>Ga0307515_10015805_pt1 | contig 13881 bp, 2 predicted proteins | sample 17_EM_MG_FD_194513 | JGI IMG/M metagenome (GOLD analysis project Ga0307515, IMG submission 194513) | Populus trichocarpa ectomycorrhiza microbial communities from riparian zone in the Pacific Northwest, United States - 17_EM | ecosystem: Host-associated > Plants > Roots > Unclassified | place... | reverse complement strand
TGTGGCCATCTCCACAAGTTCTCAGATTCTTCTTTATACGAATTGGTGCCCCAGCAGGAGGTGTGCTAGAAGCTAAAATGCAAGGGCGAGTTTCTCAGTGATCCCACATGCTCTGCTCCTAGTTTCAGGCTTTCAGCTGCATACCGGTTTTTCTTCGCCAAGTCCTCCAACTTTCTCAGCGTATCATAAATCTCATCTGCCCTTAAACATTTATTTTATTTCACTAATTCTTTTTAATGGTCTCCAGATAATGTTGACATCTTCTTATTAAAATTGTTCAAAAAACAATAGCTCGATTTGATTTTTGTTTTTTTCAACTAAAACCCATTTAAAAAAAAATTGAACATATTAGGAAACGGAAGAGTCGTAGAGCAGCACAGAGCACATGCCGAAAATGCTGCCTGCTTTGATAAAAGAAATGGGCCCGCAGAGCTGTTGCTGCAGTGTCGGTGGGTGCTGGTGCTGGGAAAATGCTCGATGTGGTCCTTTGGATTTGAAAATCTTATCGGTAATATCGCAGAGCACATCCTAACGGATCTTTATGTTCATTCAAGTCTGACTTTAATTATCTGCTTAAAACATGGACCCTCAAAAATGGTTCCATCTCATGCACCAAGACAGAAGAATAAAGTGAGATGATTTACCCATTGTTGTGGGCAGGAGGGGGTGTTAGACCACGACATCTGTAATATTTGAATTATTTAATCCATCTTAGCCGGTTAAAATTAGATCTTATTATAAATATTATGAATGATAACGGGTAAAAAAATTAATAAATAAATATTATAGATTAGGTATAGATCGAGATTTTTAAAACCTGTTTAACTTTACCGAATTTATATAACTCAATATAAATAATTCAAGTTTTTAATATAAATAATATTATTTTTTTTCTTTTACTTTCACACTTAAAGTTATTTATTATTATTCTTTCTCTTTTTTTTATTCTTCACTTTTATAGCTATTTGTTTTAAAGTTTGATTTGTTAAAAGTGACAATGCATTTTTTAATTTCAATATTTTTTTATCAACAACCAAGATATCATGAGAAAAAAAATGGAAATTTTAAGAATTTAAATTAAATTTTTATTTTCTTAATCAAATTATAAAACTAAAACCATTTTATAGATATTATTTTTCTATTTCATCTTTGTATGATATTGCACCCAAACTGATTGATTAAATATTTGACTTTTTTTTATGAAAATAATAATATTTTTTATATTATCCCTAATATATGTATTTTAATTGTATTATCTAATTCCAATAGTTGGAACTTGGTATTTTTTTTAGTTAAAAAATAAAAAAATTAATATATAAAAAATAATTGAATTTTAAGATATTTTAAGTTGGAACTGTGTAAATCGCATATATAAGATAGCCCGATTCGTTTAAATATAATACTTTCCATGATTCTTTCTAATTGAATTTTAAGCAGAATTGTTCGCTTTCAAAAATAACAAATGATATGATATTATATCTTAATATAAGTAGTACAGTTAACGCAAAACAGCAAGATCACTATAAATAAATAAATAAATAAAACAATAAAAGGAAAAAGAAGTGGATTTAATCGGGATTGTTGAAATGAAATAAAAACAGTTAAATAGATTTTTTTCATGAATCATTTAATCCTGATGTTAATGATTTGTTTTTTATCAAGTAAAAAATTAATCTAATTTGAACATGTAAAAAAAAAAAAACTAGTAGAGAATATTATCAGCCATGAAAAATAAAAATAAGAAAAACATGTCCGAGAAGGACGGTCGCTTCGCATCGATGATGAAAATATTTATATCGATGCCTGTGGCCATGCACTTTTTCAGCCTCCGTTGCCGCCGTTGTTCCTCCTCTCCGCGGCAACCTAGCAACCCTCTGATATTATTTCATTATTAGCTGTCAATAAGATGGTGAGGGTGGAGGAAATTATCACCAAAAGTCAATGGTTTTCGATGGCATGTGTCTTGTCAAACCACGCTTGGGTATGTTTGATAGTGTGGTTACTGTTGTGGTTATAATTTTAAAAAAATTATTTTATAAAAAATATTTTTAGTTGAGGTTGGTTTGGAAAAATATATGTTTGGTTAAAATTGAGATTGAACAAAAAGTAGTTTAATGTGTTTGGTTAAAAAAATGTTTTTCAAATTGAGGTTATAAAATAATTAAAAATAATTTTTAATTTAAATATTGTAGATTTAACTACTATTATTACATCATGAAATAAATAATATTGATATCAAATATTTTTTATTATTCTATTAAATTATATGCAATGTCATCACATACGAAATCTATTATTACAATGACTATATTTTTCATGATTTCTTAAGCACGCAACAACAAAAACTGAATTTTTTGTTACGTCATCAAGCGATCTCCTTCTAATTTTTTAAATAAATCACAATCAAAATAAAAATAAAAACTGAATTTTTTAACTTAGTCGAACCCGACAAGAACATAACTTGAATTGCGATCAAATTCTACAAATGTTACGTCATCATGCGATATCCTTCTAATTTATGTAGTGTTATTAAATAATATTAAATACTATTTTTTCGAGTAAAACTCAATTTTTTTAAAAAAAAATTTACATTTTCATTACGTACAAAATTCATTCGACAAGAACTACAGTTTTCATAATTTTTTTAGCGTACGATAAAATTAGGTAAAATATTATCATGAATAAAATTAAGATTACAATACGAGTAAATTTAATTCACCTTAAACTAATTTTTAAAAAAACAGAAAAAAATATTGTTCACGTTCACGTGAATAGTGCGAGTGAAATCACTTTAACTGCACTGGTTTTTTTAAAAACAAAAAAAAAACGTTAAACTTTTCATGGGAACAGTGCGAATGAATTAATTCACTCGCACTGGTTTTTCAAAATATATATAAGAAAAAAAAAATTGTTCACTTTAGTGAACAGTGCTACAGTGGAGCCATGCTCCACTGTTGAGGTTTCTCCCAGACGGGAAGCAGCAAAATGGTGCTTCTCCGAAACTTGTGGTGCCATATGGGTCCTACATGCTGAAAGCATTTTTATTTTCTTAACCAAACGTTTATTAGTGTGGCTGCGGGTGAACCTCACCAGCAACCACATTACAAAACAAGCACTTCGTTTCAATCCAACTCCTTTTTTTCTTTGTCGTCTTCTTCTTCTTCTATCAAGTGATTGATTTGATCATTTTATTGATAAGTTAAAATCAAATTAAAACTAAGGTTTCCTTGCTCAATTATTTTGAAAACATAGCTATTACGCAAAGATTGCTATTGATGTTACTATAATTAGTTTTAACATTTTTCACTTTGAACTGTTTGTACCATTAATTGTATCGGTGCAATTTTGATTTTTCCTCTCCGCTTGAAAAGATTAATACAAATTTTTAATGGTATTAAAGTTTTTTTACATAGCTCATTAATTATTATTAAATTAATTAAAAATAAATAATTTTTTTCTCATTTCGTACAGTAAAATAACTAAAATAAAATATTTAAAAATCATTTTGTATTTTACATAGAATGAGAAGAGAGGAGAAGTTTAAAGAGAAAAGGTAAACAAAATAATTCTTCTATTTTATGGCTTTTAAAATAAATATTAAGAAATGACTTTTCATGTAAAGAACATCTCATGTAAATAAAATAATATAAATCATATCCTGAAATCTCATCTAAAAGCTTAAGCTATTAGGTTGAGATGGTTCTTTGACATGGTATCAGAGCCTTGATGACCAAACGATCACGAGTTCGAATCTCATCATCCCTATTTATTTGATAAAAATTAAGTATAAGGTAATGTGGGTCTGTGCAAGTTTCAAGTTCAAATGGCTTTTACTTGAGGGATGTGTTAGAAAATAATATAAATTATATCATGTGACCTCATCTAAAAATTTAAGTTATTGGATTGAGATGATTCTTTGATACCATTCTTTTTAAAACTTAAAATCAACTAATAAAAAATATTTTTGATATATATATATATATATTTTTTGTACTTTCCATATAGTTATTCCATTGAAGAAGCTTCTAATATCGACGCGGGGATGCTCTTTAGTCTTTACCAAGAAAAAAACAAAACAAAAAAAAACTACCGACATGCAGTGGAGGAGTTGAGTGCTAGTGGCCCGATCCAGCCAGCCAGCTGGTGGCAGAAGAAGGCAAAAATAGCATGGCAAAGCAACATGGACGTGCCACGTTAGAGTATCATGAGACAAGCTATCTAGCTGTCCATAAATATCAAATATGAATATGATTCTTGCAATCCAAAACCGTCGCATCTACCCCTTCCTTCTTCTTCTTCTTCTTTTTTTGTCGTTTATTACAGTGGTGTGTGGGGTGTTTTAACTAATATTTTTTGAAATATTTTTTATTTTAAAATATAAAAAAATATGAATTTAAAACAAAGAAAAAATTAAAAAAAATATTTTTTTTTAAATATTTTTAAAACACAAAAATTCTCATACGAAAACACATTAGTATTGATTTATCAACTTTCACAACGTGTAGACAATAATACTCTTAAAATTATTAACAAAATTTTTAAGATAAAATATATTATTAGTAAATTAGTTGGAAAATAATGGTGTAATTATATAAATGATAGAATTATAAAAAATATATTTTTTAATTATTTTATTATGACGATGATTTTATCAATAATTATAATAAGATATTTTCTATCAGTACGTAATTATGTTGAAAATAAACGACAAGAATATATCATCACTATATATTATAATCAGGCATTACCGGTGGAATAAGCTATTCCGTGGATAATTCCATTGCTATTTTACAAATTTCTGTGACGTTTAACAATCATGTTAGTTAATTAAAAAAGTGCACCGATCTTTATTTTTATATTAAGCGACCAATATTTAGCTTAGCTTCTCAGCCTAATAGTTTTGGGATAAAAAAACAAGTCGAAAGCCAAGACAAACCGAACCTAGAACATACGTGTGGGACACGTGTACACGTTGGTGGCGGCAGGCAGTGGGGTGGCTCTGGGGCTATATATAACTAACCAGCCTCAATCTTCGACTTAATTTATCTCACAGAGAAGAAAAGCAATACATTATTTTTCAGGAGAGTACTTTAGTAGAGAATTACTAAGAAGATCATGGCAGGGGCAGTTAAATGCATAGACATCTTGATAGCCATCATCTTGCCTCCTCTTGGTGTCTTCCTCAGGTTTGGCTGCGGGGTACGTCCGTCCATTTTCATGCATTCATTCATTAATTTAGACACCCACAGTTAATTAATTTCACTTGTAATTAATTAAACAGTACTGATGATCATGTGATTATTATGTATGCATGGTTCGATCGTTCAGGTGGAGTTTTGGATCTGCTTGCTCCTCACCATCTTAGGCTACATCCCTGGAATTATTTATGCTGTCTACGCCATCACCAAGTGAAGATCCTTGATCTCGCCATCTTAATATCTCTGTTGCGAGCACCTGCACCGCACCCCCAAAAGCTGTTTCTTTCTCTCTGTTCCTGTAAAGGATTGTAAAGTATTTGCGAAAATAAAGGATATATATTATATATTATGACGGTTAATTTTTTTAAAATAAATTTAATTTGTTGAAAAAAATGATGTGTTGAGAAAGATATATATCTAGGTGTTGATAATTGGAGTACACTACAAGATATGATCTATTCATGTGATGGCTACATGTGCATGATGTATACACATGGAAGCATGCATCAGAAATTGTGGTAGCTAGCCACCGTTCTCGCTTAATTAATTTGTTCCACTACTTTTATATATGCTGTTAAAAGCATGCATGAAGAAAGTTTAATGCATGGGGTCTCCGGTGATATGAGTACCTGCCTTGCCTTTAAACATGTATTACTTAATTTAATATATATACATGGGTCCCTATTTCAAGCCCTTAACTAGATTTAAAGTTAATCTTAACTCATTATTACTTAATTTAAAATATACATGGGTCCCTAATTCAGCTCCTTAATTAGATTTAAAGTTCATTTTAACTCATTTGATTAGCATTATTTTGGGTGTTTTTCCAAAATAACATTTGTTAGAAAGTTTCAAGTATGTAGCATCAATAAGAAAATATTTTTAAAAATATCACAGCTAGCCGGAAAAAAAAAACCATAAACGTAGTTGTCACCTGCGGTATTTAAATAAACAACAAATAGAAATTACTAGCGTATTTGGCTGTGGATAATTATATTGTTTCAATTTTTTTTTAATTTTAAAAAATATTAAGAATATGCAGTTTTTTTTTTATTATAGTATCGACCTTAAACTTGCCAATTCAGTTTTTTATTCAGCTCGAGTTCGAGTTGTGCAGCTTGAAGTGAATTTTGAAATAAAATAAATTATTTAATTTAATTGGTTAAAAAATTATTTAGATGACCGATAAAAATATAATAATAATTTTGTTAATATTGAAATAATGTAAGATTGGATTGATTACCTTTCTAACCAGAGCTACTAAGAACTTTAATAGATTTATATTTTTGATGTTTTTATAAATTATTTTTGTTTAATTTTACGATATTAACCTTAAAAAAATATTTATTAAAATATTTATTTGAAATCGTGATAATATGTAAAATTAAAAAAATAATTAGAAAAATTAAAGGAAAAACTAGAAAAAAAATATCAGGAATTGAATAATCTAGATCACGGGTGTTTTTTTTTTTTTTAAAAAAAAAACTCAATATTTAGATTTAATTAAAAAAAAATACCGATTTGAAAAAACCAAAGGGCCTGTTATAGAACAGCTCACGCCTAGGCCGAAGTCAGGCCATGTGCCTAAGCATTTATTTCTTTTTAAAAGTTCTTGACAAACATGATGTTTATCACATAACATAAAATATTAGTCCTCCTTACACTCGAGCTCGCGACCTTTACAAGCCAGCGACATGCTTTAGCTAATTGAGCCACAAAACAAGGTTGATAACAAAAGATTAAAATAATATATGAACTTAATTCATCCCATGTTTTTAGTTTTATTTATAATATAATATGCTTTTCATATCTGTTTTTAAAGAACAAAAACTCATTTTAAAATGTTTTAAGAATTTATTTTATATTTTTAATCTGGAACCTCCCATTAAAAAGGGTTTTTTTAATAGGTACAAGTAAATGTTTTCCTCGACCCATCACCATGTAATAGTATTTAAATAAGGTGCCGAAAATGCTGCCTGGTTTGATGTGAGAGTGCAGTGTCAGAGGGAGGGTCATTTGCCAGATGAAGAAAATTCTCGATCGATGTGGGTCCTGTAGACTGACAAGCTTACCTGTAATATCAAAGGGCAAATTTCTTTAATTACCTGCTTACACACCCCATCTTATTATCACAAACAGCTGTCCCATTGATAAAAATGGTCCCACCACGAAAAGAACAATAAAGTGAGATGATTTACACACACAGGAAGCCCATTTCTGTGGGTGGGTTCAAGTGGAGAAATACCTTTCTAAACACTAATTCGGCTTCAAGCCCATGTGTAATTGTAAATCTTTATATCCTATTTAATAAAAAGGGTGTTTCTTAATTAAGATCAAATTAAAATGTTTTTATATATATATATTTTTAATATAAATATATCAAAACTATTAAAAAATACTTAAAAAATAGAATCAAACACAATATCAAATCAACACGTGAAAAGTAAAAAGAAAATAGTTTTGTTCACATGTATTCAAATTATTAAAATAAGATAATAATTAAGTTAAAAAGATTAGCCACTTCACCTGACCTGGGGACAAGAAAAAACAAAGGGAAAATAAAACTTTGGTTGGTCCATAGGACCTTGAGGCTCAAGCATTAGAGTACATGTTAGACCAAAATACTCGATAGGATGCGCACCATTAAATATTTATGGTCGCTTCTTGATGATGAGGTTAAATAGAGGTCAATTGATTAATGATTATTTCAAGAAATAAAAAGAAATGATGTATGAAGATACCGTAAATTGATCCTTTAAAATCTCTTAATTTTCAATCGGTTTGTAAGCAAAATTATTCATTTTTAAAATAATAAATGATACAATATTAATTATATCACAATATATATATATACACACACACACAATACAGCTAACTGGATTAGCAAATTTACAAAAATATATATAAAAAAACATTAAAAGTAAAAAGAAGTGAATTTAATTGGGGATTGTTGAAATGAGATTTCACCAACTAAAAACACACGAAAGTTTAAATTAAGCTTATCTTCTAAGTTACTATAACGTAGAATCAATATTGATGGCAGACTGACCTAGCCAGCTGCCACGTGTGGGGCTGCTATGGCTATGCAGGGTTACGTGTGTGTTCTGTAAAGGGTATTTTTTATAAAAATATCTTTTAATTAAAAATATTTTAAAGTCGTTTATATATTTAAAATTATGGAAAACACCTAAAACACTATTAATTTAATATTTTTAAAATGAAAAATAATTTAAAAATCACTTTTAATAAAAAAGCTAAACAACATTATCAAAAAGCTTAATCAACATGTTTTAGAAAAAAACTACTGAAGAAAAAGATTAAAAGAGAATTTTTTTTCACTCTACATTTAAGTTTAAATTTAAAATAAAACGATACATAAATTTATTTTTTATGAATCATTTAATTCTGATGTGAATAATCTTCTCATCAAGAAAAAAATTTAAACATGTAAAAAGAAAACTAGTAGAGAACATTATCAGCCTTGAAAAATAAAAACAAGAATTGGGAAGGACGGCTGCTTCACATGGATAATAACTATATTTATATCGATGCCTGTCGCCATGCATGCACCTTTTCAGCCTCCATCGCCGCCGCTGTTCGTCCTCTACGCGGCAACCTAAAAACCCTCTGATTTTATTTCATTATTGACTGTCAATAATAAGATGAGGTTGGAGGAAATTATCACCATAAGTCAATGGCTTTCACGTGGTCAAACAATGGCCGGTGCCTTGACAAACCAGACTTCGTTTCAATCCAGCTCCCTTCCTCTTCTTGTTTTTTTTTTTTTATAAAAAAATTATAATATAAAGGGAAAATCTAAAGGCTATCACTAAGAGACATCCGCTAAATGTATTTAATGGACTTCATTTATGTTAAATTGTGTAGAAAAAAGAGAGATAAAGAGCGATAATATTAATTAAATATATAACTAAATTTGTTTTTGTATGGGAATGTTTTTGTGTATTTACAATAAACTCTAAGGAAAAAAAAAAGAAATATATGATTTGAATAAAAAAAACTAAATGATTCATAATTACATTTAATTACGTACGTAAGTTAAAAGCATGTTCAATCTCACCAATAACAGTGTGCTAATAATGATTTATAATTAAGTATGTTAAATATGTTTGTCGACCATCTTCCTAAACAAATTCTAATACACATAAAAAAAAATATAGTGACAAATTCAAAAAATCAATTCAATTAAATCTACGTACCTTCAACCTAATGTATAGAAATTGAGATCTTGAATCTCAAGATTAATTAACGGCTAAGCTAGCTAGTCACGCGTTGATCCACGTGTTGCATCATGAATGGATGAATGAATTAACTCCATAGATAAATATATAGTATAAGATACATATCTCACACATGCAGAACTATCAATGATGTGTAGAGGACACTATGTCACTTGTTATGAATACCTGTACTAAGTAATTATGCGAAGATATTCATTATAACTATAAATAAACTAAAAAAAAAATATCAATTACAGGATTTGAGTATATTTGATATTATGGTATTTTTTATGATTATAATTTGAGAAATTACGTTTAGAAAAGTTATAAATTATAGTTTTTTTTAATATGTAATTTTTTAAAAGAATTTTAGTACGAAACCGTGAGAGATGTATAAACTAATTAAAGTTAAATGGAATACAGAATCACAAAAACAAACAAACATAGCAGCAGCGTAGGAAGGAAGGAGTGCTTGCGGGCCGATACAGCCAAGTGCCTGCCCAGTGGTAGAAGAAGCAAAATCACATGGCTGGGAAAGCAGCATGCATGTGAGGAAACTTAGCTATCTACCTGTACATAATTAAATATCAAATTTGAATACGATTCTTACAACCCAAAAGCGTGCCATCCACCCCTTCCCTTCCCTTCCTTTTGTCGTCTAGCTAGTTAACGACTCTCACACGAAGGAAGAGAGTGCATAATATGATCTTCATTTTTATACTACGTCGGTATTACTAGACCACGTACGTGTGGGACACGTGTACACCGGAAGGTTGTGTTAGTGGGCAGTGGGGTGGCTCTGGGGCGCCTATATATAACCAACCTCAATCTTCAACTCTCTGTATATCGCAGAATATATTAGCACCGCAAAGAAGAAAAACAGTTTCTCAAGAGCAGTATATATAGATCTTTCAGAAGAATTAAGGAGATGGCAGACGAGGGAACAGCTACTTGCATAGACATCTTGTTGGCCATCATCTTGCCTCCGCTTGGTGTCTTCCTCAAGTTCGGCTGCGGGGTACGTCCGTCCATATCCTCTCATTAATTTACACACACACACACACACACAGTTAGTTTTACTTATAATTAAACACTGATCATGTGATTATATACATATATATATGCATGCTTCAGGTGGAGTTTTGGATCTGCTTGCTTCTCACCTTCTTTGGCTACCTCCCTGGAATTATTTATGCTATCTACGCCATCACCAAGTGAAGATCCTGATCTTATCTGTTGTAAGCACCCGCACCCCATAAAGCTGTTTCTTTCTCTTTGTTTCTGTAAATTTAAAGGGTTATGAAGTATTTTTATTTGTGAAAATAAACGATTTGTAATACATTATTATGACCGTTACCTCTTTTTTTTTTCAATTTTGTTGAAAAAATGATGTGTTGATCAGGAATTGAAAGAATTTATGTGTTAATAGTTGGAGAGCTACAAGATATATATGATTTATGTATGTGATATAGTTACATTTGCATGTATCTATATGTACATGGAAGCATCAGAAATTGTGGTAAAATTAAATACAACTAATATTAGCCAACGGCTTTGCTTAATTTCTTCCACACTTTAACCAGCACTCAAGACTCATGGGGTACGTATTAACTGTTGATTGACTGAGTGAAAGCGATGCATTGCCAAACCTACTTTAATTATATATGTTATTAAAAGCATGGCAATAGTTCAGTGCATGGGGTCTCTAGTGCTGATCAATATTATGACCTGCCTTTAATAATTAACATGTATTAGTTAGTTAGTTAATTAATTAATTAATATATAACATCTTTGTTGGGTTTTTTGTTTTGTTTGGACAGGTGGAGAGGCACATAACCGTTTGATTCAATGAAAAGTCCCTTGTTGGTGTACATCGATCAATACTTGGAATATTTATTCTTCTTTCTTTCTTCATAATTGTGCGTCTTTTTTTTTTAATTAAATAAGAAATGATTTGTTGTGAAAGAGGTAATTAATTAGCAATTGTTGTTGAGTGACATTTGTGAGTATGGGTACTTAAGACCGTAATGGATGGATTTAATTTTCTTGTTAAGTAGTATCTTTCCCTCTTAACTTAATTCTCTCTCTCTCTATATATATATAGTTGTGAGCTCCATGCATGTTTGTCTACCTAATTGCTTGTGGATTCAATGACTGTTAGGCGATGTATAGCTGTTCTCCTTTTTCTTGGATGTTGACTGTTGGATACAATTCAAGAGTGAAAAGACAGCTTTATATATTTCCTGACTCAAAAGCAGAGCAAAACGAGAGAAGGAAGATGCATTTGCATCTTTTACCCTAACAAGCTTTTAAGAGTACTATATAGTGGGACTCTCTTACAAAACATTGAGTCATTGACAAAGACCAGTCCTGTCTTGGCCATGAAGCTATCCTCTCAGATTGCCCCACCACAATAATGCACCAGCCTGTATATGGCTGCATTAGCCATGAGCTCAATATCACACAACTGTTTCTCATCAACAAGGCAGCACCGTTCGTTCAACCTGCAGGCAATTTAAATATCAAACTTAAGGTGGCCATCTGGCTTATCAAAGCAAAGAAAAAACGAGTCAACACTGACTATTTGGCTCATGAAATCAAGGGATTTATGTTTTGTTTGCAGTGCTTTTAGAATTGCTGTTCTTCAGACGAAACTATTTTTTTCCCGAGCACAAAGGGACAAATAAACAACACTTGGTGATTAATCAAGATGGTTGCGTCTCGACCTCAAAGGCAAGGCTCTATCTAGCCTGAAGACCATATCCAATTATCTAATATATCCCACATATCAATAAAGAATAACCTCACATGATAAACAAGAATTATCCAAGACGTTGGCCCTAGCTAGGAATTGACATAATCTTCCATTATCGAATATTAAATGTGAAAAAGGAGCAATCTTCAAATGAAAACAAAAGGGACTATATAAAGCTACAAGTTGATCTTCCTTTGCATGATTAATTGACAATCAAAAGATTACAAAAAATGAAAGACTTCAAATTAACCCCTATCATATTATTTAATTCTTAATATTTTACAAAGATAGAAATAATATAACATAAACTTTTAACTCAACTAGAGACTTGTGTGTTTAAGATTGTGACAGTGCTGACGGTAATTTAAAGTGTTTTTCGATTAGAAATGCATCAAAATAATTTTTTTTATTTTTTAAAAATTATTTTTCAAATCAGCACATTAAAACGATATGAAAATATAAAAAAATTTCATTTTAAACAAATATTTTTAAATTATTTTTGAGGGAACGCGTTCCCAAACACACTTGATTGATGATTTAATTCTGTCATTTAATACTATAAGGACCAAACAATTTTTTCATTGTATCTTTTTTAAATTAACCATGAATTTGTAATCACTCTCCTCACAATTCTTCAGTTCTCTCTTTTTTATCTTTTTCAATTGACGGGATAATTCTTCAACTTACCTCTGCAAGTTTATCTCCTCCGATTGATGAGTTAATTCTGTCTTTTATCTTTTTATATTTTCTATCATTAGTTCCTGAATGTTTTTTTCCCAAGAAGAAGGTACTTCCTCATTCTCCCTTACACGAGTATGTTTTATTTTGCAATCTTTCTAATCATAGTTATTCCAGCACAAAACACTAAGTACCAAGAATTGTCTAACTCTGATACTAATTAATGTAAACAAAAATAACACAAGAAAGACATGAATCACAAATAATACAAAATTTTACCGATAATCATACAAAAATCTCATTTGAAATTTTATTACTAAACATTTCTCTTAGGTTATTCTACTAAATTATAAATTAAATATCTTTATCTGTACTTAGATCAACTTTAAAAAGAAAGAAAAATCATAATAAAAAACTATACAATTATCATAGGGAATTCTAAACTAAATTGAAAAAAAAAATTAGAAAGGAAAATATTTTTTCTAAACTGGAAACAAATATTTTCCCCAAAAAAATCCTCTGCATCAATTTCATTCCAAATCACAACATCTATCAATCTGATTATTCATACTTCCATGTATTTCTCATTCGGGCTCTTTATTTTTTTAGTATTTCCTATCCAAAATGTCGGCAACTCGTTCTGCCAAACTTCTAGAAAACATCGATTCTCGAATTCTAAACATTTGAATAAACCCTGATCATCAAATTTAAATAAATAACAATATATATTATTAATTCATTAAAAAACATAACATGAACGTGAGACCACCTTGGCACCTTGCCGACAGGAAGCCATTAAAAAAATTTGAACCTATGTCATATCCACATTCTTGCCTGCGTGCCTCCCCTGATCTGTCATTACCTCCCGATATATCCCATACGTTCATATATGGAAAACCATGTTGGCCATTTAGTATGGATAAGATCAACGGTTACATGCAAGGAGAACCAAAGCAGGATTCTCTAATATGAATAATTAAGGAAACAGATAAGCAATTCTCAAAAATAAAAT
>Ga0307515_10015804_pt1 | contig 13881 bp, 14 predicted proteins | sample 17_EM_MG_FD_194513 | JGI IMG/M metagenome (GOLD analysis project Ga0307515, IMG submission 194513) | Populus trichocarpa ectomycorrhiza microbial communities from riparian zone in the Pacific Northwest, United States - 17_EM | ecosystem: Host-associated > Plants > Roots > Unclassified | place... | reverse complement strand
TCTCGAACGCTTCGCCCGATTGCTTCACATCGGCGCCCATGATCTCGTAGGACTTCTTCGGCTCGGCCTTGATCATGTCGAGCGCCGCGAAATAGCCATCGGCCAGTGCCTTCGCGGCCTTCGGGTTCTCTTTCAGGAACTTCGGCGAGCAGCCGAAGGTGTCCATCACCATCGGGTAGTCGAGCGTGGTCGCGATGATCTTGCCGGCCTCTGGCTTGGCGCGCACCGCGCTGAGGTAGGGCTCGTAGGTCATGCCGCCGTCGAAGTCGGTGGTGCCGGCGATCATCGCGTTCGCGACCGGCTGCGGCTCGAGTGTCAGCAGCTTCACGTCCTTCATCGACATGCCGTTCTTCTTCAGGATCCAGGCCAGGCCGAAGTACGGCGAGGTGCCGGGCGCCGACGCGGCGACGGTCTTGCCCTTCAGGTCGGTGATCTTCGCGATGTTCGGCTTCACGACCAGGCCGTCGGCGCCGTAGCTCTTGTCGAGCTGGAAGATCTGCGTCGTCGCGACGCCGTTGGCATTCCATGAGATCCAGGTCTCGACCGTGGTCGCGGCGCATTGCACGTCGCCCGACGCGATCGCGAGGTGGCGGTCTTTTTGCGGGATCTTCTTGATCGTCACGTCCAGGCCGTTTTTCTTGAACAGGCCCGCCTCGTTGGCGAGGGTCAGCGGTGCGAAGCCGGTCCAGCCCGAGATGGCGATTGCGACCTTGGTGTCTTCGGCGAGCGCCGGCGCGGCCAGCAGGCCGGCGGTGATGGCAGCAACAATCGTGGTGAGGCGGCGCATGGAACTCATGGGGTCTCCCGGGGTGGATGAAGAGGTGAGCAGCCTGATGCAAGCCGCGTGCCGCGCAGTCTACACTTGGACCCCAACCTGTCTAGACCACTTGCACCATGTTCGCGTTCACGCCAGGCCCTTTGCCGCTGTTGGTTTCGTTCCCGCACGCCGGCACCGAGATCCCGCCCGAGATCGCGGCGCGCATGACGCCCGAGGCTTTGCAGCGCGCTGACGTCGACTGGCATCTGCCGCAGCTGTACGCCTTCGTGCAGGCGATGGGCGCGAGCACGATCGCGGCGCGGTTTGCGCGCCACGTGATCGACCTGAATCGCCCGCCCGAGGACACCAGCCTGTACCCGGGCCAGGACGTGACCGGCCTGCTGCCGCTGGACACCTTCCGCAAGCAGCCGCTGTACCGCGTCGGGCAGGCGCCCGATGCATCCGAAGCGCAGGAACGGCGCGCACGCTATTGGCAGCCGTACCACGATGCGCTGCGCGCGGAGCTCGACCGCTTGTGCGCGCTTCACGGCACGGTCGTGCTGTGGGACGCGCATTCGATCGCCTCAAGAATGCCGCGCTTCTTCGAGGGCAAACTGCCCGACCTGAACTTGGGCACTGCCGACGGCCGCGCCTGCGCTCCCGCGCTGCAAGCCGCAGCCGAGAGCGCGATGGGCGCGCAGGCGGCCTACACGCACATCAGCAACGGTCGTTTCAAGGGCGGCCACATCACGCGCCACTATGGCCGGCCGCTGGACGGCATCCATGCGCTGCAGCTCGAGATGTGCCAGTGCACCTACATGGATGAGATCGCGCCGTTCGCATACCGGCCCGACCTGGCCGCGCAGGTGCGGCCGCTATTGCAGCGGATGCTGAACGCCGTGATGGATGCGCGCGCGCAAGGGGCTTGAGCCGATCGCGTACGACAGCTCGGCCGGGTGATCCACGTCCCACAAGCACAGGTCGGCCTGCTTGCCGAGCTCGACCGTGCCGCGTGACGACAGCAAGCCGAGCGCCTGCGCACCGACGCGCGTGACGCCGAGCAGTGCCTCGGCCGGCGTCATGCGGAACAGCGTGCAAGCCATGTTCATCATCAGCGGCAAGTGCGTGCAGGGGCTGGTGCCGGGGTTGCAGTCGGTCGCGACCGCCATCGGCACGCCGTGCTGTCGAAACAGCGCGATCGGCGGCGCTTGCGTGTCGCGCAGAAAGTAGTACGCGCCGGGCAGCATCACCGCCACGGTGCCGGCCCGCGCCATCGCACGCACGCCGGCTTCATCGATGTGCTCCAGGTGATCGGCCGACAGCGCGCCGTACTCGGCCGCGAGCGCCGCACCGCCCTGGTTCGACAGCTGGTCGGCGTGCAGCTTCACCGGCAAGCCGTGTGCACGCGCGGCCTCGAACACGCGCCGCGTCTGTGCCGGCGTGAAGCCGATGTTCTCGCAGAACGCATCGACCGCATCGGCGAGCTTGAGCCGCGCGGCCTCGGGCAGGATGTGCTGCACGATCTCGTCGATGTAGGCGTCGGCGCGGCCGGCGAACTCGGGCGGCAGCGCGTGCGCCGCGAGCAGCGTCGTGCGCACGTCGATCGGGAACTTCTCGCCCAGCGCGCGCGCCACCCGCAGCGATTTCAGCTCGGCCTTTTGCGACAGGCCGTAGCCCGATTTGATCTCGACCGTGGTGACGCCGTGCCGCATCAAGCTCTGCAGCCGCCGCGCCGATTGCGCCTGCAGGTCGCCTGGGTTGGCCTCGCGCGTGTCGCGCACCGTCGACAGGATGCCGCCGCCCGAGCGCGCGATCTCTTCGTAGCTCGCGCCTTGCAGACGCAGCTCGAACTCGCGCGCGCGGTCGCCGGCGTAAACGAGGTGGGTGTGGCAATCGATCAAGCCCGGCGTGAGCAGTGCGCCTGCGCCGTCGAGCTCGCGCCGCACCGGCACGTGCGGGTCGAGCGTGTGGGTCGGGCCCATGCCGGCGATCAGGCCGTCGGCAATCGCGACGAACGCGGGCGGCGTGACGCTGCACTCGTCATCGGTGCAGGTGACGATGCGCACGTTGCGGATGAGCAGGTCGATGCTGGGTTCGGTCATGTCACGTGGTGCCGATGAGCGCGCTGCGTGCGCTGATGAAGCGTTCGCAGGCTACGGAGCCAAGCGTGTGTTCGCCATCCCGCACATGCAGGCGGCCGGCGACCCAGACGTCGCGCACGTGGTTGCGGCCGTGGTTCGTGAACACGTGGTTGGCGAGCACCTGTTCCGGGGTCAACCGGGCGAGCGAGCCGCGCGTGTCGAGCACGACGAAATCGGCCTGCTGGCCTGACGCGAGCCCGGCGATGGCACGGCCGCCGGCGCGCGCGCCGCCGTGCACTGCGCTCAGCCAGAGGTGGTCGGCGACCTGCGGATGCGCGGGGCCCGCGAGCACGTTGCGGCGCTGCTGCGCGAGGCGCTGCGTGTACTCGAGCAGGCGCAGTTCCTCGGCCGCGCTGACGCTGGCGTGGCTGTCGGAGCCGATGCCCCAGACGCCCGCGGCGGCGCTGTATGCGGCCGCGTCGAACACGCCGTCGCCCAGGTTGGCCTCGGTGCTCGGGCACAGGCCGGCGACCGCGCCGGTGGCTGCCAGCGCGTTGCGTTCTTCGGGCGTGACGTGGGTGGCGTGTACGAGGCACCAGCGGGCGTCCACAGCGGCGTTTGCGAGCAGCCATTGCACCGGGCGCTGGCCGCTCCAGGCGAGGCAGTCATGGACTTCCTGCGGCTGCTCGGCGATGTGGATGTGGATTGGCGTGCCGGCATCGACACCGGCCAGCAGGTCGCGCAGCGCGTGCGGGCCGACCGCGCGCAGCGAGTGCGGTGCGATGCCTGCGCGAGTGCCGGTGCTGCGCACCCTTGCAACGATCTCGAGCAGGCCATCGACGTTGTTGTTGACGAAGCGCCGCTGATCGGCGCGCGCCGGCTGGCCGCCGAAACCGCCGTCCTGGTACAGCACCGGCAGCAGCGTCAGGCCGATGCCGGCATGCTGCGCGGCGTTGACCAGCCGCATCGACATCTCAGCCGGGTCGGCATACGCATGGCCAGCGGGGTCGCGGTGCAGGTAGTGGAACTCGCAGACTGCCGTGTAGCCGGCCTGCAGCATCTCGATGTAGAGGTGTGTCGCGATGTCTTCGAGCTGCTCGGGCGAGATCGACAGCGCGAAGCGGTACATCAGGTCGCGCCAGGTCCAGAAACTGTCGTCGGCCGAGCCGCGGTATTCGGACAGGCCGGCGAATGCGCGTTGGAACGCATGCGAGTGCAGGTTGGGCAGGCCGGGGACGAGCGGGCCGTTCGCGGTCGCGGCACCGGCCGGTGGCGTCGTGTGCGGTGTCACCTGGGTTAGTGCGCCCGCATCGTTCCAGGTCAGCAGCACATCGCGCGCCCAACCGGTGGGCAGCAGTGCGTGCGGGGCGAAGAGCGCGCGATGCATCGTCGTCATCGTCATGGCACGTGATCGTGACACAGGCGGACCAGCAGCAGCGCGGCCGCCTCGACCATCGGCCGAACCTCGATCGCGCCGCGTGGTGCGCGCCACAGCAGCGCTTGCAGCGGGCCCAGCGTGTCGGCGCCGACGTGCCAATCACCGTCGCAGCACAGCAGCAACGTGACATCGGCATCGGGCAGCTCGGCGCGGCCGCGATGAAGGCTGACCTCGCTGCGGCAGCGCCCGCGCCGTGTCATCACGTTGAAGTCGCTGCACGCGCCGCTGACCAGCGTCGCCATCAACGCCACGTCGCCGGAGAAGCGGAACGGCGTCAGCGGCGCGGTCAAGGCTTGGTCGATGCTGCCGTCATCGGCGCGCAGCCGCATGCCCGCGCCGCGCAACAGCGTGATGCAGCGATCGATGCCGGGGAAGGGCGAGAACGGTGCGTGGCGCGCGACCTCGGCGACGCTGATGCGCCAGTCGAACTCGGCCGCGCTCGGCCCGCCGAACGCGATCTCGCGCGTCAGGCCGGCGCCGTTCTTCCAGAGCTGCGGCGTGATCGTGCGGAGGTCGAAACGCTCGAATGCGGTGGTGCTGATCACTTCGCGAGCATCGGCAGGTTTAGCCGCTGTTCGCGCGCGGTCTTGACCGCCAGCTCGTAGCCCGCGTCGGCGTGGCGCATCACGCCCGAGCCGCTGTCGTTGACAAGCACGCGCGCCAGCCGCTTTGCCGCGGCGTCGCTGCCATCGGCGACGATCACCATGCCGGCGTGCTGCGAATAGCCCATGCCGACACCGCCGCCGTGGTGCAGCGAGACCCAGGTCGCGCCGCCGGCGACGTTCAGCAGCGCGTTCAGCAGCGGCCAGTCGGACACCGCGTCGGTGCCGTCGCGCATCGCCTCGGTCTCGCGGTTCGGGCTCGCGACCGAACCGGTGTCGAGGTGATCGCGGCCGATCACGATCGGCGCCTTCAGTTCGCCGCTCTTCACCATCTCGTTGAAGGCCAGGCCCGCCAGATGACGCTCGCCGAGCGCCAGCCAGCAGATGCGCGCCGGCAGGCCCTGGAACGCGATGCGCTCACTGGCCATGTCCAGCCAGCGGTGCACGTGGGTGTTGTGCGGGAACAGCTGCTTGATCTTGGCGTCGGTCTTGCGGATGTCTTCGGGGTCACCCGACAGCGCGACCCAGCGGAACGGGCCCTTGCCTTCGCAGAACAGCGGTCGGATGTAGGCCGGCACGAAGCCAGGGAAGTCGAACGCGTTCTGCACGCCTTCATCGAGCGCGACCTGGCGGATGTTGTTGCCGTAGTCGACCGTGGCGATGCCCATCGCGTGGAAGTCCAGCATGGCCTGCACGTGCGCGGCGCACGACTGCGCCGCGGCTTTCTTTAGTCTGCCGTGCTGGCTGGAATCGTTCTGCGCGGCGCGCCATTGCGCGAGCGTCCAACCCGCGGGCAGGTAGCCGTTGATCAGGTCGTGGGCCGAGGTCTGGTCGGTCACCAAATCGGGCTTCATGCCGCCCGCCTTCGCGCGTTGGACGAGCTCGGGCAGCAGCTCGGCGGCGTTGCCAAGCAGCCCGATGGAGACCGCTTCGCGGCGTTCGGTGTGGTGACGCACCAGCGCGAGCGCGTCGTCGAGGTCGCGCGCCTGCTTGTCGAGGTAGCGTGTGCGCAGCCGGAAGTCGATGCTCGCCTGCTGGCACTCGATGTTCAGCGATACCGCGCCGGCGAAGCTCGCGGCCAGCGGCTGCGCGCCGCCCATGCCGCCGAGGCCGGCGGTCAGGATCCAGCGGCCGGCCCACCCGTCACCGTTGCTGCCGCCGAAATGCTGGCGGCCCGCTTCGGCGAAGGTCTCGAAGGTACCCTGCACGATGCCTTGCGTGCCGATGTAGATCCACGAGCCGGCGGTCATCTGGCCGTACATGAACAGGCCTTGGCGGTCGAGCTCGTGGAAGTGCTCCCAGGTCGCCCACTTCGGCACGAGGTTGGAGTTGGCGAGCAGCACGCGCGGCGCATCGGCGTGCGTCTTGAACACGCCGACCGGCTTGCCGGACTGGATCAGCAGCGACTCGTCGTCCTCGAGCACGCGCAGGCAGTCCAGGATCTTGTCGAAGCAGGCCCAGTCGCGTGCCGCGCGGCCGATGCCGCCGTAGACGACGAGTTCCTCGGGGCGCTCGGCCACGTCCGGGTCGAGGTTGTTCTGCAGCATGCGGAACGCCGCTTCGGTGAGCCAGGATTTGCAGTGCAGCGTGGTCCCGTGCGGTGCGCGCACGACACGGCCGGGGGCGGAACGGGCGCCGCGCAGGGCTGCGTCGGCGAGGGTCTGGGGGTCGGCAGGGGAGTTCATGGGCGCGTCGCTTTCATGCCGGGGCTGAGTGAAGTGGTCTAGACCACTTCGCGGAGCATGCAAGAAGACGCGCGCCGCGTCAACTTGGCTGAACGACTGCTGCCTCCAGCAGCCGGGCGCGCAGCCACTGGTGGCTGCTGACCCGGTCGTTCCGCTGGTGCCACAGCATCGAGATGTGCAGCCCAGCGAGCGGGAACGGCAGTGGCCGGGTCACGACCTGCTCGCGGTAGCCGGTCGAATCGACGAAGAAGGCCGGCAGCACGGTCAGCAGGTTGCTGTTGGCGACGACGCGGCCGGCGGTGAAGTACTGGTTCACCGTGAGCACGGTGCGGCGCTGCCGGCCCAGCGCGGCCAGCCCCTGATCGACCAGGCCGTGGGCGCGGCCCGAGAAGCTCACCGAGAGGTGCTGGGCGGCGCAATAGGCGTCGAGCGTCAACTCGCCCTGGGCCAGCGGATGGCCCTCGCGCATCACGCACACGTATTCGCTGTCGCGCAGCTTCTGATGCCGCAGTGGGGACTCACTGGCCTCGCCGAGTAGGCTGGCAACGGTTTCGGGGAAGTAGCCGATCGCCAGATCGGCATCGCCGCGCTCCAGCAGCGCGCTCGGATCGCGCGTTGCAAGCGGCTGCACCCGGACGTTGGCCAAGGCCTGCGTGTGTTCTATTTGCGACACCAGCGGCGGCATGAACATCGCCGCGGTCGCGTCCGCCATGGCGATGCGGAAGTCCACCGCGTCGGCCTGCGGGTTGAACTCGCCGGGCGCCAGCGCGGCCCGCAGGCTGCCCAGGGCGGTGCGGACGTCCGGCCACAGCGCCTCGGCGCGCGGGGTCGGCTTGACGCCGCTCGGTGCACGTGTAAGCAAGTCCTCACCTACCGAATAACGTAGGCGCTTCAATGCATTGCTGACCGCGGGCTGCGTGATCGACAAGCGCTCGGCAGCGCGCGTGAGGTTGCGTTCGGCCATCACCACGTCGAAGACGCGGAGCAGGTTGAGGTCAAGCGTTCGGAAGTTCAGGGCGGTTTGCATGGCCATACACGGGCGTGATATCCGTGATTCATAAGTTTGATTGGTGAATTATCGGGGTTAACCCTAGTATTCCAACCATCGCCTCTCCAACCGGCCCTGCCGTTGAAAGGATTAGTTCATGAATACCGCCGTTTCTTCACTGCACCCACAGGCGGCCGCACCGCGTCTGCGCCCTTGGCTGGCACGCGTCAGTGCCGCCGTCTGGCAGTCGCTCGAAGCCACCGGGCGGGCCCGTGCGCAGCGTCATCTGCTCGACTTTGCCGACCACTGCCAAGACCTGCAGCCGGAACTGGCGAAGGAATTGCGCGCCGCCGCTCGCCACAACGCGTCGGCTTAATACCCCTCACCCCCCCCATTTCAAAGGAACACACCATGACCACCATCACCCTGCATGCCAATGTGCAACGCGGCCGTTTCGCCCAGCACGCGCTGGCGGCCTTGTCCAGTCTGGCCACGTCGGTCTGGAGCCTGCCGCTGCGTGCGGCCCAGTCCACGCCGCGGCTGAGCGCAGCGGAGTCGGCTTCGCTCGAAGCCCAAAAGGTGCGTGATCTGGCGCACTCGTACTCGAAGACCGATCCGGGCTTTGCTGCCGATCTGTACGCGGCTGCGGCACGCCACGAAGGCCTGAACGAAGACTGAAACGCGCGGCGCGACTGAGGCCGCCGGGCGTCGGTCGCCTCATGCGGGTCCGGCTTTGTCGGAGCGCGCTCGACGCAGTCGTCGAGCGCGGGGTGCGGTCAAGCTGCGAATCGCTTCTCGATCGTCGCTTTGGTCGCGGTCATCTCGACCGGAAGGTGATGCGCGAGTTGCCGGAACAGCTCGGCGTGCAGGTCCAGCTCGGTCTTCCAGGCCTGCGCGTCCAGGCTGGTGACTTGATCGAACTGCGCGGCGCTGAACTCCAGGCCGTTCCAGTTCAGGTCGCCATAGCTCGGCGTCGTGCCGAAGGCGTTTTCGCGGCCGTCGGCGCTGCCCTCGATGCGCCCGATCATCCATTCCAGTACGCGCATGTTCTCGCCATAGCCGGGCCAGACGAACTTGCCGTCGGCGCCCTTGCGGAACCAGTTGACGCAGTAGATCTTCGGCAGCGTCGCGCCCGAGGCTTCGAGCGTCGCGCCCAGCCCGAGCCAATGCTGGAAGTAGTCGCTCATGTTGTAGCCGGTGAACGGCAGCATCGCGAACGGATCGCGCCGCACCACGCCCTGCGCCCCGCCGGCCGCTGCCGTCGTCTCGGAGCCCATCGTGGCCGCCATGTAGACGCCTTCGACCCAGTTGCGAGCCTCGGTGACGAGCGGAACGGTCGTCGAGCGGCGGCCGCCGAAGATGAACGCGTCGATCGGTACGCCGGCGGGGTTGTCCCACTCCGGGTCCAGCGCCGGGTTGTTGATGGCGGCCACCGTGAAGCGCGAGTTCGGGTGCGCGGCGGGCCTCGGCTTTCCGTCGGCGCCCGCTTCCTTCGCGATCGCCGGCGTCCAGTCCTTGCCCTGCCAGTCGATCAGGTGGGCGGGGGGCGTGTCGGTCATGCCTTCCCACCAGACGTCGCCGTCATCGGTGAGCGCGACGTTCGTGAAGATCACGTTGCGCTTCAGGCTGGCCATGCAATTGGCGTTGGTCAGGTTGTTCGTGCCCGGGGCGACGCCGAAGTAGCCGGCCTCGGGGTTGATCGCATGCAGGCGGCCGTCGGCGCCGGGTTTGATCCAGGCGATGTCGTCGCCGATGGTCGTGACCTTCCAGCCGACCAGGTCTTCGGGCGGGATCAGCATCGCGAAATTGGTCTTGCCGCAGGCACTCGGGAAGGCCGCGGCGACGTGGTGCTTCTTGCCCGCGGGCGAGGTCACGCCGAGGATCAGCATGTGTTCGGCGAGCCAACCCTGGTCGCGGCCCATCGTCGACGCGATGCGCAGCGCGAAGCATTTCTTGCCCAGCAGCGCATTGCCGCCGTAGCCGGAGCCGTAGCTCCAGATTTCCTGCGTCTCGGGGTAGTGGACGATGTACTTGGTCGTGTTGCAGGGCCAGGACACGTCTTTCTGACCCGGCTCCAGCGGTGCGCCGACGGTATGCATGCAGGGCACGAAGTGGCCATCAGCGCCGAGCACGTCCAGCACCTTGGCGCCCATGCGCGTCATGATCTTCATGTTGACCGCGACGTAGGCGCTGTCGGAGAGTTCGACGCCGATGTGCGCGATCGGCGAGCCCAGCGGGCCCATCGAGAACGGCACGACGTACATCGTGCGGCCGCGCATGCAGCCGCGGAACAACGCGTTCGGCCCGGTTTGCAGCAGCTCGCGCATCTCGGCGGGGGCCATCCAGTTGTTGGTCGGGCCGGCGTCGTCCTTGCTCTGCGAACAGATGAAGGTGCGGTCTTCGACGCGCGCCACGTCGCTCGGGCTGCTGCACGCGAGGTAGCTGTTGGGGCGCAGCTCGGGGTTCAGTTTCTTGAACGTGCCGGCGGCCACGAGTTGAGCGCACAGGCGGTCGTACTCTTGCGTGCTGCCATCGCACCAGTACACATCGCGGGCCTCGGTCAATGCAGCCATTTCGGCCACCCAGGCGATCAATTTGGCATGGCGAACGGCGGCGGGGACGTTCAGGCGCAAGCCTTCCAGCGCGGGACGGTTCATGAGGGATCCAATCATCAGAGTCAAAAAAAGCGGAATTGGGCAAGCCCGCGCGACCCTGAGCCAGGTCTGGCTGGACTTGCCCAATGCCGCTGGGCATCTGCGTTGTGACCGCCCAGTTACGGCCGGGTTCCATGCGCCGGACCGGGTGGCCCAAGCGCGCTGTAGCGTCGTCTCCAGAAAGATTGTCGGCTCAGTGTAATGGCCTCGTAACCACCGGAATTCGGGGGGTCATGCAGTTTCGGTATGACTTTATGCGCATGCTTGCCGGCCCGTGACGCGAGGCAATAATCACGGCCATGGTTTCACGTCGCCACCTGCTTCCGCTGCCGTTCGCGGCGCTGTTCCCCGGAGCTGCCACGTTGGCGCAGCAACGCAAATCGCTGGCCGACCCGCTGCGACTGGGCGTGGACAGCGCCCTGATCGATTCGGGTCTCGCGCCGACCCTGCTGCATGCTTTCGGCGCCGACACCGGCATCGCGGTGAAGGCAGTGTCCGGCGCGGCCTTGCCCTTGCTCGAGGCGCTCGAACGTGGCGAGATCGATGCGGCACTGACCAATGCCCCCGAGGCCGAAGTCAAACTCGACAAACAAGGGCTGGCGCACGATCGTCAATCGATCGCCGGGGGCGAATTCGTGATCGTCGGGGCGGCCGTACGCGGCAAGGGCCAGGATGTGCTCGGCGCGGCGCTCAGCCAGGACGCGGTCGCTGCGCTGAAGCGGCTGGCGGCGGCCACCCCAGGCAGTTTTGTTTTCCTGACGGCGGCCGATGGCTCCGGGGCGCACGTGGCCGAGCAGGGCTTGTGGCGGCAGGCGGGCATCGCGCCGGCGCTGCCCTGGTATGTGTCGCTGGCGCCGGGCGACAACCTGACCGCGCAGGCGCGCTCGCGCGGCGCGTTCGCCATCGTCGAGCGCGCCGCTTGGCTCGGTCGAGGCGGCACACCGCTGGCGATACGGGTCGAGGGTGATCCTCGCTTGGCCGAGGCAGTGCATGTGATGCGCTCGTTTCGTGTCAATCACCCGGCAGGCAAGATCTTCGTCGCGTGGATCGCGTCGGCCAAAGGGCGACGCGTCGTTGACAAGCAGCGTGGCTACCGCGGCGCGGTATGACGGTTTGTCTCGCGTTTCGCCTGTTCGCTCGCTACATTGACAGGCTGCGCTGACCATTCAGCCTGCTCACCCACCGCGAAGGAGCGTCATGAGCATCATCAGTTTCATCAAGGAAGCCGGCGAAAAATTGTTTGGGCACAAGGCAGAGGCGCCGCCGGCCGATCCCGCCGCGCTGCAGGCGCAGGCCGATGCGGCGAATGCAGCGGCAGCTACCGCGATTGGCGACTACATCACCGCACAGGGCCTGAAAGTCGATGGGCTTGACGTGGCCTTCGACGGCGCCACCGGCACCGTGTCGGTCGCCGGCGAAGCGGTCGATCAGGCGACGCGCGAAAAAGTCATCTTGTGCTGCGGCAACGTGCACGGCGTGAGCCAGGTGGCCGACGCGATGACGACCGCCGAGCCGGCCGACGAATCGCGCTGGTACACCGTGGTGCGCGGCGACACGTTGTCGGCGATCTCGAAGTCGCAGTACGGCAATGCCAACGCGTACCCGAAGATCTTCGAGGCCAACAAGCCGATGTTGACCAGCCCGGACAAGATCTATCCGGGACAGGTTCTGCGCATCCCGGCCTGAAGCGGAGCCCTCGGGCGCGACGTGTCGCGACCCCGCGCGGATGCGCGCGCTCCAGGTTCTCGGCGTTGATGTGGCCGAAGTTCTCGCGCAGCGTGCTGCGCCGCCGAGCGCGCGAACACATGCCGCTGCGCGTGCGGCGCCTGCTCGACGGGCTCGTGCTGCGCTTCGCGGCGCTCGGCGGCGGCGATGCCGCTACAGTGCCGATCTGATTCCCGAGGTTCTCACCACCATGCTCGCCTACCGACACGCCTTCCACGCGGGCAACCACGCCGACGTGCTCAAGCACACGACGCTGGCGCTCGTGCTGCGCTACATGAACCAGAAGGACAAGCCCTACCGCCTGATCGACACGCATGCCGGCGCCGGCGGCTATTCGCTCGAAGGCCGCTTCGCGCAGAAGAAGGGCGAGTTCGAACAAGGCATTGGCCGTCTGTGGGGCCGCGACGACCTGCCGGCCGCGGTGGCCGACTACGTCGCGCTGGTGCGCCAGTTCAACCCCGAGGGTGGGCTCAAGCAGTACCCGGGCTCACCGGCGGTCGCGCAGATGCTGCTGCGCGCCCAGGACCAGCTGCGGATGTTCGAGCTGCATCCGACCGACCATCGCATCCTCGCGTCCTACCTCGGCGAAGTCAAAGGTGCCGAGGTCTACGACAAGGATGGCTTCGATGGACTGAAGGGCCAGGTGCCGCCCAGCACCAAGCGCGGCGTGGTGCTGATGGACCCGAGCTACGAGGGTCACAGCGACTACAGCCGCGTGATCGTGTCGCTGCGCGATGCGCTGACGCGCTTTGTCGACGGCGTCTACGTGGTCTGGTACCCGCAGGTCAGCAAGCTCGAAGCGGCGCAGCTGCCGAAGCGCCTGGAGGCGCTTGCGCCGAAGGGCTGGCTGCATGCGCGCCTCACGGTGCAGCAGCCCGACCAGCAGGGCTTTGGCCTGGCCGGCAGCGGCATGTTCATCATCAACCCGCCGTTCACGCTGCACGACGAGCTGCTCGTGGTGCTGCCCTACCTCACCGAGGTGCTGGGGCAGTACGACGGGGCGAACTATCTGCTCGAACAGCGCCCCGCCTGATCCCTGCGGCCATGAAAAAGGCCCCGCATCGCGGGGCCTCGTGGCGTGGCGTTGGAGCGCTCAGACCTTTTGGCGACGACGACGTGCAATGAAGCCCATCGCGCCCAGGCCGGCGGCCATCAGCGCGTACGTGCTGGGTTCCGGCACCGCGTTGACACTGGTGAGCACGTAGTCCGACTGGTTGTTGCAGCCGGCCGTGGTCTGGCAGCTGTAGCTGGTCAGCGACGAAAACACCAGCGACGTGACATCGACGTTGCCGAACGGGTTGCCCGACACCAGCCATGCGCCACCGCCCGAATTCGTGGCGGGGGACAGATTGTCCACGCTGCCCGAGCCGGACCAATCGGCACCAGGTGAGCTGCCGTCGAGGCCGACCTGCAGCAGGTAAGTGCCGAGCAACACGTCGCCGTTGTAGGCCTGAACCTGTGCGGTTTCGCGGTAGTCGCCGAACTCCGGGCCGTTGTACAGCAGCGCGATGCTGAAGTTCGAGACCAGCTGGGCAGCGAAGCTCATCGTGATCGACTGGCCGATGTCGATCTCATTGCTGGCCGAACCGCCGGTGACACCCAGGCCGCCCCAACCGTTCGTGTACTTGGTGCCGAAGCTGCCGCCGCCCGCGGTGAAGCTCACCCCATTGACGACTGCGCTGGTCGTGCCTTCGAGGCTGGCATAAGTGCTTGCGTCGAGCAGCGGGTCGGCGGCATGGGCCGTGGTCGCGCACGCCATGGCAGCGGCGGTGAGCAGAGGGAGAGCATGTTTAAACTTCAGCATGGGGCTTCCTGGTGGGGCCGAAGATTCGGCTGATGGATTGGATGGGCGAATTCTGGGCAGCCGCCATAACGGCGCCCATCCCCGGCCTCGGGGGGCGTGTGCCTCCAACAACATCGACCCCCTCAAATCGGGTGGGCCACCGTTGTT
>Ga0307515_10015803_pt1 | contig 13882 bp, 5 predicted proteins | sample 17_EM_MG_FD_194513 | JGI IMG/M metagenome (GOLD analysis project Ga0307515, IMG submission 194513) | Populus trichocarpa ectomycorrhiza microbial communities from riparian zone in the Pacific Northwest, United States - 17_EM | ecosystem: Host-associated > Plants > Roots > Unclassified | place... | reverse complement strand
ATAGTAGTTCTTTGTTCCAAAAATACCGCCTTTCCTAATCGAAATTTCCCGTAATACATAAAATTTCTTAAGATAAAAAGAAAAAAAATAAAAATTGGAAAAGAATATAAAAGTGATGAAAAAAAAAAGTTATAAACATGTTTTAAAATGTAATCAAATAGAACTTAGAAAAGGATAGTATTATTTAGTATCATATTTCTATTTTAATATTTATTTTATAATCAAACTAAATTTATTTTTAAAATAAAGATTTTGAATAATTTTTTTATTAAGAAAACTATTTACAAGGATTGTGAAAAAAATAAGCTCTCGTTACCTTTTTCTTTTTCGTTTTTGTTTCTAAAAAGGAAAATAAGAGATGTTCTTGTAAGAACTTGAAGAAATATTGTTTTCATTTCTAACTATGGTAATAAAAAACCATGTAGTTTTTCTAATAATAAATATTTTAGAACTTCTTATATATTCATTCAACGACAATTCAAATTTATGTTATTAACTTTTATTTTCGTGAAATTATAAATTTTCTGTATAATTTGAAAATAGAGATTAACTATTTTAATTGATGGATTATCAAACTTTGTATAAAATTAATTGATTTTTGAGCATCAAACATTTAATTTAATCCCAAAAAAAAAATGAATTTGTTTTTTTATTAAAACTAGTAAAATTATTAAATATTAATGGAAAATACTGAATATGTGGTTGAACGATACAAGTACAAAGCACGTCATAAGGAAACTAGTATTTTATACAACAGATGCCCTCTTAGTTAGCACTTAGCCCACTGGACTAGCTTAGCCGATGATTGCAACTACATGAATGGCACGAGCCTCCCTTCGAAGAGGATCAGAAATGGTTTTATCAAACATTAGCAAGCGTGTGGTTTTCCTTTTCCACATTCTTCGCTGCGTTGCTACCGAGTCTTAGATTTCGTTACATAATTATTTTTTAAAATTTATTTTTAATATGGTATATTAAAATAATCAAAAAATTAAAAAATTAAAAAAAAAACCTTTCCAACAAGAAAACAAGCGGGACAAAGCTACCGTGGGTGAAGCAGGGAAGCGGAAAAATCAGGCAGTTCATCCTTAAAATGAAGATCACGATCCTATTTGAATTTAGGTGGACAAAGTGGTCAAAATAGTCAACTAAACCTTCTCTCGAGAAAGTTACAGCCAATGAGTGCACTTTATTTTGTATGAGGTTCCCTCTTCCTCTTTTAACCATTTTTACTTGTAGCTTTTGCTTTGGTCATTATTACATGTTTCCAGATGTCCACCACCACCACTATGAGACCCCCGTACAAAATATAACAGAATCCTTAGGACCATTCTTTCTCACAACACAACACAAGTAGAACAAACTCAGAAGATCCATGGAGATCTGGAGGCTTTCTTTGATGCTACAACATCAACACAAGTTGCTTTTCCATCCAATGTGGGTAAGAACATCTCCATTTCCTTTGCTTTTCTTCTCCTCCCCAGTTTCTAGCATTTTGTCAGGAAAGAAGGGGGATCTCTGGTTCATGGCAGGAATGGAGAGGGCAGAAGAAACTGCAATAATGTGAGTCATTTAGGTATCCTGATTCTCCTTTTATCTATGGTGGCATTTTCTTTGCGTTTTTTTGTTGCCCAGAAGAACTATGAAGGTCGAGAAATCCTGAAATCTTCAGTTTAGCGCTTCTGTTTATTTCCTATTCTTTCTGATGCAAAATGGTCACACATCTTTCTGTAGAGTCTGGTTAGAGTTGGCAACTGTAGAGTCTGGTTAGAGTTGGCAAATGCAATGATTCAAAGAAGAGGAAACAGACAAAATGAGACATGCACACAAAAACTAGAACAATTTCCATTGCGATCACACAAGTTATAGTTACTACATTAGGAAACAGAAATACAGAAAACTTATTCTATACCCTTAGCACACCCAAAAACAAAAAAATAGGAATCCAATCTGCTGGTTAATCCTCCTTTACTCTTTTTTTTTTCTTTTCCCTTTCTTTAATCATATGTAGGCGAGTTGCCTGTATATAATTACACTCCGACTACGGACTTACATAGAAGGGTCTGTACAGATGGCAAATCAAATGCCAAAAACTGGATGAGAAGATAGAACACTCGAAAACAAATCAAGACAAACAAAAGAATGACACTCATTAACAGCACACTGGTTTTTATGTGAGTATTAGGGTAGTACTCTTCTAGTAGGCAAAAATAAAACCGACCTCAGATCACGTTGTTAGATGTGTCCGAGTTGCTAGAATGCACCGCAACATTCCGGCACGGGGTGTCCTGTCTTGGAATGCAGATAATATGCCTCTTTATAAAACTTCAGGCCATGATAGCTGCAATCCGAGGAACTGATAGTAAACAAGAGAAGACACAACTCAATAAATGTTATACGGTCCCAGGCAATTAAAGACCAGATATGACGGGCTAGACCATGTTCTTTATATCAGATATATCAGAGAGGTTTGCTATAGACTTTGCAGAAGGGCTCTTTTGCAGAGTGGTGGTTGTGAAGGATTGATGCCTGGATTGGGACAAGGAGATTCCACTCCAAGTGTTTTTAGTAGGAAGTTTCTCTCCTGGAAAGAAAAAAATGCCAAAAGAAGTGGTTAGCCTCGCATCAAATTTTGAAAGATATCCATATCTAAGCACGAGCATGTGTGTTTATATGATGCTTGTACCCAAAAAAAAGAAGAAGAAGAAGAAGAAAGACAACACGATGCAATGAACACAAGAAGACATCTATGGCTGCATTTGGCAATTAACTCCACATGCTGATTTCAGAAAGGAAATCTCATGAATCTTTCTTATAAGTGACCCTTAAGTACTAAAGAGATGGGGATGATTTTGTAAAGGCGTGGGCATTCTTGGAATCCAGTTTGCAGTCTTGCCCACTGACCATTCATTCTGCAGAAGCATACTTTGCGATCAACCTAGATTGACTGACAGGAGGAAATACTATTCTCAAAAAGAGTACATTAGCCTCTTACATCAGTGGGTAATGGTCCAATCAAAGCATTTTTAGCATCTCAAACAAAACAATCTAGTTGAGCTTCCTAGTGTATATGGAATTGGACAGGCTATTCTAGTGAATAATTTGTTCAGATAGCAGTTATGACATAAAGAATTAGACAGGCAATTTCGTAGTTGTCAAACATAATTTATTCATCTGATTGTTTAGTAAACCTTTTGGTTTAACATCTCATCTCTTACAAGTAATGTCACAAACTTAACCCACGACTAGAGCCGACATTATGTAGGGAAGTAACTTGAAAGGAAACACAATGTGTCAGGCATGTATGTGCTTCACAATCATATTCGATATGCATGCAGATTTGATATGTAGTGTGCGTAAGTTTTGGAAGTGTGATATTACTGGGTCAGAGGCTTGCATTATAGCATTATATAAATCTAAAGCATATTTCTCCTTTAATTTTATCAACAAAAAGTATTTCAGTAGCGGTTGTTGCAACCTTAACAGTCTTTAATCTTTCGAAGTTTCTGGAAGCTTACAAGTTTTTTGTATAACTAATTGTGCCCATGCATTCTTAACTTCGGCTTCAGGTTGAATTGAAAATTAGAAAAGTTGACTCGAACAGTGTTAATGTTTAAGAATGAATCCAGGTTATGAGATAAATGGAATTCATGAATTTATATTGGAATAGTTATATATGCAACAGCAGCTACTGCTATGTTTGTCATCTGCACAATAAGTAGTTATCCAACAGTTTTAGTGATTGAGTTCATGTTCAGCAGTTTCATAGAAACATCATCTCCTGCTAGCTTAATTGCTTGGCACCTACTCTTCAAGTCGTGATAATCATCACAAATTTCTAATTAATGATTGATAATTAGCTAACACGCCAAGTGCTATCACCCTCACTGCTATCACTAATGCTTCAACGACCACAGGAACTCAAAGTCCTCCAATAATATGAATTGCTAGTAACATTCTCAAGCCCCTTCTAGTTTTTAGATTATATCTTTTATTAAAGTCTTCATGAAATAAAAATTGCTGCAGGTGATTTGATGATCACCAATCCTCTACTTCTTGTTACTAGTACCCCTAAAATCAGTGGTAATTTAGAATCAAAGTTGCACTACTTCTACAGCTAAATCTGGTGCAACTATTCATAATCATTTGTAGTTTTGATGCTGTTGCCTAGTGGTGAGCTCTGACCAGAGAGCCATATGAGACTAGAGGAATAATATTTAAACTGACAGTTCCTCCTACTACTAATAGCAATAAGGGATAGTTTCCCTAGCATACACCACGTAATTAGAACTAATGGATTAATAGTTGGTAGAATTGATGGTCAAAGTTGACTTACACTCTCTGAAAATTTTGGGCTGGGAATTCCTGCTGCCAAGGATCTGAAAATCGGGGTAACTTGAAGAGGAGAACTGAACTCTGTGCCTGATGAAGCAGAAACAATTATGTCATTTTTTGTTTGCTCATCACAGGATGGAAACATCTCCACTGCAGTAAATTGAGATTCGTCAGAAGATATACTTTTAAGGTATTCTAACCTCCACATGAAAAGAAAGAAACCCACTCTGTCAGGCATGAAAATCCCTTACCTTGGGTTATATTTGCACTGGAAATAATTTCTTTGTCACATGCACCCACAAAATTTCCCTCATGAATATGAACCATTTGCAATTCAATTTCAATATCCTTATGCAGCACACCGGCTCGAGTTTGTTCTGTTTTATCCGGGGCTGTGTATGGCAAATGAGTTGACCCTGTACTGTATTCAGAACTTGATGGAGACTCCTCGTATAAATCAGGTTGTCTACAGCATTTTAATCATATATTAGACACTCTATGACGAGTAAAACATGCTCAATCCCCAACATTAAACTTCCCTATTTCTATTACCTCCAAGATGGTCGACTTCCATCATTGCTAATCCTTAGATCTTCTATCAAGTCTTTAAAATCTTCAAGTTTAAAATCAATGTCACAGATTTTTTGTCCAAATAGATCATTTTCTTTGCTCCGGTTCAGGAAATCTTGGAGAACCTGAATGTCATGTTTTATAAACATATTAGAACTGGAGCAAAACCTGTGTGCATTATAAGAGTCAAGGAGAAATATACTTGGGGTACTGTTATGCTTCAGTCTGTAGGATCAACATAATCACTTCAACTACCATTTTGACAGGATAATTATGCTTTTCTCAATAACACTGAAGGTCAAATTGAAAAACTGCACCTGGACAAGTAGTCAAGTGCATTGAATATTTGGGTGTTGAAAACAAAAGCTCACCTTCCAAGCATTTTCCAGACTTTGATCTGTATTTTCTTCACCAACTTTCGATGCAAGCGAGCTGAGAAGCTCTGCTTGTTGCATTAGAGCAGTTATCTTTGGATCATCCTTTTTTAGAAATGTTCCTTGAATCCTACTGCTTTGAACTGCTAAATGAAGAGCAAGTAAAGAGACTTTTGAGGAAGTTCAAAGATTTATGACACAGAATAATAAAAAATCAACACAAACAAAATTTGTAAAGATGATAAATTATGCATGTTATTTTCTGTCATAAAACCCGTATTGTGTCCTCAATTTTTTGCAAAGCTGAAAAATCTAATGCTCTGAAAGCTGAGTTGTGGGAGTTTACACGGGGCTGGACCTTGCATGGCAGAAGGGGCATAAGAAAGTGGAAGTGGAAGTAGATTCAGAGGTAGTGTTCAATGCTTTAAACGGAAAAGGCAGCAATTTGGCGGCTAATGAAGGAATTGGAGGATCAGGATCAGTCATACATATTTAGAAGGAAATTCATGTGCGGATTGGCTAGCTAATGAAGGCTTTTTTTTTTTGCATCAGCAGGATGAAGCAGGGGTATTTCTACCCTGTATGTGTAGGGTGCAAGTCCTTTTCTGTTGTTTAAGACTCCTCCCACGATTTTATTTTCTTAAAAGGAAACACAAACCACGTCCTAATTGTAAAGTCTTTGTTTGAGGTGTTTTACCGTCAATGGGGACCTCCTTGACACTGCTGACATGATGCTGACCAGCCATGTTAACATTGTGAAAGTTTTGGGCCAACACAGCAAATGGAGGTCTAGGTTGCTGATTTCCACGTTGTGGGTGTGATCTGTCTCCAAAGTTGCAACTTCCTGCAAGACTAGGGATGTAGGACTTCCTGCATTTGAACAAACATGAGGTTAACTATGATAATTACTTTCGCACTCACTATTGTCTGCTGATACCAAAACTCCACTGTACCTTATCTTCTTAATTGGGGGATCATTTTCTGGTCTTCCATCTGTGTTGAACCCATCATGTAATATGATTCTTTTGTTATTTAAGTTGATATGCGAGTTTTTGTTCTCTTTCGCTAAAGCCTCGTATTTTGCTCTCTTCTTGCACAAAGTGGAGAAGCGGTTCTTCACAGCATTATCCGTTCTGCAGAAGTAGCATATTTTTGAAAGAAGGATATTATAAAGCATTAAATCACACAAAAATGTGTGAATAGAGAGAAGAGGGGCATGCAAAAACATTGTATACCTGCCTGAAACAACCTTTGCAATTTCAGTCCATCTGTTTCCAAATATTTTTTGTGCCTGCGGATCAACTCAAGAAGTTATCTATCATATGCAGCAATGACTAAAAAAATCTAAGCTGAAATGCAGAGGCTGTTCCTGCAAAACATCTGGATGCAGGACCACTTAACATGTTTAACTACGGAACAATTAATAATGAAGCAGAAAAACAAAACCCTATTTTGACTTTGCAAATCGAAGTAACCTTTTCCTACTAATATACATTTGAAGGGGGGCAAAATGGACAAGACAGAATTAAAGTGCAGAAAAAGATCAAAATCAGAGTACCTCACACAAGAGCAAGTCTTCCTCTGGTGACCATCCGCCTTTCTTGAAATCAGAGTTCAAATATGTGTACCATCTGAAGTAATTAATAACTTAATAAGCGCCAAAGCACAGAAGACAGGATGAGCAGGGTAACTATATTCAAGCTGAAATAACACGCTAACCTTCTTCTGCACTGTCTTGTGGTTTTATCCTTGAATTTAGATGCAATGATGGCCCAGCTGCATTAACACACAAAACCCCTCAATTTAATTAGACCATTGAAGAGTGCTTGAAAGAAAGGGGAAAAAAGAAGAGAGAGGATTGGTATTAATCAAATACGGTTGTTCTCACTTTTCAGTCCCATGTTGGCTAATCTGCTGCCGAAGTATATCATCCTCCTGCGCTCCAATAAATCAATCAGATATATACTAATACTCCTCCAATAAACAACAAAGAAAGAAATAAGAAGGAATCGATTGATCACCTGTTGAGTCCATGTGACTATATGTCTCTCCTTCTTCTTCGATTCTTCTTCATGATTTCCACATGCAATCCTCTTCGACTTGCTTGTCATTCTTTACTCTTATCACTCCCTCTTTTGATAGCTAAATCTGTTTATGTTTATGTGAGTGTGTCTCTCTGCCTTGGACGCTCCTCACCTTTATCAATCCAATTCGCATGCTATGTGCTATCCTATGCTATGCTGTAATAAAATAAAGCCAAACTTTTTCTATAAAAAAAAAAAAGAAAAAAAGAAAAGAAAAGTCTCTCTTTTCGTAATCTTTTTACAAGGATGGATACCAATGGAGAAGTATTACTGTTTGGTTCAAACGGAGCTCTCTTGGATTCTAGACTTGTAATCAACTACTTCTTCTTCTTTTAGTTTTACCACTATAAATGTTGTTTATTTTCTATTCAAACAACAAGCAAACAAACAATAAAGGAAAGGGAAAGGGGCTTGAAACATTCGCTGGCCTTTTAGGCACACTGTATATATATGGAGGCGTGTATATATATATATATATATATATAGAGAGAGAGAGAGAGAGAGAGAGAGAGAGAGATCTGAATCTACTTACTTACACTTATTAGAGAGGAGATGTAGAGACAGAGAGAGGCAGGCAAAAGAAACTACTCCACTACTACTACTACTCTCTCTTCTATTGAGTACGCTGCAGAAAGATTGATCGGAAGTTGTGAGCAAAATAATCACCCGTCTTTCTCTCTCACTCATTACTCTCACACTTTTTTGAAATGGGAAGGGGAGAGAGAGAGAGAGTGGTGCCTGTGGAAAATAAATATTAATTAATTTACATCAACGGATTCTTGCTTTAGTGCGCGGCTATGAAGGGAAGTTTGAAAAAAAAGAAAGAAAAATAACGCTGAAATCCATGACATGGATGGGATATTAATTAATATGGCCAGCGACACTAGAACCCTCTTCCACCTCAAAAACAAATTAAAAAATAAATTCACACTACTAATTATTATTCTACTGCTCCATATTTTATATGTTAGGCGACGCTTGCGTCATCACGCTCATTTTCTCCCCCTTTTTCTTCTTCTCTAAGGACGTCTCACCGCACATCACACGTAACTAATGTAGATTTATCATCTTATCAAAATACACCAGCCAGACATCTGCTTCGTGCTCGAATCAACCGTCCAGATGTACGGTGGAAACTATTTTTCTATGTTGCCTGAGTGATGCTAGATAGTTTTCCTTGACTTTCTATCAGATTTCTTTTGCCAGGTGATGTGGCATCTTCTAATTGATGATTTAGGAGTTAATACATTCCATAATCACATTGTATTACTAAAACTGATGAAATATAAATTGAAAAACTCGCCTGTAACAAAATGACGCATCAATCAACACTTGATAATAATAATAATAATTATTAATTATTATTGTAAAGTATTAACTCAAGTATCTCTAGCGTTAATCCTGCATACATTTTTATCCATGAGCGGAACCGTAAGTTTTTATTTTTTTATTTTTTTAAAAAAGAGAGACTGGTAGTTGCTCCTGTGGTTTTTAAAAGGGAACGTGACATTTTCCGTGACCTCCCAGGTATACCATCTTTCACATTTCAATTCTATAGTACAGTGCTTTGTTTTTTTAAAAAAGAAAAAAGAAAAAAGAAAAACTCATTTTCTCCTTTATTCTTTTTATTATTATTATTATTATTATTATTATTGCTTTGGAGTTGGAATTGGATGGCTCACGTGCATGCGTTGCTTGCTTCCACTCCTCCAGTCTCCTCCTGCTTTAATACTCCATTGTAATTAAAACTACAGTCACACGTCTGCCGTAGGATGTGTTGAGTGTTTCGAGCGCTTCATTTGAAATTTCAAAGTGTTTTTGTTTTGACGTGGGTGGTGCTTCTTGTTTGGTAATATGTACATGTTGCTTTTATTGACTTGTTTCCTTCGTTTTCGTTTTGGTGTGGATGGTACCCCTTCTATTTTTACTCATTTTAATATTATTTTTCTCTTTAATGATGTAATCTAATCTAATTTAATCCTCTCTAAAAAACTATATATATCTACGATATAATATACATATATATATATATGGTGGGTTTTTTTTTCCCCTTATGCACCAATATTACTCTAGTGTGGAGGTTTGACTTTGAAATTGTCTAGGAGTGAAACCTATTCTCGATTAACTTATAAATTATTTAAATAATATCTCTTAATGTTGAATAAAAAAATATAGTGGAGACAAATATACGTGCAATCTTGCATCCAACATTTATTATTAATGTTTTTGCTAGGAGATTTTTTCAGGTGAACTTTACCAATAACAAAATGACGACGCACCAATGGGGATAATAAAATTATAGAATGACGTATCATTTTAATTAGTTAGAAAATCTACTATGGATAGACAAACAATAATCATAGTTGTAAGAAAGAAGGGATTTTTTTTTATTTTTTTGCATTTATGTAAAGAGATATATTTTTGAATTAACTTATATGTCAATTGAGGCTAAGTCTCTTTTTTTTTTCAAGATTCTAAGAAGTCAACTCTCGGCATGATAAATAAAAAAATAAATTTAATTTATAAAGATTTTGTGTGCATGGGATAAGTGTACGAGAAAAATGTTGTGTATAAATGATGACCTAAGAATATTAAAATGGATGAATTAATATATAAAAATTAAAAGAAAATGTGTTTTTATTGTGCTTCACTTTACAAAATAATATTCAGTATAATGATATTTTTTTAATCTATATTTTTTATTTAATTTAATCCTTCAATATTTGATTTATTGAAGATTGAGCATTGTGATTTGCTTTCTATGTATTTATCTTAATCTCGTGACTCATGTTATAGGTTTGTTAGGTTAACTCAGTTGACTTAAGTTTTTTTTGTCTTTTTTTAATTGATATTTTTTTTATATTCATTCTTTAACATTGTGTTGGTTAGGAATTAGACTTTGTCATTTGTTTTGATTTGTTTTCTATAAGGTTATCCTAATCTCATGACCCAGATCACAAGTTTTGTGAGTTAACCTAGGTGGGCTCGGTTCATTTTTTTTATTTACTTTCTATAAGATTATTAGGTCTCGTAACTTAGGTTACGAGTTTAGTGGGTTAGTCCATATTGATTCAGGTTATTTTTTGTATTTTTTTAAATTATATATTTTTTAATTTTATCATTTAATATTGGGTTGATTGAGAATTAGATTTCATAATTTATTTCAATTTATTTTACATGAGGTTATCATGGTTTCATGACCAATGATGTGGATTTAGTAGGTTGGCTTGAGTTATTTTTTTATTTTTTATATATAATTTTTTTAATTTTATCCTTTAATATTAGATTGATTGAAAATTAGGCTTTATATTTTATTTTTAATTTGTTTTATATGAGATTATCATGATCTTATAACCTAAATAACATATATAAAAAGTTATCCTAAGTTAACCTTAATGTTTCTTTCTTACATTAGCTAAAAAAAATCAGCTATACCTAGTTTTTTCTTTTTAATTTTTTTTTAAATTAATCTGATCTACAATGAACCGAACAAAAACAATACATTAAAGAGTTGAAGAAGGAAGAGTGGACAATTTCTTAGTGCGTGTAGATGCTTAGGTTGCAATAATGCGCTGTTAGATGGTATGGCATAGGGAGGATTCCGCTAGGATGCATTCTCTATAGCATATGAGAGGAACTATTCTTGTAGACATAATTTTTTAAGGAGAGAGCTCTAAAAGACAGGCTCCGAAGTACATTTTTAGTACCTAGATGTCTCTAAAACGGCAAGTGAAGGTTATTTATATGAAAAGAACAAGATACCACAACCACTAAGATTGTGATAGTTGGTCAAATGTTGGTGTGTGTGTGTATGAGATGCTATAACCATAGTTTTTAGACCCGGCCCGGTGACCGACCCGGTTCAAGATCTGGGTTCTGGGTTTTGATCGGGTCACCGTATCGTCTGAGTCAATTTTTTTAAAATCAAAACGTCGTTTTAGTAAAAAAATTAAAAGTTAATGGGTTACAATTGAATTTTTGACCAGGTCAATCGGGTCATATTAATTTTTTTTTCTATTTTTTTTTCAACCCGGCTTGACCCGCCAAGCCAGGTCAGATTTCAAAACTATGGTTATAACTAATAGGATTTTACGTGGTCTTCAGGAAATGCAAAGTGTTTTGTACTCTTTAGTTAAGGAAACATCATAAACTTTAGGAATTGTTTATTCATGAGAAAAATATTTTCTTATTTCTTTTCATATTTGGCTATATTATAAAAAAATTGATTAATAAAATTTGTGTTTCAATTAAAAAAAACATAAGTTTTAGATGGAGAAAAGTGTTTTTGAATTTAAAAAATTGAAAAACACTTTCTATAAAGAACACAAAAACTAAAGTAATACAATACTTAATTATTCTTATATATATAAAAACAATAATGTATTAATAAGATATTTTAAAATATAATATTATTAGAAAATAATAAATGACTAATATATTTATATAGGAAATAATATATTAATATGAATTAATATACAATATAAAATTATATTAATTTGATATATTAGTGCATATAATAATTTAACCTATCTATATGATATTGCTAGAAAATATATTTGAATACAAAACAAGTTATATTATACAATAACCATATATTTTAAATCATATAAATTGTGTTATAAAATTAGTATATCATAAAAAATAAATTTATTTTCAATATTCCCCAGACACCAAACAAAAAAAATAGTTATATGTATATAATATTATATTTAAAATATTTATATTATATATATAGTTATATTTTCTAAAATAAACTATATATAAATATACGATATAATAAAAAAAACTCACCAATACACTTTTTAAATCTTATTTTTTTTTTATAATAGATCAAATAGCTATATTTAATATTCTATACATGTTAGATAAACTTTTTTAAAAATTAAACATTAATAAATAATTTTTCAACTTATTTTCTATTTTCTATGATACAAAAAATAATTTTTTAATTTATTTTTCATGATAAAAATAATCCATTTCTCATAAATCTATTTTCCATAAAAAAAAACTACTTTTCCGGCTAACAAATATGTGGTCTTTCACAAGCCCTAACCTAAGTCTTTCAAGCCACATCTTCCATGATATATATCCCAGATTACTCATTTTTCGAAAGCTCGATAACAAGCCTTCGTGAATAGTGCGAATTAAGCTTGTTGGTAATTTCAACAGGTTATGCGAAGAGGAAAAGAGAGCTGGGCTTGATGTTATCTCACTGCGAGCATGGATGTAGAGATATCTTAATGAAATAAAACGAAAATGGAGATGCGTGTGTCTAAAAGTGAATCAATTCCTTTGAAGATGGCATCCTGCAGGAGGTGTGCGTACATCTTAACATCTTATTAGTTCGTAGAAGGTGTTCATTGTTAGAATCACCAATCCTACATGAAATAATAAACAATAAAAGATTAACATATAAACAAGAATGAGCCATTCACCTTGAGATTTTAAGTTTTTGAATATGACAATAAAGTTATTAAATTAATCCGCTAATCCACTTGAAAAGTAAGCCTCGAAAGAGAGATCGATGTTAATTACAAGTGACGGAGTAGTGTTAAGACTATCAAGATCCCATATGGAATAAATATTGGTGTACGTATTTCACTTGTTCTTGGCACCCTTGGGCTTTTTCTGAAGTTCTTCCGTTAGATGTAGCGGCACTTGACTGAAGAAATTAACAACTGGAGATGCAAACATCTAAGTAAAAAAAATAAAAAAGACATAATTAATTAGAAAATCTGAACAAGTACAATGGCTGAAATCTTCATTGCTTAGTGAAGGCATATGCTGCACTTTCCAACATGGTAAAATAAGTACTCCCGTGAATGGGAAAGCACTCCCAAGATGCCAGGACCCAAGAGCATAGTAACAATGATAATTGAAAAGGAAAGAAGGGAAGAAAGAAACTACAAACGGCCATCTCACTGGACGTCGTTTTCTCGGCAATCAATCTCCCGCCAAAACTACGGAGAAAAGGCAGCTGACTGGATTAAACACAGAACATGATAAATGTAATACAAAACTGAAAAGATCATTTAAATGGGAGCTAGAAAATACGTGAATTGATGTGTAAAAGCGAAAATAGTAACTGGCATGGACGCTTTGGGGGGTCGGTGGATATTTGTCCCACAAGCAGCCATCAAACAGCAAGGAAACCCCGAAAAGACCGACCCTTTGGAATCCTATTTTAAAAACTTTCAAAAGTACTGTCCAAAAAATTAAGCTTGCTTTCTTTTTTCCTTTTTTTTTTTTAATAAAAGGAGTAAATGCATGCTCGGTAATGCAGGGTACTGGGTGATATACTCTTCAATTAAAAGTGTTTTAAAATATTTTTTTTATTTATTTTTAATATTATCATATTAAAATCATCAATAAAATTCACTTGATATTTTCTTAGGTAAAAAAAAAAACATTTTAAAAATCACTTTTAAAAAACCAGTTAAATCACACATTCAAACACCCCATAAAAGGACCTTAGCAAAGCCAGATAGTGTTTAAAAAGTTAAAGTACTACCGCATATC
>Ga0307515_10015802_pt1 | contig 13883 bp, 5 predicted proteins | sample 17_EM_MG_FD_194513 | JGI IMG/M metagenome (GOLD analysis project Ga0307515, IMG submission 194513) | Populus trichocarpa ectomycorrhiza microbial communities from riparian zone in the Pacific Northwest, United States - 17_EM | ecosystem: Host-associated > Plants > Roots > Unclassified | place... | reverse complement strand
GTACAATAAAAGGTTGATACTATTTAGTATGTAGTGTAATTTTTCTTTGGTTATGTATTTATTCTTTATATATACCTAAAACAAAATCAGGCAGGCTCTGTTCAAATCAGTATTACATGGAAGGGACAACCTGTTAAGAATTGGAATCCCAAATGTAGTGGAACATTACCTTCTAGGGTGGTCCAAATCCAATTGTTAGAACATCTTCTGGGAATTTTACAAACTTTTTCCTAGAAAACACAAGAAATCTCTAGTGATACAATTAATGCATATCATGATTCAAATGATAAGACAGATGGATAGAATATTGCGAATAAGAAAAAGAATCTGTTCATCTGAACTTTCTGCTTGTCTAGCTTAAGGCAGCTCCTGACTTTGTGAGTTAAGTATGACCAAATGCCCGAATCGGTTTACAATTGCGTAATACATACGATACTATCAGTAGCCATGCATATACACTCAACTTATGTGCCGCATTTGGCTTTGAATTTTCTGTTTCTTTGTGGAAAAATTCAAAGATGTTGATCTTAAAAGAAAAATGGTAGATTGAAAATTAAAATGTGTTGTATGATACAAGATAGAAGAAGTTTCCCTTTTAATTCAACATATTACACCGGTGTTTCAAATTTCTGATTCAATGCCATGTTTAAATTTTTTTTCATAGTTGTTAAATTCAATTTGGCTTCAACCTAACCAACAGGTTAATTCAAAAAACTTGCAACTTAAAATTTGATCTAGGCTGAGTTATTTTAAGTTAAACTGGGAGTAATTTTAAGTTGAATTGAAAAATATATTGACATAGTAAAACCTGATTAATCCTATCAAGTTTTTAATTATTTGGTTGACCTGATTTTTATCGGTTTTTAATGATTTGATTAACCTGACTTGATTGAACTAGTTAAACTAGTGCCAATAAATTTAAATATATATATATATATATATATATATATATATATATAACAAAATAACATCACTGATTGACTGACTAGGCAAACCAGTGAGTAAGTTTTTTCTTGCAGTGCATCTAAACGCAAGCCATGCAAAAATTGCCTGGATGAGAAAATACACCAAAGCTGTTGGGTGATGGACCTTTCGTAAACGAGTTTGAAATCTACAGCTGGCTATTGCTTAAGCTCTATAACAAGCAAACTACTCGTCAACCTATGCGTGCTGCTTCCAGACAATCATGAAGGAAAACTACTCGTCAAGCTATGGCTTCCAGTCAACCTTGGGTGGTGGCCAATGGGTATGCCTACAACTATAAGATGGGAAAATGCTCATGAGCAGCAAGCAATTCTCATTTTTCAAAGACATCATCGCAGGCAACAAGTACGATTTATATTTGGATTCTATATGAATCCTTAATACTCCACATGATATTACAGCCAGATGAAAAAAGGACTTGAACAACATTGTCCAGTTTCAACATCATAAAAAATGCTGAATCTTATTCACCAAATAAAATAAAAAAAACCTGTCTCGTATGATTAAATGGAAGGCTTCAAGCAGCAATGCATAAAAATGATGCTGACAAAGTGGAGTCTTCTACACCGTTCTGATTCCGTAGTCTTTTGGTTAGTGAAGATCTCAATGATTTCTGTCATTGCACCACCTAACCCTTTATACTCTACAATTCAACCAATCAATAATGTCCTTCATGATTTCATCCCGTTCTGGTTCAAATAGGAGATCATGCAAGAACCCTTCTAATAGTTTGATGGTTTTGTCTGTTGAGGAGGCTTCTTCGTACAGTTTGCGAGAAGCATCCGGGTCGGTTACAGTGTCAGCAGCACCATGAAGAACGAGAAATGGAACTCTCAGTCTTTTCAGATTCTGCTGTAAATAGGCTGTAATTCGGAGAATTTCATAGCCAGTCTTTACCCTGAGAAATCCAGTGTAGACTAGTGGGTCCGAATACTTGGCCACTAGTGCCTCTGGGTCCCGAGAAACTGGCATGCCCTTCTTATTTGAAGTACTAAGTTGGAACTTTGGCAACAAAAATGAGATAACTGGGGCTAGTAGCTGCCATGACCACAAAATAAGAGTATCCCACTTAATGATTTGATTTCCTTTATCACATCAACAAAATACCATCCCATGTTCTTCTATAGTATATGAACTAGAAGTCAGGTATAATAGAAATTCTTACCACAACAAAAGGATGGGATGGCTGAATTCCTACTGCAGGTGAAGTAAATACCACACCAGAAACACGGGCTTCAACTTTTGGATCCATCACCGCCTGCAAATTTACTCATGCAACAAAGTGAAAATTGTTAGAGAAATTATTAGATGAACCTAGATTCCACAAATTGCTATTGGATCCTGCCATGCAATAATGAATGAGTGCATAAACCTGTGCATGTACATTAACAAGAAGCTTCAATTCAATGATTCATTCAAAGAAATGAAAGAAACTATCATTGCATACCAACATACCTTGAGAACAATGGCTGCACCAGTTGAGTGCCCAAAGCAATAACATGGAAGCCCAGGATTTTCTGACAAAACCTTGTCAAGAAAAGATTTCTGTAAAATGTTGGAAAAAATAGAGTGCACTTAGATTCATCGGATGCAAAATAAACCCCATCAGCGCCTTGTAAATACAAATCAAAACATACCAGATCATCAACAGCATAATCAAGAGAATGAACATATCCATGTAGCCCATCACTTCCACCATGTCCTGGTTTGAAGAGAAGGATCAAATAGGTTACAAAAAATATATACAAGCCAACATAATTTCATGAGCTAATTATCAGAAGATAAAGCACCATGGAAATCTAATTAGCAAAGCAACAAGTTTCTGATGAAAACTACACAGCCAAAGCCCTTCAATACGAGTAAGGATCAACAGCCCTCGCACCCATAGCAGACAGAGAGAGGAAATTGGAAGCGAAAAGGTAGGGGTAACTTAAGAAAATGTCATTTTAATAAAAACCAATTGTTGGTGTGAATTGGACTGCAGAACAAAAATCAACAACACATAAAATAAAGAACCTGGTTGTCTTTAGGCGTAAGCCAAAAAAAAAAAAAAACAGAATAATGGGACATTCAGCTTCAAACTATAATTTGAATTGCAATAGAATCCCAGGTCTTAATTCAGGTTTCAATGTTGTCACTCAACTATCATGACATGAGCACAATTATGCACCTTCAAAATGGAGGCTTGTTCTGCAATGTGATTGCAAAGGTTAAGAGCACACAGTAACTTTTTGTGTTGCCTCTATAGCTCATAAAACTGGAAAACATATTATGAGACCCTGACTTAAAAGCGCTCATCTTCCCTTGTTAGATTTTTGGAAAATGGAGGTCAGACACATGCATGCAAATAACAAGCTTATTATCAAGAGGCGCTTCATATGTTACTTTTTGCACCAACAGACAGACAGACCAATTCCTGCAACACTCAAATATGGATGCATTGTTGATGAATAGAGATTGCTAGGCCATGAAACACTAAAAGAGAAACAAAGTATCAAAGCAAGGGTCGTGAATACTTTTTTTTCCCATCAATTATCAGTGTTAATATTATTTCCAACTTGGAGTTGGATTCCACTGCGGCCATTCAGGGAGAAGTGAGAACTTTTAACAGAGGAAACTAAAAAAAATAACTGACTGCAGGATGTTTCCTTTTTGTTTTATTTAATACCATCTTCTGGTTCACAGTCCTTGCATGAAATTTTCAGAAAATAGCAGCCCAGAGAATTTCCATGATCCCCTTAAGCAGTAGCAGGAGGAAAATGAGCGGCTCTGCAACATCCTGAGCAGATAAAGAACATGACCATCGTTGTAAAGGTTTAATTATCCAAGTTTGTAGAACAGCCTAAGGTTATAACTCCTCTTAACAAGAAAGACTTTTTTTTTTGTCTGTACATCTTCATATGTCACTGCATAAGCACAAGGGAATCCTATAGTCAACAATTCAACTCTCTTTTGAGATCACGTCTGTATGGAATATGATTCCAGTACCTTGAAATGAATTAGAAACCAAACCACAAATCATGGCCTCTAGATGAACTTGTCAATGATTGAGATCATAGTCATACCAGGGGAACAAAATCAAATGGAATGACAAGTCTAGTAGGGAAAACCAGACATCAATCAACATGTTCTAGAATCGTTTTTCCTCTGTGCCCATAATAACATTAAGTCTTTATTATAAAACTTTTGTGGTAAATTATCAAGACATTTGTCAAGGCAGTGAGTTCATAGTATCATATATGTTTCACTGGTATATCCACAATGAAACCTAGAAGGTTATCTCCAAAGGAAATTGTCATGAAAAATAAAAAAAACACTTCTAGTATGAGACAAACACAAATTCCACTACAACAACTATCATCAACATCGCAAGATAGCAATTTCAAGCAAGCAAGAAGAGATTATTGTCTTATCAAGAATGATAAATCCAAACAAGCAGGTAAAATCACTTTCAAACTTACCAATCCAATCCATTCCATAAACCTTAAACCCATTAGCATTCAGTTTTTTCGCAAAGTCACTATATCTGCCACTGTTTGTAAAGAATGGAATTGTGAGATAATAATTAAACAATAGAATCAGCAGAGCATGACTTCCAAATAGAGCATTAGGCACAGATCACAAACCTGTGCTCATTCAGACCATGCATAAGAACAACCAGCCCCCTACAAGAGATATGTAATATAATGTTACAACTTAGCACCGGGAAAGCATGAGTCAATAAACACCTCCAGAAAAAGGTAAAAGAGCGAACTTATAACAAATAAAAACCACCTTGATTAAATCCATAAAAGTAGAAATTTCAATTCTGACAAATTGAAATTAGTAACATCTTATATCAGGACACTAGTTATTCATAGTCACATCAGGGGAAAAGAAGGAGAAAACAATATCACTTCCTTCAAACTATCATATAGTACTTGAACAATAATATATGCTTAATCACCTACATATGGTTATTAGTAAGCTACAGAATATGGACAGGATGTACTATTTTCTGTAAAGATACGAGGATATATGGATTTAAGAAGAGTGTCGAAAGCCAACATTTAAATAAACTATTTGAATATAGTCCTGTATTATTAACGGTTTTGCTTTTCAATTTTACTATTTTCTTAATATTCCAAAAGCTGGCTATTTAGAGCCAAAATATTCCCAAAGCAGCATGGTGGTGTCCTTAGAGTTTACCAAATGCAGCCTTTTATGTGAAATTCCATCAACAGACAGGGTGAAAACAATGCATCAAGATATTTTAAACATGAAACTTGTCTGAGTTGTAGCATTCAAAAATTTAAGAGGCGACATGAACAAGAAGAACAGGCATAAAATCTGTCTGCACATTCCAAACAGTGACATAACTCAGCTAAAACAAACCAGAAAACAGGTTCGAATTTAGTTGGCGATAGAAGCAAGAAGAATAAGTAGGTAATCTATCTGCAGATTCCTTATGCCAAACAGAAAAAATAAAGAAGTTGTCTACTATAAAAGATGGAATACTCAAATCACTCAAATTAATACACACAAGAAAACAGAATCTAGTAAAAAATTCAAACAATAAATAAATGGAAATATGATATTTAGGGTATTGTTGAATTCATTCGCAAAAACCATAAAATTATCTTTTGGGAAATTCATTGAAATGTTCTTAAATTTTCTCCAAAATTAGTGCAAAAAAGGAAACATAAAAAACATGCTTTGTTGCAGAAACATTTTTATCACTAATTGTTTTCCTCAAATGTGTTGCAAAACAAGGAAGAAAAACAAAAGGGAGCCTATCCCCCACTTCCCATTTAGCAAGCAATTTGGTTTTCATGTTCTCAACCTTGAATTTTCTGCTAACAACAAATAGGAAACTGATTTTTTCATCAACCATTAAAACATGAACAAGAATTACCAAAAATAATGAGGAAATGGCCTTGTTTGAATCACAATAAAACACAATCTCCATCAAATTAATTAATTTATCACCAATAAATACAACCAACTAATCAAAATTCAAACCCCTTAAAATTAATTAATTAATTAAGACAGAATCATAATAATAAATCATAAAAAAAAAATCAACAAATATACCTGATTTTAACTGAAACTGAGGTCCACGACTGGGTAAAAATGGTATCACTCCGAGCAGAAACAAACAGTGAAAACTCTCTAATCGTATTGGGGTCATCTTCCTGTAACGCCCTCTTTATTGCAATGGCCCTCCTGCCCCCAACTTCCGAATCCACCACCGCCGTCACCCCACTACCGCCAGCACTCTTCCATGGCACTACTGTTGCCGGGACCCGCAACTTGGTCCGGTGGACCCCACTTTCCTGCAACAACCTATCATCCTTGGATTTCTGATCACCGAACGAAGATGATGATGATGACCCCCTCGCAGACACCCCTGCCGATACCACCGTCCGTCTCCGACCACGGAAAGGGACTAAAAGCAGCAAAAAGAACGCATTTATCAGCACTAACAAGCTTTTTAAGGCTTGAACGGAAAATAATGCACGAATTCTCCCACTAGCACCGGACGTTAGAATTAACGACGGCGATGATGATGTTGCCGCCTTTGGAGATTGCACCATTGCCATTGATTATAAATTTCTTGACAACAACCAATGCCCTATGAAATCTTAAAGTTTGCGCTCGCTTTCTTCTTGTGATTCTCTCTCTGAACGTTAAAAAGATTGGAATTTTGAGGTTTTTGATAATCTTAAGAGAACATTCGTTACTGTTTCAAGAACATAAACAGAGAAAAGGAAATGGTAGTTAGCAACAAATAGACTCACAACTCTTTTTCCCTGATAATACAACCAAAAGAGAAACCGCTATGGTTTTTGCTATATTTAGAGTATAGTGAGTGCAGCTCTGCCAATTTTAGAGGACAGAAAGAAAAATGAAATACTATACTGTTTCTTCTTATTATTATTATTATAAAAAGAAGTAAGCTTTAGAGTTCAAGTTCGAGTTTTGCTCTTGCCAACGTAAAATTCTAAAAAGCTAGCAAAGACAGTGATGACCACCAATGATGCAAGCCTGCGAAGAATTTTTAGGGCATGGATTTATACCATTCTTGTGTTTTTAACCCATTAATTAACTGCATGGTTGAAGAGATTGATTCTTCGAAAGATGGATCTTACAAAATAAGGAGTTAATTGTAGATCAGTAGCTAACTTCTCTCAGACCTTTCTCTAGCTTGATACAGGTGTCCTCCCTACCTTTGCCACCAGAAGTGGTCGCCGCCACACGTCAAGCTGCCAAGAATTGATAAGAAAATAAAAATCAACATTTTTAGAAGCCGAAGTAATAATCACACCAGTTCTCTTGGAAGTGTGCCCTTTCGTGATCTTGATATGAAAAAACACTATTAATGGACAGTTGACAACAAAACCTCTATCATCAACAACAAAACTAGAAAACAAAAATTGAGGACATCTAGTGATTAACTATATCATTTCTCACGTCACGTTACGCTATTAATCGGATTAGAACTCTTTAAAACATGCAAGCGTTTTTAACAGGAAATAATTTAAATTATATAAGGTTGATATGGAATAATTGGTTGATTTGGTGAGTTCAAAAATAACTTAAATTATTATTAAAATATATAGTTGGATTTTAATTTTTTTTCTTAAGTTATTATTATTTTTTTAAATTTGCTAACTTGTTTTTTTAAGAAACATATAACATCCAATTGCATGAGAGATACAATGACGATACTTCGACCCATTCAGAACTTAATTCGGATTTGTGGTTGAAGGTTAGATCATCCAGTGTATCGAATAGAAATTAAGTTTACAGTATCTCCAACACTATGTTCAAGGATTTATAGACAGACCAAATAGAAAAAAAAATTAAGGGGAGCCAAATTAAAAGAATTATTCTAAAATGGCTAAAATTTCAGTTATTTAACTACTAAAATTATAGAAAAAACATTTTCTTATAGAGGCCCTGGCCCCTGTCAGCTCCCCTGCCTCCACCACTGTGTAGTGTGTTGACTATTGGTTCCTCACAATTGGAATCGAGCCGGCAATCTCTAGTCGTCTAGGCGATTGTACGATAACAAGTTCAAGCTTAGACGACCCAACTTAGGTCTTGAGTTGACCGACTTGAGAGATAAAGTGAATGTCCTCGAGTAATTATTGGTAACCTATACTGGTATATGTGGTCAATCTCGTTGCCTTCTTGGTTCCGGTAAAGATTCACTTTCTCCTTCTCCTCCAACTTCTATCCACCAGATAAATTGTTTTCAATAATATTTTTTAAAATTAATAATAAAAATTTGGTTTTATTTAGTTTAATTTTTTTAATTCCTTTTCTTGTATTTTTTTTAAATATTAAATACAATATTGACGGAATTACTGATGAAATTTACATCACCAACAAAATGACCAACAAACGAAGTCCCTCATAGAGTTCTAGAGAGTTGGGAAAACATTACAAGACTTGTCATTGTTAAATGTAAATCTATGACAGTTTAATTCTGTCAGTAATATGTATATGGTCATTGATGGATTTACCAATGATTTATTTTATCGGTAATATGCCATAATCATAAATGAATTTACTTATGGAATGAATGCCGACAAAGTTTTTTATTTGACGTGTGATTTTTATATATAAATTCATCAATGATTATATTACTAATAAAATAATTGATAAAATATAAATCACTGAAAAATATATTTTTCAATAACACTTTTCCATCCATCGTGCCATAAGTAAAAATGTTTCCAATAGAATCAATGTTACACTGACACAATATTCATTTAATGTTATGCAATATTCTAGTTGTGAAAGCAACGCCTTGAACCAATAGACTTAAAATTAGATTTCAGGAAGCATCTAGGTGGTGGCCCAGTGATAAGAGCTTGGGACCAAGAGGTTTGCTCCCTCTGTGGTCTCAAGTTCGAGCCCTGTGGTTGCTCATATGATGGCCACTGGAGGCTTACATGATCGTTAACTTCAGGGCCCGTGGGATTAGTCGAGGAGCGTGCAAGCTGGTCCGGACACCCACGTTAAACTAAAAAAAAAAAATTAGATTTCAGGCAATTACTATATTGAAACAGGTCTTAGCTCATTTATTTTATATTTTAAAAACAAGTCACACACACAAAGGCATAATTATAAAAACTAGTCGGGTTTATGTCTTGTGTCAAAAGTTACATATGGATTATGGTTACATTTAAATAATATTATTTAATTTTTTTTTAATTTAAAAAAATATTATTTTGAAAAAGTTAAACTATGACCCTGTTTGTTTGCAGGGAAATAGTTTTTTTTGAAAAGTGGTTTCCTTGAAAAGTGAATTCCGAGAAAGTAAATTATTTTTCAATGTTTGGTATTGTCATGGAAAGTAAGTTGAAAAATATTTTCCAGTGTTTGATTATGTTATGGAAAATGAGCTGGAAAATAGCTTATTAATATTTTTTTTTCAAATTTATTAAAATAATAAGGAACAAATCTTATAAATTAAAAAAGTTGAACGAGAATGGAATTAAAAAAAAATCTAATTTCATAAAATTAAAAACAAATCTAATTTCATAAATTATCTCCAATAAAATAATTAATAATCAAAATAATAGAGATCAAATCTAACAGATAAAAAAATTGAAAGATGATGAAATTAAAATAATAATAATTATTATAATTTTATAAATTATTTTAAATAAAATAAGTAACAATTAAAATAATGATGACCAAATTTGATAGATAAAAAATTTCAATTAAAAAAATGATAAGGAAAAAGCAAATAACAATTATAAAAATGAGGACCAAAATTAATATAAATATTAAATTCTAAGGGATGAAATTGAAAAATAAATATTCAAAACAAAATATATATAACAATCAAAAGTTTGAGGGCCAAATTTGATATAATCAGCAAATAATATGACATTTCTAAATTTTTCACAACTTCCAGAAAGTGTTTTCCACCCAAAATAAAAGGAAAACACTTTTCTGGAAACCAAGTCAAATTTTTCCTTGACTGGAAAGTGTTTTTTGTTGACCGAAAAGTGTTTTTTGTTGATCAATTTTTCTAATGGCAAACAAACACAAAAAAATTTGAAAAGTAATTTTCTGGAAATCAATTTCTAGAAAACAAACAAAACCTATATCTCAATTAAGTTTTGATTGGATTACGGATATACTCATTGGATCAACTAAATTTAGCTACATCAACGTTCACTCTTGGTTTGACATGAAATATAAATGAAAAGCATTAAAAATAAATAGATCTTTAATCAAGAATTTTTGAAAGTTTGAATATTAAATTTATATAAAAAAAAATTTTGAAAGCAAAATTAAAACTAATCATATAATTGAAGGATATTTTGAAAGGTTTGCTTAAAAATATATGAAATGGATAAATGAGGCCATCAATTAGAAAATGCACGTCTCTTTTTGATGGTTTCGTGTGAGGAAGTTTCTCTTTAATAAATTATGAAAAGAACGTGCACTGGAAGTTTCTTTTTTTTTTAAATTGATTATGATTAAGACACGGTGTGGGCACAGTATTTTTAAAAAATTCAATTTTATTTTCCTAAAACTTAATTTTTATTATGTATTTTGTATCGTTTTGATGCGCTGATCTCAAAAATAATTTTAAAAAAATAAAAAAACATCATTTTGATATATTTCAACACGAAAAACACTTGAAAAACAACCGCAACTACACTTCCAAATAGACTCTTAGAGCAACTCTAGGATGTGCTAAACAGAAAATTGAAATTTTAAAAAAATATTATTTTAATTTTTCTTTCCATGCTTTGAAAGAGTTCTAAATAAAATATTAAAATGTCTTATTTCTCCCACAAATATTAATTTTATATATCTTTTAAAAAAATCAAAACTAATAAGATCGGACCTATAAAAAAATAAATCAATTAAATTCAGTTACGTGGAAAATAACAAACATCAAATTTATTTTAAAAAATAAAACATTTATTTTTTACAATCCAACATAATTTGCCCTTTAATTAGCTTTTTCTTATTAGAATATATAAAATAAAAAAACTATATTTATACTATTTAAAATATTATTTTATGAATTCAGCTCTTCAATAGCTATATTTAGCTCTTTTAAATTTATCAATTTAGCGTTTTCCGATTGCAGATGCTCTAAGGACACTTTAATAGGTTACCGCTTTTTTCCCTATAATTAAATAGCCCATCAACATTTAAAGCACTGTTTAGAAATACAAGGTAAATCTTATTTTATAAAAAATTAAATTTTTTTATAAAAAATTATTTTTTTATTATTTTTTAGATTGTTTTGATGCGTTGATTTTAAAAATAATTTTTTAAAAAATAAAAAAATATCATTTCAATGTATTTTGACATAAAAAATACTTTAAAAAGTAATCACAAACATACTCCCAAACAGTCAAAATATATATATATATCCCCAGTTTTTTTTTTTTAATATTCCTATTATTATTAATTTATAATCTACCCCTATTAAACAATAGAAAGCGTCAGGCTTGCAAGTTTTGGCTGAGCACAAGTTACCATGCAGTTTTTAAAATTCATTAGTCCTCATTGTTTTTAAAAACTATATATTTAATCCATATATTTTTAAATCTATTTATAACTTAGCTTTGTAACATAAGTAAGCTAATTAATTAGTGCTCACGATTTTATAAACTATATATTTACTCTCTATATTCTTAAGTTTGTTTATAAATTAATCCCTCCATCAATTCCACGCTCTCTTTGAATTTTTTATTTTTTTGAAGCATTGAATAAATAAAAGAGAAGGGGGCAAGACAAGAGATTTTAATTGGGAAATAAGACATTTTTTTAATTAAAAGTATTACTAAATCAACTCTAATCAAAAGACCTCTATGTATTTATAATACTATGGGAATTAATTAATTATTTTTGATAAACTATAGTTCACTCCATCTCTTTTAAGTCTTCCTTATAAATTTATTATATTCTAGTTCAAATCTTATGAATTATTTCACATGTGAGCATGTATGTTGGGCTTGTAGAGGAGCCAAACCCTTTAAGACATATTCAACTGTCAAAAAAACATTATGGATAGAGTTGTAGCTCAGCGAAAAGGAGGGAGGAGAGAGATTTTTCGAACACAACGTACCTGCTCAGTTGCAATTAATAACCTTATCCCACTTCAACTACATCACAACTGCTCAGTCTATTTTCGATTTCAACCCCTGAGGAGAAAGGAGGAGGAGATACAGAGAAGAGAAATAAAGATTGTGATCCTTTTTTAAGGAAAAAGATGGCAACTTTAAGTGTTCCTCCTGTGCTTTCATCCCCTAGAGATGATGCTATGCAACTCTTCCGAGCCTTTAAAGGTACTAATCTCCCTATCTGTGTCCATAATCTCTTCTTTTGGCTGTTTTGTTGATGGGTTTTGGTGGGTTTATGCTCCTTTTATTGTTTCTTTCATTATTTGATCTTGACATCAGTTAAAGTTTGAAAATTTTAGAGAAATTTGGCATCTTTATTTAACCCTTAACATATATATACAGAAAAAATATTTAATTGGGTCATGTTGGAAGAGCAATAATTGATACTTTTTACGTAAATAGTTAACCTTCATGATGCTTGGTGGGCTTTCCCACTTCATGACAAATCTTACATGTTAAAACAAAGAACTTCTCTATTTGACCTGAGGTGTTCCTTTATTTTCCTTTGAATCTTACTTGCCTGATATGCCACCAACTAATACAAGAGGATAGGGTTTTTGTCTTTTTTTCTTTTTCGCACATGAAGTAGACATTCCAACAGGGAAGCCTGGAAAGACTATATGCTAAATTGCTTATACTTACCTTAATTCAAGTGTAGGTGATGCGGAACAATGAATAAAAATAATTAAAGTAAGAAAGAAATAAGCTTTAAAGAAAGAAATTAAGAATTAGAAGCAAAGGGAAAAGCCAGGAAGAAAAAGTGAATTCAGGAAGGGAAAAGTTTGTCATTTTAATTTCATCGTAAAAACTGTCTCACAAACTGAAAGAGAAACATATAAATAATATTACCCTAAAACATCCAACTATTAGGCTTAACCCATCAGTTAAAATTGTCTACCATAAATAACTCAAATAAATAAAATAAAACAATGAAATAGGCCCAAATGAGCCCAGTCTCCCAACAAAATAGTGACAGGCTAGGTCATCCTACGTAATGTAATCTGCGGTGTGGGTCTGGTGTCCTCACAAGTAGGAAATACATTTTACAATTATATCCGTATAGAATGATGAAACAGATAGGAAAAGAACAGTATGACAATATTATCTTTCTCATCATTTTGAGGACAAGGCATTTGATTGTAGCTATCTTTATATACATAGTAAAGGGCTTTTCCCTTACTAGTCAAGTGGTGGTAGGGCGCTCTTCAATGAATAAAACACAGAATTTAGGAAAGTGGTACATGTAGCTCAGCAGGTTAGAATATAACCATGAATGTTAGAAATGAAGGGCTATAGGCATATAAGGTTTCCTTAACTAAATCTTGTTAAATTATCTCATGTTCTATGCTTTTATTGTTGTTTATAGTTAAATTACCATATATTGTCCTTTCCTATTTTGAACTTCCATTATGTGTCATTGAAAAACCACATCATTTTTGGGAAATAATAATGATGCAGGAGCTTGCTAATATTACGTTACATTTATTTTGCTTAATGACTAAAGAGATGATGCATTGGTTTAGATTATTTTATGTTTGTTTTTGCTTGATGACTAGGTAGTCACCTTTGCTTAATAGCTAAATTGTCTTAGTGACAAAGGAGCTCTCTTGTATAATAGGTTGTGAACATGAGCTGAAGGGAACTTTTGGTGAAATTCTGCAATGTGTATTGAAACTTAAGGTTTCCTCTCCATACTACGTCAAATAGCCTACTTTTACCTATCTTTCAAACAGCGATTGATTTTGCTTT
>Ga0307515_10015801_pt1 | contig 13884 bp, 6 predicted proteins | sample 17_EM_MG_FD_194513 | JGI IMG/M metagenome (GOLD analysis project Ga0307515, IMG submission 194513) | Populus trichocarpa ectomycorrhiza microbial communities from riparian zone in the Pacific Northwest, United States - 17_EM | ecosystem: Host-associated > Plants > Roots > Unclassified | place... | reverse complement strand
ATTTATGAAATTATATTTTTTTCAATTTCATTCTCATTCAACTTTTTAATTTGTAAGATTTGTTCCTCATTATTTTAATAAACTTGAAAAAAATAAAACATTAATAAGTTATTTTTCAGCTCATTTTCCCTGACATAACCAAATACTGAAAAGTGTTTTCCAACTTATTTTTCATTACACTACCAAAATTAAAAAAAAATTCACTTTGTCGAAATTTACTTTTCAAAAAAAAAAAATTTCCAACAAACAAACGAGATCTTTAATATAAAAAAACAACTGTAAAGATATTCCTCATGTGAAACCAAAACAAGATAAGAAGTCTAATGGTAAGTATTTCCAGTTGTTAATTTTCAGTATCTTGATTCCAGATTTTTTGTGAATTTAGATAATTGCAATTAACTCTTTGAAATAAAATAAAAGTATTTAGAAAAATTATAATTTTAATATTATTATATTAAGGTTGATAGAAATAATTTTTTTATTCACATCATATACTTTATATATTTATATTATATAAGAGAATTTTTTAACAATAAAATCCTACAATAATTCATAAATATTATTATATAATATAATATTATGCTGGGTAATAGAAGATATTTGGTGAATTGGGATTGGGATCCTACCCTAAATCTCTATTATTTTCTTCACCGTAAGAATAAAATTCCTAGAAAGCAACTGACCGGCCAACTGCTTACTTTCATCACAATACGTTAACTCAGATACACACACACACACACACAATTAACTGTGATTAATGTCAAATTCAGTAATTATTTTAGTTTTCTAATGATGTTCATGAATATTCATCGTTTAGCCAGACAAAAAAAAAAAAAAAAAAGAATTGCAGAAAGCAAGGGGGCATCTCGCAGTATCACATGGCAAACACTTCTGTAAACTATTGAGGGAATAGGCTAAAGCACATGGAAATGGATTGTGCATAGGAAAGGAGAATGAAACACAACACTGTTCTAAAGACAGCAAAAAGAAATAATTAATATGGTCAGGCACATCAGGGTGCGGTGCTCCCTTTGTATTCGCACAACACTCGAAGAAAAGTCCAATGGCAAAGAGAACCTAGCTAAAAACAGGGGTTAGATCATGTGATTCTGGAAAACGCAGCCACCTTGAGTGTTTTTCTTTATATGAAACCAAATACAAATATGATATCAAATAAGTTCAAATAAACATGGATCAATAATAATTAATCCGATTATTGACAATTAATGTTTAGGGTGACGATGGGGGTGATCACATCGGATGTGCAGGTCGCAAGCTCTCTTGTCTGCCATTTGTTTTTGTCCCATTTGAGAAATATAATTGAGGGCCTTGAACAAGTAGTGAATGGATGACTTCATACTGCAATAATACTAAATCATATGACAAATCTCATCACATTGATTGAAAAAGTCGAATCCTAGAAAGCAATTGGCCGGCTATTGGAATACTTTTTAACTTAAATATATGTTTATATAAAGAAAGACATTGCAGAAGACTGTTGTACGTAAGATTAGGAAATGCAATTAAATATATTTGTTTTTGTTTTAAATCATGTCCTTAACAACTCGCTGCATAAAAAAAAAAAAAAAAGGAAAGAAAGAACGCATGAAAGACTGGAAGAAGACTTATAAATTATTCTTTTAATGTCTTGAACTGGATACGAAGAGAGGGTCCTTGTCTTGGCTTCAGCGTGCCAAGTTTGACCGTAGTGGATAGTGGAAGATGCTGCCAACTGCCATCAATCAATTAATGCAGTGAGGGAGGGACCCTCTGCTTTGAAGTTGAATGCATATCCCCATCGCAAAACGCACTTCATTTCGTCTCTATTTCAAAACTTTCAGACCATTTTTATCTCTCTTGTGCTCGATCTTTCTTCTTTGATTTCCCAGAGAAAACAAGAGAATATGGCAGTAGAGCTTCTTCTTACGTTTACCATGGAGGAGACTTTGACAAGGGTCGGTTCCATAGCTGCTGAAGGGATCAGACTTGCTTGGGGATTGGAGGGACAGCTGCGAAAGCTCAAGCAGTCCTTGATCATGATCAGAGATGTGCTCCAAGATGCAGCAAGAAGGTCAGTCACAGACGATTCTGTGAAGGGTTGGCTGGAGAAACTACAAGATGTAGCTTACGATGCTGAAGATGTTCTAGACGAGTTTGCTTATGAGATTCTCCGAAAAGACCAAAAGAAGGGAAAGGTACGTGACTGCTTTTCACTCCACAACCCTGTCGCATTCCGTCTGAATATGGGTCAAAAAGTTAAGGAGATCAATGGAGCACTGGATGAAATTCGAAAAGATGCAGCTGTATTTCAATTGACATCTCTACATGTAGATAGAGCTCAAGAAGTTAGCTGGGATCAAGATCGACAGACAGATTCCTTCCTTGACAGCTCAGAAATTGTAGGAAGGGAGGATGATGTTTCTATAGTTATGGATATGCTGACTAGCTTGACCAAACACCAACATGTCCTTTCGGTTGTCCCTATAGTGGGGATGGCTGGCCTTGGAAAGACTACTGTAGCAAAAAAAGTTTGTGCAGTAGTGAGGGAGAGAAAACACTTTGATTTAACAATTTGGGTTTGTGTTTCTAATGATTTTAATCAAGTGAAGATTTTAGGAGCAATGTTGCAAATGATTGACAAAACTACGGGTGGGTTGAACAGTCTTGATGCAATTCTTCAAAACCTTATGAAAGAGCTGGAAAATAAGACATTTTTTCTTGTTCTTGATGACGTGTGGAATGAAGACCATGGTAAGTGGGATGATTTGAAGGAGCGACTGTTAAAAATTAACAGCAAGAATGGGAATGCTGTTGTTGTTACAACCCGCAGTAAGAAAGTAGCAGGCATGATGGAGACTTCTCCTGGGATTCAGCACGAGCCAGGGAGACTATCCGCTGATCAATGTTGGTCCATTATCAAGCAAAAGGTGAGCAGGGGTGGACAAGAAACAATACCTTCAGACTTGGAGTCTATTGGAAAACAGATTGCAAAGAAATGTGGAGGGATTCCATTACTTGCTAAAGTTTTGGGAGGAACACTGCGCCAAAAGGAGACGCAGGAATGGAAGTCAATTCTAAACAGTAGAATTTGGGATTCTCCGGATGGAGATAAAGCTTTGCGAGTATTGAGATTAAGTTTTGATTACCTGTCATCGCCAACACTGAAAAAATGTTTTGCATACTGTTCCATTTTCCCTAAAGATTTTGAAATTGAAAGGGAAGAGCTGGTTCAACTTTGGATGGCTGAAGGTTTTCTCAGGCCATCAAATGGGAGGATGGAAGACGAAGGCAACAAGTATTTCAATGACTTGCTTGCAAATTCCTTTTTCCAAGATGTTGACAGGAATGAGTGTGAGATCGTAACAGGTTGCAAGATGCATGATCTTGTACTACAGGTCTCAAAATCAGAAGCGTTAAATCTGGAGGAGGATTCGGCTGTTGATGGTGCATCTCATATTCGTCATCTAAATCTCATATCTCGTGGGGATGATGAGGCAGCATTAACAGCGGTTGATTCTAGAAAATTGCGTACTGTTTTCTCAATGGTTGATGTATTCAATCGGTCTTGGAAATTCAAAAGCTTGAGAACTCTCAAATTGCAGGAATCTGATATCACAGAGTTACCAGATTCAATTTGCAAGCTGAGACATTTGAGATATCTTGATGTTTCGGATACTGCTATCAGAGAATTGCCAGAATCCATCACCAAGCTCTACCATTTGGAAACATTAAGATTCACTGATTGCAACTCACTAGAAAAGTTTCCCCAGAAAATGAGAAATTTAGTGAGCTTGAGACATCTTCATTTTAATGATCTAAACATGGTGCCAGCTGAGGTGAGACTCTTAACACGCCTTCAAACTCTGCCTTTTTTTGTTGTGGGTCCAAATCATAAAATTGAAGAGCTGGGATGTTTGAATGAACTAAGAGGAGCATTGAAGATATCCAAGCTTGAACAAGTTAGAGACAGAGAAGAAGCTGAAAAGGCAAAATTGCGTGAAAAAAGAATGAACAAATTGGTGCTTAAATGGAGTGATGATGAAGGTAACAACAGTGTTAACAGTGAGGATGCGTTGGAAGGCCTGCAACCTCACCCAGACATAAAAAGCTTGAAAATTAAGGGTTACGGTGGTGAATATTTCCCATCATGGATGTCTGCATTGCCGCTCAATAATCTGACGATGCTGAGATTGAAAGACTGCAGCAAGTGCGGACAACTCCCAACACTTGGATGTCTTCCTCGCCTTAAGATTCTAGAGATACGTGGAATGCCTAATGTGAAACGTATACGCAATGAGTTCTATAGTAGCTGTGACAGCGCAACAGTACTGTTTCCAGCACTAAAAGAACTCACTTTGGGGGATATGGATGGTCTTGAAGAATGGATGGTACCAGGTGGAGACGTTGTTGCAGTATTTCCTTGTCTTGAAAAGTTGAGCATTAAGAGGTGTGGAAAGTTGAAAAGCATTCCGATATGTCGTCTTTCATCTCTTGTAGAATTTAGAATTGGCGGATGTGAGGAACTGAGATGTTTGTCTGGTGAATTTCATGGCTTCACGTCTCTTCAAATTTTAAGGATATATGGATGTTCAAAGCTGGCATCCATTCCAAGCGTACAACACTGCACAGCTCTGGTGGAATTGATTATATATTCGTGCGATGAGTTGATCTCAATTCCTGGTGATTTCCGAGAATTGAAATATTCTTTGAAGAGATTGACTGTTGGGTGTAAATTGGGAGCTCTTCCAAGCGGACTACAATGTTGCGCATCTCTAGAGGAATTGTACATATTGAATTGGAGTGAGGTTATCCATATCAGTGATTTGCAAGAATTGTCTTCGCTTCGAATATTAGAGATTAGAGGTTGTGATAAGCTCATCAGTATTGATTGGCATGATTTACGACAATTGCCTTCTCTTGTTGATTTAGCAATTAGTGGGTGTCCCAGTTTGAGTAATTTCCCAGAGGATGATTGTTTAGGCGGCCTCACCCAACTGGAGGAATTGAGAATCGGTGGTTTCTCAGAGGAGATGGAGGCTTTTCCTGCAGGAGTTCTAAACTCAATCCAACACCTCAACTTGAGTGGGTCCCTCAAATCCCTAAGGATAGATGGATGGGATAAACTGAAGAGTGTACCACACCAACTTCAACACCTCACTGCCCTTACTAGCTTGTGTATAAGGGATTTCAACGGGGAGGAATTTGAGGAAGCATTGCCAGAATGGTTGGCCAACCTTCAATCTCTTCAATCTCTTCGGATTTATAACTGCAAGAATCTCAAGTATCTGCCAAGTTCAACAGCCATTCAACGCCTCTCCAAATTAGAGGAATTGCGGATTTGGGAGGGATGTCCACATCTTGAAGAAAATTGTAGAAAGGAGAATGGCTCTGAGTGGCCCAAGATTTCTCATATCCCAACAATCCATATAGAGGGTGCACGTGTACAGGTATGAGTTGGGATTTAAATTATTCCGTTACTTTGTAGTATGCAGAGGAGAGAGAACCAATTAAAGTTTTCAAATTAATGAAAGCAATTATTAGAGACTAATATCTAATTATCTTTTTTATTATGATGTTAACAAAATGTATACTTGTGATCAATCATAATATCAATAACCATCACTCATTATTGTAATATTAATAATGGCATGTGATAGTCTACGAATGTTTATAGGACGAACACTATCACATGCCATTATTAATTAGCTTAATTTTACTATGTATCAAAATATACACATATCAATGATAAAATCAATAGCAATCTGAAGATAATAAGATACAATTGCATTGTCTATCAATGTCCACATCTATCAGATTGTTGAAATATTCTTTCAATGTTATATAGAAACTTGTTGCATTCTTTCAATCATTACTCTATAGTATTATTTATTTTAAAATCATCAACTTTATATACAATTATGAACCCACCAACCACCCTTATCAGTCTTCTCCCACATTTCTGCGGACACATCCCTATCACACAAGAGGCATTCCGGCAAAGAAAATACATCAATGGCTCTTAAATTTCCAGTTCACTAGCTAGTGCCTAATGCCTAGGTAAGAAAAGGCAGTCAAAAGCATTGCCATTTTCATAAAAGAAAAACTCACCTGTGAAAACATACCTTAACATGGGGTCTGCGAAAACTGGAGTTAGAAGGTGAGAGTTTGAGCTTCAAAGAATGGGAGAACTTGTTCAAGTGTTTAAGCCTTGGCATCCCATTGATATAAATTCTTCGGTTTCAAAGGAGATTAAATGCAGCAGCAGGAGGGGATGCCCCGCAAGAAAACATGTGGAAAGGAGCCTGGAGGATCTTAGCATGTTAGTTTTGGCTTATAAAGGGGAACACAATCACTCCAAAATTGCATTTCAATCTCCCAACATGATGCTTCATATTTAACAACCAAATCAAACCATAGGACAACAGTATTTTCCAAGCTAGAACTCTTTGCACCTGCAAAGTAAGTTTCTTTCTTCTGCTCCATGTTCCCTTCAAAAAAGATCTCATGATTTTTAACTTCTAGGTTATTGCTTCTTCTTCATCAATGTCTAATTGTATATATGCTCTCTCAAGATTTTCTAATAGAGGCTCTTCGCTTCATGCACGACTGGATTTCTCAAGTCTGGTTTTCCAATATCTTTCACCTCAAAAGAAACAATCATTTAACCACGATTTTTGTCATATGCCTTATCAAATTTACATAAGCAAAGATCACAACAAAAACATATGTGCTGCACAACAGGCTGGAAAATAACAAAAAAAATGAAAAAGAGAAGAATAAAGGCCTCTTAAAAAACTTGATTATAGGGCCAAGATCGCTAACAGAGCACCAACATAAACAGCACCTTGCAAAGTCATAAATCTAGTGATGAATAGGGAAGCTGAGCCAGCGAGATGAAACGGAATGTTGGACAAAAAACAAAAAGGGTAAAAGAGAGCAAGCACAATGAATAAGAGAAAACAACTGCGGCAGCAAAAGAAAACACAAAAGGAACTGCTTCCGGGGTAAAAATGGAGGTTGGGAGCATAACAACTGTGTAGAAGCAAACTTAAAAGAAAGATGGATAAGGATTGAGTAGGGGGTGGACTTAAAGTAACAACTATGAGAAGCTAAGAACATGTATAAGCGAAAGAAAAAAAGGGAGATGTACCGTCAGATCCTTGAAAGAAGACCAAGAAGCTGATTGAGGAGAGAATGAGCATGATCCTAGCAGAGTTGACAGCAAAACAATAAGGCAAGTGATAGATGTTCCTCAATAAAAATTAGAAAACAAAGGTAAGGGAAGAGGAAAGAAGAGTAGAACAAAAGAAAAGAACAACACTATACTAAAGAAAAGTCAGCACAACTAAGTTTCAAAAAACCAAATCCTAAACATTTAGAAACCAATGAATTCTTTTAACTCCTTTGTGCATCATGCTTTATGAAGCATGTAGCCTTGGAAGTGTTGAAACATCTAGTAAATCATCTTTAAAGCATAATCACAATTTTCTAGGAAACCTCATTAGCATTCAAGTAGCCACAATTAAAGTAAAAAAAAATTGAATCTTTAAACATGCATCAATGTGCAACATGAAGCTACTTATGAATGCAAAAAAAACCAAAGAAGGAAATTTTTTCAGCACCCAATCAGCCACAACCAAGAGCAACAAACTTGAAGTCTAGAACATCCACAATGGAACAACATCATAAAACCACTCATGAATGCACTAATCTTTAAAGGAAAAAAAAGAGAGCTGAAAAAGACCTCAATGGTTGGCCTTACCAGCAAAATTAAACCACATAAGCTCACCCAACAAAGCTGGAAACGAAGGAGAAGAGGCCTTGCATGGCAAAGAAAACCCAAAACCAAAAAAAACCAACGTATAAGATCAAAAAATTGCTTCATTTTTTAATGTTAATTTTTATTTACAAATAGTTAGTTTGTACTATCTTGTTAATTACAGCTAACAATCCAGGAATGACTGACCTGTCCCAAAACCAGTTGTCAGGGCTGTTGCCAACTTCATTGTTCAGCTTGGTCAAGCTTCAGGGCTTGTCCCTGGATCAAAACTAGCTGTCAGGAAAAATCCCAAGCCAAATTGCAGGTCAAGAATCTCTTACACTTCTTTGAGTTCTAATAGTCTTATAGGTCAAATTCTTTTATCCATTTCAAGCTTCAAGGCTCTGTCAAGGTTGTTGTCTTCCTACAAACCAAATCACTAATTCACAATCCCCAAATCATAACAAAGAATCAGTTGATTAATCAGATAGCAAAACAAAATTAGTGCCTCTTAGCATCAAGACTACATTATGGAACTTAACTAACCAGAATTCATCTTGATTTTAGCATCAAGACTACGGCCTTGGAAACTTATAAAGTCACTGGCATATCCTTCTTGCACTCTTCACTGTATGTATCAATTCAAAAAAACAAAACACATGAATTACTTAAATTTGTTGTCTGCTTTTCATGCCCGGTGAATGGATTAACACAACATTCTGGCACTTCTTTTTTCTCCTTCCTTTCTTTCCCTCTCCCCATCATAGAAATAATCTCTCTTTCCATCTCGGTTCGATGGTTTTTTTTTTGTTTTGTTTCTAATAAGCAGATATTTTTCCCATGTATTTCCATCCCTTTGTTTATACTTTTAGAAGTTTTTGAGAGAAGGGTTTTTTACTTCTTTTGCATAACCACAGTTGAATTGTATTTACTTTTGATCTTCAGGTAATTAATTTTTTAGTGATAAGTGTATTTTATTTGAAAATGTTTATTTGCTATAGATAGATGATTTTGAGGCTGGTTTATGGACTATTTGACTCAAGGGGGTGTTTGTAATTTATGGGTTTCGGCAAATCACCGATTAGGTGGCTGATTGGATTGAGGGGTTGCGGGTTTGGATGTATTAGCTTTAATTGTTATGATTTATTTACGAGAGTTAGTGAAAGTCTGAAACAAAGAAGACAATTTACTTGCATTAAAGTCTGAAACAAAGAAGACAAAAGGCATGCTCGGTATAAACAAGATATGTCACAATCCAATTACCGGATTCATAACTGTCACATAGACAATATTTCCTTTCAAGATTTCATACTTATACAAACTCGAACTTACATACAAACTTATCTATTAAATAACTCAATAAGAGTTCAACGCAACAGTAACATCAAAACTAATTTTATAATATAATTGATTGTTTTAATACAAGAGTTAATACAAATTCATAGTTGTGGGGTACTAATTAGACATAAAAGAAAAGGTACAAATTACTACCAAAAAAGCAGATTCTGAAGGTCCAACAAAAATGACTCACTAACAAGCTATAAACCTGAAAAGATAAATAATGAGAGAGTGAGTTCAACAACTCATTGAGTAGATAATGTTCAATATACACACACGAGATGATATAACAATGAGGAATGTATATACAATTATGGTTTTAGGTTCTTATAGGAAGGTTTCTCAAATAAGTCATAACAGGAATATCATAAGGTAAAGCTCATCACAAAATTAAAATGCAATGAGCATGAGGCTCCGTACTGTGGGATGATCAGTCCACACAGGTTGGTCACTACTCCGACCAACTAGGGTTCAGATACGATGAGCACAAAGACTAACACTATCCTGTTAGTATGGGTATTCTGACTGGCATACCATAGGTTCATAATCATAATCACTACTCAACTCGTGACATCAATCAAATGAGGAGCTGTCATTTCAGAAGTCAATTATATATTATCAAGAAGTATGATCCAATTCTTATTAACAACTCAAGTATCTATAATATTTCACATGTATATGGAAAATTATCCACTCACCTGACTAGAAAGCAAACATAACTTGAAAGCAGATACTAAAGGAAATCCTACTAATATCCCACTGGTAGAATATCAGGATTATCTGAATAAAAAGAAGACATATTCAAAAATGACTCGAAAGAGCATACAACCTATTTAATACACTTAACTAAGGCTCTATTCCATAACCCTATATGTTTTTGAACCAAAACTAGTTATTTTTCCCAAAAACCCGAAAATTATATGGTTTTCCCGAAATCTAATTCATAAGAAAATAAATAATAAGACTTGATAATAATTTACTAAATAACCCTCAAATATTCATCAAACCAATCTAAAAAAGCTAATATTACAACTAGGGACCAATCTAGAATTTTATAAATTTTTAGGGGTCAAATTGTAATTTAGTCAATTTCAAGGACCAAACTAAAATTGTCATAAATCCATGATTGTACTGGAATTTTTCCCATAATTCATCCTCAATTCTGTCAAGCAACTCTAATTATGCTCTAGGGACCATTCTGGAATTTTATCTAATTTTTAGGGTCAAATTGTAATTTTTATCAAATAGGAGGACTAAATTGAAAGTGTTATAATTCATAACTATACTGAAATTCTGCCCATAATTCATCTTTTCTTCTATCCAGAATCTCATATTACGCTCTAGGGACCAATCTGTAATTTTTCCAAAGTTTTGGGACTAAATTGAAATTTTCACAAATTGAGGGACCAAACTGAAATTTCATCATCTTCAACTAGGGGTGATCATTTTCGGTTTGGTTTTTATAAAAAAAAGTAACCAAACCAGTTTTTTTAAAAAAACCAAAACCGGTTCAAACCGATCAGTTTCGATTCGGTTCGGTTATTTTAGAACAAAAACTGGTTTTTTTTTGTTTTTCTCAGTTTTTTTGGTTTGGCTCGGTTTTTCCGGTTTGGCTTGGTTTTTTCTAGTTTTGCTCAGTTTTTTTTCCGGTTTTGGTTTAGTTCGGTTCAGTTTTTTCGGTTTCATGTTTATAAACCGAAACCAAACCGAACCAGTCAGTTTTTTAAAAATTCTAATCGGTTGCATCGGTTTTTTTTCACAGTTCAGTTTTTCCAGTTATTTTTTTCTGGTTTTCTCGGTTTAATTGGTTTTTTTGTTTTTTTGCTTACCCCTATCTTCAACCTCAAACTCAAAATTTCCACAGAAAACCTACTATTATCTCAAGATTTCTAACTCAAATTCACAATTTAAACAAAATCATAATCTTTACCTATAATCTTCTAAAATCAACTAAATAATTCATTATCCATAACAATCAATCCATAAAATTCAAATCAATTCATCAATCAAACCCAAAATAAAATCTTCAAAACCCTAATATTCAACAAAACAGAATTCTATAGCTAAAGAAAACACATTATACACATCGAAGCATAAATCTTACCCTTTTAACTTATTTTCTCTAACTCCTTTCTCCTTCCTTTATCTTTCTCTCTTTTCTCTTCTTCTTCTTTCCCTTTTCTTCTCTTCTCCCGTTACTCCCCCTTAATTTTCAAATCCCTCTTTCTTTCTTTTTTCTATTTATATTTATCAAGTTTTATTCAATTATTATAATATCCTTTATTTATTTATACCTGCTTCTAAGCCTCCCAGAGCTTTGTAGCTTTTCCTACTCTCATTTATTTATAAACATCACAAGATAATTATATAGTGAAATATACTAAATACCTCAGCTATGATCAGTCTTGGATGAATTCACGTTGATAAAATTTGCCGAAATCCGCTAGCTGTCCTTCAAAAAATATTATATAGTTATTCTGAGAAAAAAAATTTATTTAAAAAAAAAGAGCATCTGAAACTTATAACTTGTAAGCTGTCTAGGCTTTAACTCTAACTGATATAAAAGAATTAAAAGTATACATGATTTATAAACCCTACAGACATTGCCAATGGTGATGACATGTCGTTAGTACCCTATACCTTCATTCCTTGTCGTTTAAGGTTCGTGAAATATTGCTGTTTTTTTGACAAGTTGCAGGCAGTTTCCAGTTCCCTATACGTTCGTGGCGTGGCTTGTACATAGGAAACGTGTCTCCTTGAAGGAGTTTCTCGTACATGATTTATCCTGCATGCTTCTTTCCTTTCTGAGTTTGCAAACATGTTAAACACCACCACTTCTCAGTTCTTGCATTCATCAGCTTCTTCTAATACTAAAAGTGAAGAAGTCAAGACTAAAAGTGAAGCCCAGGTTGAGATTCAGGTTCTCTCTCTCTCTCTCTCATATTTTATTTATGGAACTTATTGTTATCAATATAGTACTCACGAGTGGTTTTATGTCACGACTGGAAACAAAGAAGATGAGGGCTAACACAGAAGAAGAGGGATTTAATTCAAATCAAGCATAAAACATTAGTTAAACGGTTGCGTTTCATGCAGCCCGGATAATTCTAAATAAAATAGTCAAGCCACGTGTAATGGCTAAGGGAAATATAGAATCGAGGGAACAGTCTGGGTTGTGATAAATACCCTAAGGATGTAACAGAAACTTTCACTTTTGATATAACAGAATTCAGTATCCTTTCCTAATTTCTCTCCTTCTCAATCGGTGTGTAGGGAAAAACCCCATGCAGAAACGCATGACATGTTCTTCCTCACTCCTTCAAAACTTCTTCTCCCCTCCCATGGTATTTTGATCATCCTCTAGAAAACGAACTTGCAGCATTTTATTTATGGAAAAACTGAAAAATTATGTAGGAAAAAGGTGAAATATTCTTCTTCTATATATATGACGTTCAACGTTTGTACTTGGTACTAAGGCCAGAGTCTGGAGAGAGAGTGGTTGAGGAGAAGCAATTCCCTCAATCTGGCTTCAAATTTCAGCAGTATTGATCATGATGGTGGAAGTAGTAGTGCTTCTGCAGGCAAGAATGGAAGTGAAGGTGGGCGTGGAAGCCAGGTAATTCATTGTAATAGATTCACAATGGCTCGAGCCAGGGCGTGGAAGCCAGGTAATTAATTGTAATAGATTGTCCAAAAATATGTGTTTAATATATAATATGCTAGTACTTTTATTCTTTCTCTCAAAGTTTTACAATAGAGTTAGGGTTTAGGGCAATGAATGTGCTTTCTTTTTCTCTTGGATTGTAGGTAGTGAACAATGAAAAAGAGCCCTTGTTTGAGATTGATAGAAGAAATGGGATGTAAAAGTCTTCCAGAAGTCAGCATTGAATTTTGTTGCAGTTTCATTGACATCAATTTGATCATAAATTTTAATTACTTGTTGCATCTCAGAGGAATATGACACTGCTGCGACAAGAGGGCTTCGACACAAGTATCCAGCAAGAGCATTAGGAGAAGGCATTTATCGGATACCAAGGCACAATCCAGGCAAGAGAATGCATGCTCATTTGGTGTACAAGCTAGAATTGCCATCAAAAGACAAGGAAAACGAGCCTCAAGAGTCGCTTAACATCGAACGTGAGGGCTCATTTATAATTCACATAAAGAATCCCGATCAACATGGTGGCAGGTCCCAATTTACAAGGTTTCCAACTCACCTACAAGGCCAATTTGGGCAATAAGTTTGTTCCTGCTGACCCACCAGACATGTTGAATTATGAGGGTTGCCAGTTGCTGTTGATATCTGCTTCGGATGGCATAGAAGAGGAGTGGGAAACTAATCTGTAGACACAGATTCTAAAGAAACAGAACAGCAGAAGGCCAAAAAATGAAAAAGAAATTACTGCAGCTAAAAAATGCAGCAAGCAGTGAAGAATGACAACATGATAATGAACAGCACATGAGCAAACATAGAACAAAAGTAGGTAAGAGGCCGCTATTGGAATGCAACCATCCTCAACAACAACAACAAAAACAAAAACAAACCACAATCGAAAACAACAAAAAGATGGAATATAAGATAGTAAGTATTTCCAAACCATCTCTTTGAGAAAGGAAGGTAATGTGCAGATGAAGAATTAGAGCAATTAACTGTAATGTCAAAACTTGTTAGCCTATATTGTGTGACTCATCATTCTTTGACGATACAGGATACTTGTAAACACAGGAGAGGAAAAGGTAGTTGCAAATGTCTGCAGGAATTCTAGCATGCCAGAGAAGAAATCCTT
>Ga0307515_10015800_pt1 | contig 13884 bp, 6 predicted proteins | sample 17_EM_MG_FD_194513 | JGI IMG/M metagenome (GOLD analysis project Ga0307515, IMG submission 194513) | Populus trichocarpa ectomycorrhiza microbial communities from riparian zone in the Pacific Northwest, United States - 17_EM | ecosystem: Host-associated > Plants > Roots > Unclassified | place... | reverse complement strand
TGGTCAACTCAGGAAAATTTTAAAAAAATTAGATTTTATTATTTCATATGAAAAAAATAAGAAACAATTCATGTGGTTATAAAGCTAAAACACTATTTCAAAATATTTTTTATCCCACATTAAAAAGATATTATTTTATCCTATTAAGTTGAAGTATTTAAACCAAAAAGGTTTTTTATTTCACATTGAAAGAACATATTTTTTTCCTGTGAACATAAAGTATATATATATTACTACGCTTCAAATCTCATATTGAAAAAATAAAATATTCTTCTAGTATTTATATAGTGAACTTTGATATGAGTTAGTAACCAACTGAAAAGGATGAAAAAGGAGGTCTCTAGCTAGGGGAAAACATTTATTCCACATTGAAAAAACATATTTTTTTCCTGTGAATATAGAGTATATATATATATTACAACGCTTCAAATCTCATATTAAAAAAATAAAATATTCTTCTAGTATTTATATAATGAACTTTGATATGAGTTAGCAACCAATTGAAAAAGATGAAAAAAAATATGAGTCTTTGGCTAGGGAAAAAACATATTTGAAGAAAACAAGTCCCTACCGGGTTCTGCTGGGTCACCCGAGTCCCGGGTTGACCCGTCATGCCGAGCCAAATCTAATAATTATGCTTAAACATTAAAAAGTGAGCTTAAGAGCGTTAATTATAATTTATTCCATTCTTCTCTAGTTCAATAAAATCAATTAATTGATCCTTAAAATTTCAAAATATAGATTTATGTTCGTTTTAACACTATTATTTTTTAATATTTTTTAATTTTATTTTTGAGCCAAATGTATAGGCCTGGCAACCATGTCAGGTCCATACACTTTTTTATGAATGTCAGACCCAAACATGGTTGTCAGATCCAAGTAGTGTGGGCTTGGCATGGTTGCTAAACTCAAGGTGCTTTTGGTGGCATGGTTGTCAAACCCAAGGCGCTTAGGCCTAGCGTGATTGCCAGACCCAAGGCGTTTGGGTCTGGCATGGTTTCCAAATCCATGTACCTTGGGTTTGACATTGTTGTCACATGCATCCCTAAAATTCAGTTAATTGTTTTTTTATTAATCTCTAATTTTAGTGAAGAAATCATCTACAAACTTGCACAAATTACGAAGTCAAAAGGATAATAAATCTTTTACATATACAATTTTTTTTTCCTACAACATAATGTATCAATTCAAAAGTTCAAAAAATTTTGTATATACTAATAGTTATAATGTAGAATAAACTCTTCTTATAACAAACTTTGACAATTAGATCATACAATAACATCTCAAATTTAAAATAGCTTGAATCCTTTAAAAAAACTATCCAACATTTGGATGGAAACATAAAATTAATATTTTCATCCACAATGCATACAAAAAAAAAAGTTTATTTTTGAAGACTTGAAATAAATTACTTAGAATTCAACATTTTTTTTCCATTCTTTCCTCTTCGAATATGAATGAAAATCCTGCTTGAATAAGGTAGTGTTTGTTCTTGTAGTCCAATCATGATTTTGAAAAATTTTAAATTTCTTAACCCTGATGCCTGGGTCTGGTATGGTTGGCAGACCCAAGCGCGCGGGTCTGGCATGGTTACCAGGCCCAGGCATTTGGGTCTAGACCCAAGCGCCTTCGATCTGGCAAACCATGCAAGACCCAAGGTGCGTGAGTCTAACAACTATTATCTGTCTACACACGTCACACCATGTGAAAGAGGGCATGATTGTGCATCCAGTGAAACGGCAGATGATCAGATTTGGCCATTAGGAAACGTCACAATGCCTCCTTAATGGCGCGAGCACAACCCTTTCGCTTGGGAAGAAAACGAAAGCCAAAGATTTCATGAAAACATGAGAAAGTGAAAGTGAAACTACTATTACAATCTACAGTAAAAGATCTCTTGATCTACAGTGATTTCCCCACACCATTTAGCTTTTGTTATAATATTACCACTAGTTTGATATATTTTCTTCCAAAAAAAATAAGTCCTTTCATTATTATTTATTGTTAATAAAGATAATAGACACATATATTATGTCAATGACACCAAAGAAAAGAGATATTAAATGAATGGAATTGGGATATGGATGGACTATATTGAAATGGCGTTATTTTGAGGTTTTCTATGAAAGCATGAAATGAAGACACTACATAGAAGTTCATCATTATGAATATAAAGTACCATAGTTTGAAATCCCAAAAAAAGGCTTGCCTAACTTAAATAGGATATGATAGCATCTTTATCATCTAGCATTCATGCCAATATAATATCCTCATTTGTTATGGAATGTAATCTCTAATAAAAAATATAACTCCACAAGCAAAAACTTCTGTAATAATGAATCCTGATATATTACGGTGATGAGAATATAATGCAGTTTGAGTAGTAAAGTATTATACAATGAATGCATAAGGAGGTAACGAATTCATATGGTGAGCTACTAAAGAAATAATAATCCCTAAAGTAGTTAGAGCAAGGCCAAATTGAAAATGAAGTGAATTTAGAATAATAAGTTCTAAGAAATTATAAGTTCCATTTTTAAATAAATTTTAAATGAAAATAATTTGAATTCTATTCAAATAAAAATGGAATAAAAACTTAAATATATAAATATATTATATAAATTAAATGTATTATAAAAATATAAATGTATTAAATGTAATATTTTAATTAAATATAATAGGAATAAATTAAATAGATAATAGGAATATATATCCTTATATGTTAATTCATATTTCCTATAAATCTCAATAATCAAGAGTTGAAAACTGACATGGTAAGAAACTAAAAATTACAATACTACAAAAAAAAATCTTTTTTTAACTGTTCATTCAATTAATTTCCAACTAGATCCAATCTCCTTGTCCTTTTGGAAATGAAAAATAATTTCATGTTCTTCCTTTCTAAAAAAAAAGAGTTAGGAAAATCCTATTAATTGTAGCTTTCTCTAGACATCCAGGAAAAGCATGAAAAAAAGGCTTAAATAGTACAATCCCTCCATCACCCTAGAATGAAAAAGGTGATCTTGTAGTTCTTGGTTTTTAAAGTTACGTAGTTAGGTGTTCCATTTCATTTTCTCATTAAGGCTGAACCTAAATATGTGCTCGAGAGATAGGTATCTATACATTGATAAGGAATGTATGGATTCTCGAGAAGAGAGGAGCCATGGTGCCCCCCCTTGACTGCCTGAATCTCATGAGTGAATAAAACATTGGATCTACATTGGATCTCACCTGAATCTCCTCATCTATTATCCTGAGGAGAAGTTTGGTTTCAAACCTTAGTTCGAATAGAAGTATGCCATGCCAAAATTAGTTCTTCCTATTGAGTTTTTTCCTAGTAAAAATAAGATAAAATAAATAATTGTAGGAGTAAAATCTTGAAATATGTAATTTTTAGAAGATTAGATTAAACAATGAAATATAGGATTAACCAAAAGAATTTGCAAATAAAAGTGTTAATACTACAACCTACCTATAAATTGTTAAAGTTTCCATAAATGTGTGCATTTAGGCCACTGTTATTATAGAAATAGTTAAAACAAAACACATGGGCCACCGTTCTTACATAAAATGATAAAAAAAAAAAAATACATGCACCTCTTTTGAAGACTTTTCTTTCAAAATAACTTTTTCTAAATAGTGGGTCACTTTCTCCCCCATGATCTTAGTGGCCTATTTTCCAGCAAGTGATGGGGCAGTTACTCTCCCATGATCCCATGATCTCAGCAGGTTGGAGAGCACCCCAGTTATGCTTCCACATTCTACCCCCATGATACTGCCACTTCACCCACGTTCTGGTTGTCCACCTGGCAGTCCCAACTGCCAGTTTCTGCTGAGTCAGCTGCTGACTTAGAAGATCCATGATCTAAACCTCCACGTCCATGCCAAGTCGCAAGCTCAAAGACTCGCACAGACCATCACACACTGCCTGCCGAATTCATCTCTGCCTATGCAAGGCTGCCGCTGTCCATCACTGCCGAATTCTCCTTTGACGAACCTACAGTTGCACAAATCTACACTGCTAATTTATCCCCCTGTTGGCATGGCTGCCAACACGCTTTTTGGACAGCCTGTTGAAGTGTGCACCTCGTGCATATTTGACACTGTTACAAACCACCTCCACCAAAAGAACCGGACGCCCTCGTCGAACAGATTTGAAGTACCCTTACACTGCATTTGTTCCTCGTCACAATCCATGTTTCTCCCCACGAAACCTTTAGCTTTGCCCACATTCAACAATAATTCAGTCCACCGAATCTTTGTCAACCTGTTTCAAAACCAAGTTGTGACACAATTCTGTTTTGGCCCGTTAGTTTTCCACAAATGCCAAACATATCATACTCGCAAGCATGTTTTCATGAAGTTCGGACACTAATCACAAGCATCCTAGGTATCCATCCCTCTTCACAAAATACATCCACGCAAAATCACTTTGAAGAATCACATGAGCTCCTATACGAACATTTAATTCTCCAACCATTCAGCGTGCCCAAAACTGCAAGTATAAAATTTAAATATTGCTTACTTGTTCATTGTACAGCAATCAACTCTTCCTACCGAATTTGCCTCAGCCTAAGCAAGGCTGCCGCTGTCCATCGCTGCCGAATTCTTGGCAGTATGCTTTCGTTGGCGCATCCTCACGCCTAGAGCTCTAACAAACCATGATCTGTCCATCGTCAAAGTTACGAAACTCCTCCAATTCTGCCTTGCCCAAGGCAGTTTGGGCACGCCCAAATCCTCATCGACTAGGTTGGCCCCTTGCCACTAACTCTTTTACTTAGTGTTAAGCACACGTATAGGATTTATGTATGTCGTTGCTTCCCCATCCTTCTCCACAGAAATGGCACTAAGTTATGCTTTCAGCGGGCAGTCTCTTGCAAAGTGCTTACCCTCGTAAATAAAACAACTCGAACTTGATCTCGAAACCTTTTCCTTGCCCTTGGCTTCTGACTTCCCATTGCCATCAGTTTGTTTAGGTTCTCCCCCACCAAGCCCTTTTTTCTTCTTTTCATTTCATACCTATCCATCAGTGGGTACGAAACAGAAGATGCTCCAGCAGTCCCTTCACTAGCGCCTGCTCTAAAATCTGCCAACCCATCAGCAGCAGCAATGGCCGAAGATAAGTCTGAAACTTTCTGCCTACGCAACTCCAATTGTGCCCACGGCTGAAGTCCTGACAGAAAATTGAACGTTATGTCCTCCTCAGACATATTATCAATATCTTCACGTAATCCCTTACCGACCCATCTTGCCGTAACTTTTTCAAGTCCTCCCTCGCAATCCAGGACGTGTTGTTGGGCAGAAATTGCTCTTTCAACTCGCGTTTCAGGGTCTCCCATGTCTCCACTTTTGGCCTACCAGCATTTAAGTCCTCCTTGGATCTTGTTCACCACCACAATTTTGCATCTCCCGTGAGATACATCACAGCGATGTTCACTTGTTCATCCAACCCAACCTTGGCAGCACTGAAATAGTGTTCCATATCCCATAAGAAATTCTCTAATTCCTTAGAACTTCTAGCACCCCCAAATGCTTTCGGTTCTGGAATCTTGGGCTTAAACATACCTGTCCCAACAGAAGTGTTTGCCACAGCCTTTTTCAAAATTGCAATTGCTTCCTCCGCAGCTTCCAACCTTTCACTCGTTTCTGCCACAAGACTAATGTACAAGCTTTCAGCCCATTGATCACTTTCAATGGCTTCCCTCAACCTGTCATTGATAGAGCGTTGTTCTTCATCCTCTGGAATTCGCCCTATCAACTCTTCAAGTTGAGCCAATCTTTCTCGGATTGCCTCCATAGTTCTAGGCATGCAAGTTCAGCCACCAACATCGCAAACTATCCACACGATAGCTTCAACAAATCAATCCTTCGATCTGCTGTCCACATAACAGTCTCGTCGTTCTGCCAAGAATATAACCACGCTCTGATACCAATTGATAGAGTGTTATTTTTTATTTTTATTTTGAAAAATAACACACTTAATTGGTTGCATTGTTCCTAATAGAACAATCAAATTGGGTTGTGTTATTCAGAATTGTGCAACCCAAAACAATAAAAACCATGTATATTTTTTTTCCTTTTTCTCTTCCGTCTCTTCTGCAAAATACTCTCCCTCTCTCTGAGCCACCAATGATTTCCCCTCCCTTTTGTAGCCAATAACAACCATTTCCCTTTATTTCTCTTTTTTGCATCTCTTCATCTTCTTGCCTATTTCCTTTTATTTCTCTTTTTTGCATCTCATCATCTTTTCATCTTCTTGCCTTCTGTGTTTTTTTTCCACCAAAATCATCATCCCTCTCTCTCTTTCACCTTCATTACCACAAGTTCGCCACCACTTCCACCATTTCTCCTTCAACAAATCAAGGTAAACATTATTTTACTCTTAATTTTATGTGTTTAGTTGTTATTTTGTGATTATGCTAGGATTTAATTGATTTTTTTTGGGTTGATTTTGTTATATAAGGATTTAGTTTAATTGAGATCAATTGGGTTTGAATTGATGCAATTGATGTTATGAATCACCTGAAATAGGTATAAATTATATCAATTAGAGCTCCAGATTGAATGTTAGGACTAATTGTTATAATTGAGGATTTTATCAATTGAAACAAGTAGGAATGAATCAATGCAATAGGGTATCAATTGAAGTAATTGATGATATAAATAACATCAATTAGGTATAAATTAGACAATTATGATTTTACATTGAATTTAGAAGTAATTGATATGATTGAGAATTTTGTCCAATTGAAGCAATTAGATATGAAAGGTTGGAGTTAGGTATCAATTAAAGTAATTACTGCTATAAATAACTTCAATTTGGTTTAATAAGATCAATTAGGGTTTTACATTGAAGTTTTGGGTTAATTAAGATAATAGAGAATTTTGTTCAATTGAAACAATTAGATATGAATCGATGGAAGATATGCTATTAATTTTAATTGAACTAATGAGAATTTAATTAGGATTTTACATTGAATTTTAGAAGTAATTGCTATGATTGAGAATTTTGTCCAATTGAAGCAATTAGACATGAAAGGATGCAATTAGGTATCAATTAAAGAATTTAATGCTATAAATAACTTTAATTTGGTTTAATAAGATCAATTAGAGTTTTACATTGAAGTTTTGGGTTAATTAAGATAATTGATAATTTTGTCCAATTGAAGTAATTAGATATGAATCGATGGAAGAGATGTTATTAATTTTGATTGAACTAATAAGAATTCACGACAATTAATTGAAATGGGTTTTGTTGTTTTACAAAACATGTCTTCTAAAATATGCTATTGCTATGTTATTATGGCAATATTATTGTTACAGATATGATCGCTTAAAACATAGAAAGCAATGTGATTTTGAGTGCTAGTATAAATATATCACTATCTAAAATTAAATGAGTGATATATGGAGAAATTGGGTGGAATTATAATGATTTTAAAGTTGATATTACTTGGAGGATGCTTGATAAGGAACGTTCTATTCAGTATGTTGTCATACTAATTTCTTGTTTTGTTAGTTTGAAGACTATAATCAGCTCTCCATCCAAAATGGATTGAAATACATTGAATTGTACTTGAATAGTTGACCTAAATAAGTAAAATCCTCATGTACTGTGGAGTAGGAGTAAATTTGGGTTCCAATCCCCATGTATATTCAAATGGGTACACAAGCCTTATAGTTTGTCGGTCCATCTAGGATAGTTGAGAGTGCAATTAACTGGACATTGATACCTAAAATTATAGGAAGAGATGATCCAAGTATGTATAATCATGCATACATCAATAATAAATCCGAACCTAATGACGATGAAGATGAGGGTATTTTGATTATAGTAGAATGGAAGAATTGGAAAAATTAAAAGAGAGAGGACCACAATGTAGAGGATGGAGAAAATAGATGGTCAATCTCAAAGTTTTTATAATTTTTATTTTGATCTAAAAGCTCATTTTGTTTATTTTTTTAGTCCTTAAGTTTGGGGGTTGAGAGAGAAAATCATTGAAAAATTATGAAAGAGAAAGGAAGTCGTCAGTTGCTGACATTTTGGCCATGAAAAAATTTGTTCTCGATGTCAATTGTTCTATTAAATGAAAGGAGTTCCATTGAGGTTTTTTTCCCTTTCATCTTGCCTAAAAAGTAGATTGAGGTCAAGATGATTTTCCATCAATTTGGTTTTGTGTTTATTAATTGGTTTTGTGATGTTTTGGGTTAAGAGATTGATTTATTGACATCATAAGGATGCTTATTAGGTGAAAATAAGTCAAACATTTTGAGTAAAAAAAACACTCATCTCAATTTTTCTATCACCTCTCTAGTGGTAAAAAACTAAGCAAATAAACGATGTGTCCTCTACAGTAGTAGATGACGCACCATCTACTTTATTTTTTTTACAAAGAGGTGGGGGAAAGAAATTAAAAGGACTAGGCACTAGGTTACTTAGGCCTAGTTGTCTAGTCTTTTTTTTAAAAAAAAATTAAACTTCATTCAAATAAATAACTTAAAAATATTATTCTATTAAATGTTGTTCAGTTTATATTTAGTTTTTTTGTGACATCATAATGTTTTTTATAAAATTATCAAATGCACAATATAGAAATATCATGGAAATAAATAACTTAAATATATCTTAAAAATATTATTTTTAAGAATAAGATTATATTAAAAAAAAATCATTGAGCGCTTTTTTTACATCCCTTCATGATTTTTGTTTATTCTTTATTAACTTTTGATTTTCTTCTTTTCTATATAAAATTATAAAAATATTTCTAGTGTATTATTCTTATATTTTTTAATACATTCACAATGTAGTAGTAAAATCATTAAAAAAAATTTATTAAATTTTACTTTTATAATTCTCATAAATTTTTGCTTCAAAAAATAAACATTCTGATAAACAAATTACCAAGGAAAGAATCACAATTATTTTACTAACGAGGTTTTAATTAAAAATATGTCTTTCTTTCATTGATTTGGATTATTATAATCATGAAGTACATTACTAAAAGAAACTATATTTTTGGGTAGAGAAAAATAGATTAATAAGAAAATAAGGGATTATACTAGTAAATTATTTTATTTGGATAGAATCTAAATTATTAATTTCCTGATAGAAAAAAACGTAAATAACTCCCTACAACATAAAATCAAGTAACGTAAATAACTCCCTACAACATAAAATCAAGTATTTTGATCAGTATTTGTCTATAACTTTTCAATTTAGCCTTTTATTTGTATAAATATCTCATTCAATAAAAAAGAAATCAAATCAACACTCCACAATTGCAATTGTCTGTTTTGTTTGATAAACATGCGGGGCTTGTTTTTCCCGTATATTGTTTCTCATATAATCCCCCTCCGATCAAAAATGGTTCTCATAACTTCGACATTATCATTAACAAAATTGTAGCATAGAAGTCGAAAGGGGAGCTCCGCTCCCTGTAGCTAAGAGAAGTCCAGGCTTCCTTCGCGTGGATCGTCAGATATATCATGTGATAAACAGATGAAAGGCAGCGGCGGAACTCGCTAATCAATTCTTCCAAGGAAGATAAAAATAGTCTCAAAATTTTAAAAAGGTTTGTGCATGCATGAGGGCACCTGCTCTCAACGGTGGTGCCGCTGACACACACACACATGATAGCTAAGATTAGAACTAAAAAAGAGACATCATCCATCTCTCATCTCGTGTGTGTAACAAAGCGCATGGAGATTCATTTACTAGTGTTGTCAGGGCCACGAAATTTCTAGACTTTGTTCATCGTCGGTACAAGTTGCCAAATCTGGCAGCTTCCTCAACGGTAGATTTCTATGCAACCAATTCCTTCTTCCCTCACTATTCATTTACATGCGATTACGATGATAACCACTAAAATCCAGAGAGGTTCTTATGACTAGCAGCATGGATTTGATGCATTATTTTCATGTATTTTCAAGCAAAAACTACTTTAAAAAACAACTACAACCACACCCCTAATTCATAGAGACAAAAGTGGCTGGCCTTTTGTTTTATTATTATTATTATTAAAGCAACACCTATATATGTATATGCACGGGAAGAGCAGTAAATGCCTTGATTGTTTCTTTCTAATTGGCGTCCATTCTGCTGCCTGCCTGTCTAAACTATACTATGCAAGTCACTTCGCCATGTAGCATGCTAGCACACCGAATAATTTGGTAGCTTGCAAAGGAAAACTAACAAGAAAAACCACGAACAAACTAGGTTCATATAACCTACTTGTAACATGTTTTATCTTAATCTAGTCACGATAGGGAAGTAAAGTAGTGTGCAAAATCATCCATACCGCTAAGTTTCCCTCTGGAATTTGGTCCCAACTTTTCCTGTCTGCTCACAAACAGCAACAGATTTCCATACTCAACAGGTCAATATGTTCAATACAGTGTCAACTGTCATTTCCATCTGATTCTAAGGAAAAAATAATTTAGGCATGAATAACAGTGATGGCCAACACATTAACTAGACATGAAAAGATACAGAAAGTAGCCTAACCGAAACAGACTATGCTAATGCTTCCTCTTTTGGGCTAACGGACTGTTGGACACATCAACTAGAACTAACATTAACCTAAAAGCAACATTACCCACCTAGTTTATGATCCCACCAGCATTAGCACGTAATTTGACCCAATGGTTATTGAGAAACAAACATGTTTTCTTATAACCTAGGGGGCTGCAAACAAGAGCTTGCCAGAAACAAAATCTAAAGCAAGATAGTTGCATGTAGAAGGCCAAACCCAACAAATACAGAACATATTTCTTTTAGAAACCCAGATAACAATATAGCAAGCAGCAACAGACATCCCTAAATCCAAGGAATTTGCTTGATGAAGCTTTTCACAAGGTCAACCATCAATGAAGAACAAATCCAGAAACAAGAAACAAAGCTAATGGGAGCACTTTACACCATCATTGCCTAAACCAATGACATTATACACTAAATCCCTACTTTACTACCCTTCTCATGCAATATCTAGATATTATCCTCATGTTCCAACCATAGCAATCATCACAAAATTGGAAAACAAGTTTGTCATAATACTCAAAGATGCAAGCAGCTAAACAGATTACTACACAGGTTCAAGAAATAAGTTCAAGTCATTTACAAGCAAAACAACTGTATATGTTTGCTAACATTTAGTCAGCTGCAAAAGAGAACATTTTAAGGTTAACCAGGAGTACATTGCTTACTGTACGACAGAAGTGTAATATAAGTGCAACATACTCATACCTACAATATTCACATACATAATTCTAAATTAAAGTAAATCGCTACAAACTCAAAGCTCTTACTGCATTCATCTAGTTGCATGTGTGCACCTTACAAGCATATGCTTGAAATTAAAACAAGCTGCTGGTGGTTGTCAGTCATGCACAAAAGGCTGAAAAGACTGCAAGGCATCATCAACTGCAGATGGGGATTCCAGTGGCAGTCCAAAGAAAGATTCAGTTTTATGAGACACTGCATCCAGTTATGCCAAAGCATAAAGAAAAATTGTTTTCTGATTCTTCACTCTGCAGAACATTCACATCCACTTTGCCTTAAACCATTGTGCTTTCCCTGAAAGCACATTACAAAATTTTTAGACCAAAAAGTAATCAAGTATTTTACTAATTTATAGAGTAAATTCTGAGTAATAAATGACACACCACAAACAAGATCAAATCATAACCAGCTGTTGAAAGCGAAATACATCTGCATTCCAATTTAAAAAAAGTATACAAAGTCATTTGAAGCAAGCACATTATGATGTGCAGGTTCGCAATTAAGACACAATGAGAATCCTAAAATGGTATGGCACCACAATAACGGTCACAGCAGTGACAACAAGATCCCAATCTTGTATTCAAGGACAAGTCTCCCCCTTACAACTATTATGTTTTTCTGTCCAATACAAGTTAAGTAAACAAGGAGCAACTGGCATGCATCACAAAGACGAGAGAAGAAGGCATTCGCATGGCTAAAAGTTATGCACGCAACAAAGACAAAATTAATCGACAACATAACAAGCAAATATTTGTAAATAAAAAATAAAAACCATCTGCATTGTGCAATTAGGCATTAAAATATTCGTGCAAAATAATACAGGAATACTACAAATGTGCAGAGATGCAAATATCCACCTCAATCCCATTACTGTAATCAGAATGAGTTCATCTCCAAGCAGTAAGTCCTCCTCTTCACCAGCATCTTAGCTGCGGTACCATAAGGCTCCTCAAATGCAGTGGACAGGCATGAGATATCAGACACATCCTTTTTAGTAGCAGCCTGGTCACTAGGCCTAATAGCAACCAAAGTAGCCCCTTTCAGCACAACCCCATCAGGCAATTCCAAGTGAGGAGCATACCAAAGCCGCATATTCAATGCAGGCACAAGAGTCCTCTTCGAAGCAGAAGAAGCCGATAATGGCTTCACCCTCAACTCCTCCAGTTGCTCCCTGTTCATACGCAAGACTCCCTGCCCGTCAGCGTCAGTCAATACCAAACTATCAAGAGTCTTATGCTCAGCAATAATTGGTTGAAGCAAATAATGCCTAGCAGATGCAGCAATTAAAGAGCTAATAGTCCACACCACTCTCAACTTCAATCCCCCATTGGTGTAAAACGACTCTGGTATGCTTCCATTATCATCAACACCATTATTATTATTAATAGCAGCAGTACTGTTGCATATAGCATCATTTTCTTGCATAACAAAAGAATTCTTATTATTGGTAAAGACAGAAGCAGCACCAAGGATAACACAATTATCAAGTGTAGATCCGAAATCAGCCCTCCATTTTAAAAGAACCCCATCATCAATCCCCAATTCCCCACTGGGTAACTCGATTCGCAGAAACCGAATCTCATTAAAATTCTTAAGAACCTGAGTTGGAGAATGATGGGTGACACCACCTTGATCCGGTTCCGTATCATCGTCGGTGGTCGTGGTGGTGCCGACAGAGAGCGAAGAATTGAGAAACCCATTTCGCGAATTAACCTTGGGCCCAAGCAGCTGACCCAGAGCTTGGAAGGGTTTGACAATGCCACCGAAGACTAATCGAAAGATGGAGGAGAATCCAGAAGAAGAGGAGGGAGAGTGTGACTTTGTGGAGGAGGAGGAGGAGGAGGTGTCATCATCGGAGATGACACAGTCGACACGGACAACAACGTTGTCGACTTGAGGGACAAGAGAGTGGAAGCGGAGACAAACAACACAGCAGCGACCGAGAGCTTTGACATCGCCGATTTTGTTGAAAACGAGTAAGAGAAGAGAGTCAGGAAGGCGGTCGAAATGGTCGATTGAAGGAGAGGAAGTAGTAGTAGTTGGTTCAGGCTCAGGGTGAATTCTGGAGGTCGGATCTGGACGAAGGGAGCTCATCTTTCTCCTATCGTTCGATTTCTGAGGAAACAAAGAGAAGAGAAAATAAAAAATTAAAGCAAATTAGAAAGAGAGACAAAGGGCTGGAGCTGCTGCATGGATCTAAGTAAATGGGAGATAATAAGAAGAAAAAGAAATGGAAGATGGATTGCTTGTTATTTTCTAAGAGAGAGAGAGATGATGATAGGCACAACAATAATGGTACAGATACAGATGCAGAGTCAGTTTTTAAAATAATATTTTTATTATTATTTTAAATTTTATTTTTAATATTAACTTATCAAAATAATTAAAAACATTTTAACTTAAAATAAAATTAAAATTATAAATTATAAAATAATTATTTAACCGCATTACCACGTATTCTGAAAAAACAATATTTAGAAGTATTTTTTAATTTATTTTTTATTTAGAAATATATTATAATAATATTTTTTATTTACTTTTAATATTAGTATAAAATAATTAAAAAATAATTAAAAATGAAAAACATTTAAAAAACATAATAAGAT
>Ga0307515_10015799_pt1 | contig 13885 bp, 7 predicted proteins | sample 17_EM_MG_FD_194513 | JGI IMG/M metagenome (GOLD analysis project Ga0307515, IMG submission 194513) | Populus trichocarpa ectomycorrhiza microbial communities from riparian zone in the Pacific Northwest, United States - 17_EM | ecosystem: Host-associated > Plants > Roots > Unclassified | place... | reverse complement strand
ACTGGTGGCCTCTACGATGAAGCGATGAGCGGCTGGTGGTATCCCGGAACACTCAATCCGCACCCGGGACTTTACAAGTTCGGCGAATGGAATCAGGTGCGGATCGAAGCGATCGGTCCATCGATGCGCACCTGGACCAACGGCGTGCTGACGGCGTACGTGATCGACGCTAGCTACAAGGAGGGCTTCATCGCGCTCCAGGTACACTCGATTCAGAAACCCGAGGACGTGGGCCGCAAGATTCAGTGGCGCAATCTGCGCATCAAAGAGCGGCCCAAGCCCTCCCCTCCCGAGGCTGAGATCTTCGTGCGCAACACGTTGCCCAACGATCTGAGCGAAGTGGAACGTAAGCAAGGCTGGCGACTGCTATGGAACGGCAAAACCTCTGCAGGCTGGCGCAGCGCCGCCGGTGGTCAGTTTCCGATGCAAGGTTGGCGGATGGAGAACGGTGAGCTGATCGTCGCTGGCAACACGGGCGGCGACATCGTCACCGAAGAGCTCTTTGGCGCCTTTGAATTACAGCTCGAATTCCAGCTCACGCCGGGCGCGAACAGCGGCATCAAGTATTACGTCAACGACTTAAGTCGCAGCCCTGCCTCTTTGGAGTATCAATTGCTGGACGATGAGAAGCATCCAGACGCCAAAAAAGGCGTCGACGGCAATCGCAGGCTGGCTTCTTTGTACGATATACAACCACGCAGCGCGCTCATGACCAGTCTCGGTATCGCGCCAAAGATTGGCCAATGGCAGCACGCCCGCATCGTCTCGCGCGCCGATGGCAAAGTGGAACACTGGCTGAATGGTGTCAAAGTACTGGAAATCACTCGCGGCTCGGAGGAATTCCGTCGGCAAGTCGCGGCCAGTAAGTTCAAAGCCATCCCGAAGTTCGGTGAAGCGCAGCGTGGCCGAATCCTGCTGCAGGATCACGGCGACGAAGTGCACTTCCGCAGCCTGAAGGTCCGGCCACTCTAAGAAAAGAACATGCTACGCAGCGGTCTCTTCGTCCGACGATGAATGACGTTTGAACCTGCCTGATGACGTTCGTCACAAAATACTTCTCAGCTTCCGCGAGACGACATAGAAACCTCTGACCCTCAGCCACATCACGCCGTGCCGATATGGACATCACGCTGAAGATCAACGGCACCCAGCATCGAATCGATGTCGACCCCGCAACGCCGCTTCTTTGGGTGCTGCGCGATTATCTAGGTCTCACCGGCACCAAGTTCGGCTGCGGCATCGCCATGTGCGGCGCCTGCACGGTGCATATCAATGGAACGGCGACTCGCTCGTGCCGCGTGCCGGTGGAGGCGGTCACGGAAGCGCAGATCACCACGATCGAAGGACTGTCATCGGATTCCAGCCATCCACTCCAGAAGCTCTGGGTGGAAATGAATGTTCCCCAGTGCGGCTACTGCCAGGCCGGAATGCTCATGGCCGCTGCCGCGCTGCTGAAAGAGCATCCCAATCCGACAGATGACGAGATCGACGCGTACATGACGAACATCTGTCGTTGTGGAACCTACCCGCGCGTGCGTGCCGCTATTCACAAGGCGGCAGCGACGGCCCCTACCTCACGGAAGGCGTAGCCATGGATATTCAAGCTGCGATTAGCCGGCGCGAGTTGTTGGTGAAAACGGCGGCACTGGGTGGCGGCATGGCGATCTCACTCGCGCTACCCTCCCTCGCGCGAGCGGTCGCCATGGAGCCGGCGCCGTGGAGCAAGCCCCTGGCGAACGGCACGATCGAGCTCAACCCGTGGATTGCGATTGCTCGCGATGATTCGGTCCTCGTGCGCACGACCTCACCGGAGAGCGGCAACGGCGTCATGACTCAGATCGTCATGACGGTCACGGAGGAGCTTCACTGCGAGTGGAGCAAAGTGCGCGTGGAATGCTTTTCCCCTACCCGCGCGGCGCGCGAAAAGTTTGCATATCCGAAGCAGGACGCAGTCACCGATACATTCGCGGGCCGCTCAACCACTCGCGAGCGAATGCAACTGCTGCTGCAACTGGGAGCGAGCGCCCGCGAGCGTCTCAGGGCAGCGGCCGCGCAGACTTGGAATGTGCCCGTCTCGGAAATCGAAGCAAAGAGCGGCACGCTCCTGCACAAGCCGACGCAGCGCACGCTGCGCTTCGGTGAGGTCGCCGGCCGGGCGGCCGCCATTCAGCTCAAAACCGAGCCGGCTATCAAGCCGCAGAGCGCATGGACTTTGCTCGGCAAGACCAGCCTGCCGAAGCTGAATAACGCTTTGGTGGTGAACGGCTCGGCGGTTTACGGAATCGATGTGCGGCTGCCGGGGATGCTGTACGCGGCGCTCATGCAGTCGCCCGCGCACGGCGGCAAGCTCAAGCGCTATGACTTCGATGCCATCAAGAACATGCCCGGTGTGCGCGGCGTAGCGGTCGTCAACCCTGACGAGCCGCGCAAGCCGCTGAAGAAGCCGCTCAATGGCAGCGAAGATCGAGCGCAGAGCGCTATTGCCGTCGTCGCTGAGCACTATTGGCAAGCCCGTCAGGCATTAGAGAAACTGCCGGTCGAATGGGATGACGGGCCCGGTGCGCAATGGAAGACGACCGAGCAGGTGAATGAGCACGTGCTCGCTCGGCTGCAACGCACGGGCGACAAAGTCGCAAAAAACGCAGGCGACGCATTGCAAGTGCTGGCGCAAGACGGGCGCATTGTCGAAGGCACGTATCTCACGCCCTTCTGCGATCAAGCCGTGATGGAGCCGCTGAATGGCATCGCGCGCGTCACCGAGAACCGCGTGGAAATCTGGCATCCCGCCGCGATCCTCATGCAGTCTCACATGGTCGCGGCAGAGGAAGCCGGCGTGCCGCCGGAGAATGTCGAATTTCATCAAACCTTCGTCGGCGGCAGCTTTGGACGCCGCCTCTTCGGCGATGACATTCGCATGGTCGTGGCGATCGCCAAGCAGTTTCCAGGCCGGCCGGTGAAAGCGATCTGGTCGCGGGAAGAGATGACTCGCCAGGGCCGTTATCGGCATCTCACGGCCGCGAAATTCCGAGCGTCTTTGGACGAGAATGGCATGCCTAAAGCGCTGCTAGCCCATGTTTGCCGGCCCGGATACGGCATGTCCGGCATTGATAGTGGTGCGTACGTTAACAGCGACATCATTCCCAACCTGCGCATCGAGTCGAGCGATGTACCGCTGCATGTTCTCTGGGGCGCCTATAGAGCTCCCAGCTACAACTCCAACGTGTTCTTCCTGGAGTCCTTCGTCGATGAGTGCGCAGCCGCGGCGGGCATCGACCCTGTCGAATATCGCCTGCGCTTGCTCGCGAAGTGGCCCGACACCGGTTGGAAAAAATGCCTGCAGGAAGTAGCGGCGCGTGCCGGCTGGGGCAAGAAGCTGCCTAAAGGGCAAGCGCAAGGCATCGCCATCAGCAACTGGGGCTCGCAAAAAAAGCCACATGAGGGCACTACGGTTGCAACGGTGGCTCATGTGGATGTGACGCGCGCAGGCGCGCTCAAAGTGCTGCAGCTCGATCTCGCATTCGACTGCGGGCGAATACTCAACCCCGATGCCGTGCTTGCGCAGATGGAAGGCGGAACGCTGTTCGGACTGAACATGTCCCTCAACGAGGAGCTGAACATCCAGAACGGCCGCATCGTCGAAGGAAATTTCGATCAATACCCGATGCAGCGCATGGGTGATGTGCCTCGAGTAATCACCGTGCATCTCGGAGGACTCTCCGGCCACGATCGCTTCAGTGAAGTGGGCGAGCCACCCGTTGGTCCAGTGGGCGCGGCTGTTGCGAATGCTATTTATCGCGCAACAGGCAAGCGAATTCGCTCGATGCCGTTTCGCAAACACGAGTTGCGATGGAGCTGAGCGGATCGAGAAGCGAGACGGACTAGTTTCATCCTAAGAAGAAGACCCGCTTGCGCCGATATAACGGCTGCTTTGCCCCCATGGTTTGAGTATGCGGCCGTAAAATGACACCGGTGGCAATTCGGGTAATTTGAGTGTCAATATGTAGCGCGTCGTTAATCCAGGGAGGGGGACGATGAAATCGAAGCGCGCACGCGTCGCACAGAAATTTTGGATCAGCGCATCTTTAGTTGGAGTCGCCATGGCGTCGAACACCGCCACGCGCGCTCAAGAAAAGACGGAGACTGCCGGACCGCCGCTCGAAGAAGTGCTCGTCACCGGATACCGCTCGAGTTTGGCGTCCGCTTTGAAAGACAAGCGCGCCGAAACAGCTGTCGTCGACGTCATCAAAGCAGAGGACGTCGCCAAGTTCCCGGACAACAATCTCGCCGAGTCTTTGCAACGACTGCCCGGAGTGGCGGTGGCGCGCGATGGCGGCGAAGGCCGCAGCATCTCCGTGCGTGGTCTCGGACCGGACTTCACGCGCGTGCGCTTGAATGGCCTGGAAGCGCAGACCACTTCGAACGGTTTCGAAGGCATCAATCGCTCGCGCGGATTCGACTTCAATGTCTTCGCATCCGAGCTGTTCAGCAGCCTGACTGTGCGCAAGACGCCCTCAGCGGAAACGGAAGAAGGCTCGCTCGGCGCGACGGTGGATCTGCAAACAGGCCGGCCGTTCGATCGGCTGGGCCCGCAGCTCGCAGTGTCCACGAAGCTCGGTTACAACGATCTCAGTGAGGAAGCGGATCCGCGTCTCGCGCTGCTCGCCTCGAATACTTTCTTCGATAACAAGCTCGGTGTGCTGATCTCCGCGGCGTATTCGGAATCCACGAAAATCAGCCAGGCCAGCCACAATCTCAACTGGGACCGGATGACCGAGAACGGCGGCTGGTGTGACCCGCGCAATGCGAGCGGCGTTTGCTTCGGCCAAAACCCCGCCGGCATCAGCTACGAACAACTGCGCTCCACGAGCATTTACCATCCGCGTATTCCTCGTCTCGCGCAGTTTGCCGTGGAGAACGAGCGCCTGGGGCTTACGAGCTCCGTGCAATGGATGCCTTTGGAAAAGACCGAAGTCATGCTCGATGCGCTGTTCTCGCATCACAAAGGCTTGCGGCAGGAGAGCTTGCTGACGCCCATCGGGATTTTTCGCGCGCAATCCCAGCAAGGCAAGCCCGAGACAATCGTCAGGGAAGCCGAGGTGCGCGGTAACGACCTCGTATTCGCGCGCTTGGATAATGTCGATCTGCGCGCGGAAAATTCGATCTTTGACTACAACACCAAGTTCTACCAGGTCGGTCTCTCGCTCAAGCACGAATTCAATAGCCGTTGGCGAGGCGACGTGCATGTGGGCGCATCGGATTCGGCTTTCGAAGAGCCGCGTGAAACCACCATCCAAGTGGATCGGCTCAACACGGACAACTTCGTCTACGACTTTCGCGACAGCATGCTGAGACCGCTCATCAGCTGGGGCTTCGATACGACCGATCCGTCTAATTACTATTTCGGTCCCGCTCAGCCGGGATTCACGGGAGGCTCTACGGGCCCTGAAATCCGCTTGCGTCCTCAGGCGGTGGACAATACTTTCAAACAAGGCGCGTTCAACGTTGCTTTCGATGCCACGGACGCGTGGACAATCAAATCCGGTCTCAACTTTCGCAAGTACACATTCGAGTCTGATGCGCGCCGCATGGCTAATGAGCGCGCCATCCCCAGCTTGCCGGAAGGCGTCACGGTGGCCGATCTTGTCGGACCCTTCTCGGGTTTCGACGGGTTCGGTGCTCCAACGGAAACCGCGACCGCGTGGGTATTGCCGAACGAGCAAGCCTTTATCGATATCTTCGATATCTACGGCAACACAGGCGCATTCGAGTTGAGACGCGATCTGGCGTCCGCCCGCAGTAATATCTATTCAGTGGATGAAGACGATTCGGCGGCGTATGTGCAAGGCAACTTCAAACACGAGCTGTTTGGCGCGCCGGTGCGTGGTGATCTCGGATTGCGCTTCGTCAGAACGGAGCAGTCCGCTGTCGGTTTCGCGGAAGCCGGCGTCAACACACAGCTGCTGAACAGATCGCGTAGCTACAACGACTGGTTGCCTGCATTCAATCTTGTCGTCGAGCCCCGTGAGGATCTCGCCATTCGGTTGTCTGCGTCGCGCGTAATGACGCGTCCGCCACTTGCGCTTCTCACGCCCGGCGGCTCGGTGAGCGTGACGGGTGGCACGAGACTCGTTACTCAAGGAAACCCGGACTTAGATCCGATCCGGGCCAATGCGTACGACGCAAGCGTGGAGTGGTACTACACCCCGGAGTCTGTGCTGTCGGCCGGGTTCTTCGTGAAGGAAGTTAAAACCTATATTCAAACTTTGCGCGAGAACGTGATCTTCAGCTCTCTCGGAATACCGGAGGCCGTGCTGATCGGCACGGGTGTTACGCCCAACGATGAGTTCCAATTCTCGCGGCCGGTGAATACCGAAGGCGGTCCACTACGCGGTGTGGAATTGAATCTCCAGACCCCATTCAGTTTCCTTCCGGGGTTCCTCAAGGATTTTGGCGCGCTCGTCAACTACACATATGTTTCATCAGACATTGAGTATGTAACGAACCCATCCATCGCAAATCCATCATTGCGGACCACGGCGGAGCTGCCACTGGTCAATCTTTCGAAACATTCCGCCAACGGCACACTGTATTACGAGAAGCGGGGCTATCAGGGCCGTGTTTCGGCTTCATACCGCAGCGATTATCTGCGCCTCGTTCCCGGCCTCAATGGGCAGGATGCCGACGGGACCGCCGGGAGCGTCTACATCGACGCGTCCGTCAGTTATTCGTTCGCGGATCACTATCAAGTTTCGCTCGAAGGCACGAATCTGACAGACACGTACGAGCAGCTCTACAACGATACGCAGGCACAGCGAAACGAGTACTACCGCAACTTTGGCCGCCAGTATTTCGCGGGTTTCCGTTATAGCTTTTGAGGACAGCCGGGAGCGCGGCATCGATCATTAACCGGCACCCGTGTCCGTCGCGCGCTTCATGGCAGCCGGTGATATCCCGAACAGCCGCACGAACGTACGGCGCATTCGTTCCGGCGCACCGAAGCCGCAGGCTCTTGCAATTTCTTGCACTGAGCGCCTGCCGCTTTCGATTGCCGCGCGCGCCGCTTCGGCACGCATGCGCTCTACAGCCTTAGCGGGCGTCATGCCCGTGGCTGCAAGGAATTCGCGAGCAAAGTGACGAGTGCTCATATGAGCGCGTGCGGCCAGATCGGCAACGGAAAGCGGTTTCCGCAGATTCGCGCGCATGTGATCGATGAGATCCGTGAACCGCTCGGCGGATGGCCCGAGATCGAGCAGCGCCGAGAATTGCGACTGTCCGCCGGGGCGGCGGTAGTAGACGACCATCTGCTGCGCCGTGCGTCGCGATACCTGCTCACCTAAGTCTTCAGCGATTAGTGCGAGTGAGAGATCGATGCCCGCGGTAATGCCGGCCGAAGTCCACACCTTGCCCGCCTTCACGAAAATAGGGTCCGCATCGACTCGTACTTTGGGAAACTTCTTTTGCAGGTCTTTTGATCGAGTCCAATGCGTTGTCGCACGTTTGCCGTCGAGCAAATCCGCGGCAGCCAGCAGGTATGCACCTGAGCAAACGCTTGTCACACGGCGCGACCGTTCGGAACACGCTCGTATAAATTCAAGCGTTCGCTCGCACGTCATTGCTGTGCGCGATCCGAAGCCGCCTGAAATCACCAGCGTGTCGATGGTTGCCGGCCTCGGGAGCCCGGTCGCTAGCAGTGAGCAACCGGATGAGCTGACGACAGCGCCGGGCGTTGTGGCAATGGTCTGCAGCACATACGTCCCTGGCTCCAGGCGTGCAGCGATTTCAAAGGTTGCGATCGGTCCGGCGGCATCGAGAATTTGGAAATCCGGATAGATCAGGAATGCGATGCGGCGCGCGATGGCAAGCTCCGGTTCGTGACGTCCGAAAAGGTTGGAAAGTTGTCTTTCCGGACATAGGCTAGCGAGCCATAGTGCGCTCGTCAAAACTGGAGCACGAGCCATGACGGCAAGCTTTCCAATCGTATTTGCGCTTTATCCGCACGTGACGCAGCTCGACTTCACGGGCCCGCTCGAAGTGCTGTCACGCGCGCCCGGTGCACGATGCATCTGCGCATCAGTTTCCGGTGGAGAGCTCGGATGCGACAGCGGCATCACGTTCTCGAATCTTGCGCGCCTTGACGAGGTTGAACACGCGGCCCTGCTGTGTGTACCCGGCGGCCTCGGAGCACGCGCCGCTATGGAAAGTCCCGAGTATCTCGCCGCGATACGGCGCTTAGCCGCCAGCGCGAACTACATCACATCCGTATGCACCGGCTCATTACTGCTCGGCGCCGCGGGACTGTTGCGCGGCCGGCGTGCAGCCTGTCATTGGGCGTGGCGCGACTTACTCAAAGACTTTGGCGCTATTCCGGATGCGGCTCGTGTTGTACGCGACGGCAACATCATTACCGGCGGCGGTGTCACTGCCGGCATCGATATGGCGCTCACGGTCTTGGCAGAGATTGCCGGTGTTGATTATGCAGAGAGCGTGCAGCTCGGTATCGAATACGCACCGGCGCCTCCTTTCAATGCCGGCACACCAGAAGCCGCGCGCCCAGAGATTCTGCTGAACGTGAAGAATCGCTTACACAGCCTGGCCGCGGAGCGCGAGGCAGTTGTACGTAGTACTACAGCTCAAACCGCCCTCCTCGAATGACCTGCAGCTGCGCGATCTCGGTGGCAATGCAAGCTTCTTACGGATGCGGGCGAGCACGTTCCTTACGATGATGGGCCGCTGATGACAGTCAGCTCAGCCAGTGCGCGGCGCAGCTCGGCCACCTTCGGTGGTTTGCTGAGCACGCAATCAACGTGTGCTGGTATCGCGTTGTCTGCGGTCAGGCGTTGCCCCCAACCCGTGAGCAGAATGACCGGTGTTGCGGGCGAATTCGCCTTCACGGTATCTGCGACCTTGTACCCATCGACGTCAGGCATTCCCAGGTCGGTGATTACGACTGCAAATGTCTCGCTGCACCGTTGCGCGGCAACGAACGTATCCATGCCCGCCTGCCCGCCATCGGCGACCGTTACTCGATGACCGTCGCTTTCCAACGCCGTGCGTAAGGAATCAATGATCAGCGGATCATCGTCCACTACGAGAATGGAAAGGGACTGTTTCGGCATTGCAAGAGGTTGTGCGCTGGTCGATCCGCGCGCTTCCGGTGCCGCTTGAAAGATGAGCCGGACGGTCGTGCCTTTGCCCAGCGCGCTATCGATGCCCATTTCGGCGCCGTGCCGCCGTGCCATGCCGTACACCATGGCTAGACCCAGGCCGGTCCCACGTTCTCCCTTCGTCGTGAAGAATGGCTCCAGGCAACGCCGCCGGGTTTCTTCGTCCATGCCGCCGCCCGAGTCAGTGACTTCCAGTGACACGGTCTTCGCTGACACTTCCGACTGCGCAGCAGAGGTACGCGTGCGAATGGTGAGCGCACCCCCCTCCGACATCGCATCCACAGCATTGAACACTAAATTGGTGAGTGCACCACGGATCTCACTTTCCGTCCCCATGATGTCCGACAAGCCCGGCTCGAGCTGCGCACGCACGTCTATGACGGTGCCGCGCTGCTGTGGCACATCCTTCCAGCGCACGCGTGTGAACTCGATGACTTGTTCGACCAGACAATTCAGGGAGACGGGCACGGAATCAAATTGCGCCTCGCGCGGGCGACAGAAGTCGCGCATTCTGCTGACCGTCTGCGCCACATCGTCGATCGCGCGCCGGATCGTGACCAGATAGCCGCGGGCACGATCACTCAGGCTGGTTTCGAACTCGAGCAACGACTCGGTATAGAGCGCCGCAGGTGACATGGCGTTGTTGATGTCGTGGGCGACTCCGCTGGCCATTTGCCCCATCGCTCTTAGCCGCTCCTGTTGCATGACGTTGTGTTGGCTTTGGCGCAGGTCTTCATAAGCGCTTTGCAGCGCTGTATAGAGCTGAGCCTGATGAGCAGCGAGTCCGACGTGCTCGCTCAATTGCCGTAGAAATTCGCAGTCGCTGCTGCTGAAACTCTCTGGCTGCCGGCGTGCAGCCACCAGCACGCCGAACACTTTACTCTCGGCGAGAAGCGGCGCCACAACCAACGCGCCCAACCCTCCGCGCGCAAGCCGCTGTTGAAACGCAAACGGCACCTGGTCAATGTTTGGCTCGTAGCTCAATTGACCTTGCACGCAGTGGGACAGCCCATCAATTGCGATACGCGCCTCCACGGTCATCTCCAGCTGCGCCGCGAGTGCGCCGCGTGTACCCACGCTGTTGACGGTCAGCATCTGCTCCGCAGGCTCATAGAGACAGAAGCAGCCAAAATCGATCGGCAAGTTATCTTCCAGATTACGAATGACCACTTGAAAAATACTGCGCAGGTCCTGTCGCTCAGCGATGGCGCGGGTAATCCGGTGCAACAGATCGAGCCGGCTGAGCTGCATGCGCAACCTGTTCTTGACCTGTTGACGTTGAGCGCCCTCGCGTTCGAGTTCCGCCGCGTGATGCCGTGCCTTGTCGTAGAGCGTGACGTTTTCGTATATGCGCCCGACCTGAGTGCCCAGGATGGTCGCCAGGCGTTCGTCTTCTTCGGTAAACGCTTGGCCACCCACTTTGTCCCCGAGGCACAGCCATCCGTAGGTGCGGCTCCGGGAGGCGATCGGAACTGCGAGCAGAGAGCGTACAGTCGGAAAATGTGCCGGCAAGCCTCCCGGGCCCGATACCTCAGGAAGACCACACCGTCGAACAGCGCGCTGCTCCTCGAGGATCGTACCGAGCACGCCTTCTCTCAGGAGGGGGGTGCCCATGTTACGCGCGATTTCGCCATCGAATCCGCTGGTGAAAAAATGCTCAGGTGTATCCGAGGCGCCCTCGCTGGCCGCAGCCATAGCGTAGCGAGCGCCGATGAGATCGCGCGCCGAACGGCACACACCTTCAACCAACCGAGCTGAATCGGGCTCAGCAGCCAGTTGCACGCTGATCTCGATCAGCGCCGAGAGGCGTTGATTGGCGGTCTGCAGCTCTGTGGTCTTCTGCGATAGCTTGTTAGTCAGCAGAGCAAGATGGTCACGATCGAATTGCTGCGACGGCGCCGGCATAGACGATACAGTGGCAACACCCAGTGCCGACTCGACAGTTTGCAGGACGAGCTCGGGCTCGCACGGTTTGAACAGCAAGTTCGCGACGCCGCATGCCTTGGCGAGATTCTGCGCTTCCCGCCCGTGGTAATCGGCAGTACAGAAAACGACCGCAGTATTTGCGATGTCGGGATCGAGGCGAAGTTGCCGCACGAATTCGTATCCGTCCATCGTCGGCATGAGAATGTCCGTGATGATGAGATCCGGGCGGGTGTTGCGGGCCAGCCCCAACGCCTCTGCACCATCACTCGCCTCGTGTATTTCATATCCCTTATAAGTGAGCAGAGTCCTCAGGAATTCACGGTTAGCCGGGTGGTCATCCACGACCAGTATCTTTGCCATGACTAGGCTGTCCCTGAGGATGCACCAGCCGAACGTAGCTGCGGACGAAGAAAGGCCTCTACTTCCGCAACAAACGTTTCGGGCGTGATCGGTTTGGGCATGTAGCCATCGAACCCGGCCGCCAGCATCCTGTCACGATCGCCGACCATAGCGAACGCCGTAATCGCGATCAGTGGAATATCGTCATAGGCGGGATCACACTTTAATTGCCGGATGATGCCGTAACCATCGAGCTTGGGCAGATGCACATCGCAAAGAATCAGATCTGGCAACTCCGCGCGCATGATCTCGACGCCCTGTTCGCCGTCCACCGCGCTCATGATGGTGTAGCGATGCGCGTTCAACAGATATCTCATGAGCTCCAGGTTTGCCGGGTTGTCTTCAATGATCAGAATCCGTGCTGCCATGAGCTTTACGACTTCTCCGTCAACAGCAGCGTAAACGTGCTGCCCTCGTCGAGCACGCTCGTGAATCTGATCTGGCCTCCCAGCAGCAGAGCGAGCTTCTGGCTGAGGTGCAACCCGAGGCCTGTGCCCTCGCGTCGTCGCCTCGAAGTATCCACCTGAGAAAATGCCTCGAACAGCTTCACCTGATCTTCGGATCGGATGCCGATCCCGGTATCTTCGATGCTGATCGCGATCTGACCATTCAGGTGTTCGTGCTCGAGCTTGAGATGTACGGTGCCGCGCTTGGTAAACTTGATTGCGTTGCCCGTCAGGTTGAACACGATCTGGCTCAAGGCGCGCCGATCCGTTTCAACCATCACGCTCGCGACCGGCATCGTCATTTCGAGTCTGAGCCCTTTTTCCTGAGCTTGCGGTCGCATGGCTGTCACCACTTCTTCCAGCACGCTCTGGCAACTCGTCGGTTCCAGGTGCAGGTCCACTTTCCCCGCTTCGATCTTGGCGAGGTCCAGCAGATCGTTGATGAGCGCCAGCAGATGCTTGCCACTCGATTGCACGGTACGCAACTGCTTGTCCTGATCTTGCGTCAATGGCCCCGGCAGTTTCATCAGCAGCGTGCCGGTGAAGCCGATGATCGCGTTGAGCGGCGTGCGCAGCTCGTGGCTCATCGTAGCGAGGAAACGATCCTTCGCCTGATTGGCATTTTCGAGCTCGACGTTCTTGTCCTGCAGCGCCTGTTCGAAGCGCTTGCGATCGGTGATGTCGCGGATCGCGCTCGAGACCAGCGTCCCATCTTCGGTCTCGAGTGGGCTCAGACTGATTTCCACCGGAAATTCCGTGCCGTCCTTGCGCTGGCCGAACAACTCCAGACCGGCGCCCATCGGACGCACATTGGGGTCGGAAAAGAACCGCGTGCGATTGACCGGATGTTTGTCCCGGAAGCGCGCCGGCACCAGCATTTCGATCTTTTTCGTCAGCAGTTCCTCGCGCGGATAACCGAACAGACTGACGGCCTGCGAGTTGACCAGCACGATCTCGCCGTTGCGATCGACGATGACGATGGCATCCGGCGCCGACTCGAGCAGCCCGCGAAACTTCTGTTCGGCCTTCTTGCGCTCGCTGATGTCGCGGATCGCGCTCATCACCAACATACCTTCGTCAGTATCGAGCGGGCTCAAACTGATCTCGACGGGAAACTCGGTGCCGTCCTTGCGAAGGCCATAAAGCTCAAGGCCGGCGCCCATCAAACGCATCCGCGGCTGGGCGAAAAACTTAGACCGAGAGCCGACGTGGGAGCTGCGGTAGCGTTCCGGCAGCAGTACCTCGATGAACTTGCCGCGCAGCTCACCTCGGTCGTAGCCGAACAGTGCTTCCACTTGCGAGTTCGCCAATATAATGCGCCCAGTCGGGCTCGCGATTACGATGCCGTCCGGCGTGGACTCCAGTAAATCGCCAAATCTTGTTTCGACCAGCTTCGCGTCGCGGAGCACCTTCAATTGCGTGACATCTTTCTTGCTGGACAGGACGAATTCGATGTTGCCCGCCGCGTCTCTGACGATCTTGCGCGTGATGTCGACATAGACGAGCGAGCCGTCCTTGCGTTTGCGGAACGCCTCATACGTGGAGAACCCTGCCGCCAGGGCTTCACTCAGAATTCGCTGCTCCTCAACCGCTCCCTCCGGCGGAACGATAGATTCGTGGAGCATCTGTCCGACCATTTCCTCGCTGCTGTAGCCGAAAATGTCTTCGGCGGCTTTATTCCAATAAAGCACTTTGCCTTGGAGCGTGGTGGCAACGATCGCATCCGGCAACTCTTCCAGCAGTAGCTTGGTGAAATCAGTTGGCATCGAGGCCCCCGGAGAGTGCGCAGCCGGATTCTCGATTTCGAGACGGTTACGCAAAGCAGCTTCAGCAGCGAAAGTACTACCAAGCTCGATGCTAGAAGGATGCTCTCCAGGCCGTGTCTTCGCAGCATGCGCCACCATGAATGCGTCGCTAACTGCACTCTCCGCGTCGCACCATCGATCGCGG
>Ga0307515_10015798_pt1 | contig 13885 bp, 2 predicted proteins | sample 17_EM_MG_FD_194513 | JGI IMG/M metagenome (GOLD analysis project Ga0307515, IMG submission 194513) | Populus trichocarpa ectomycorrhiza microbial communities from riparian zone in the Pacific Northwest, United States - 17_EM | ecosystem: Host-associated > Plants > Roots > Unclassified | place... | reverse complement strand
CGTAGCTAAGGGCTAGCGCTACACTTGTGGACCTTACCCTAGTCCTGTGGACTCCTGGACCAATTAGATCTCACCGAGAGGAATTTCTCCCCGAGGGTCTGAGAGCTTATCCCTTCGTCTGGCAAGTTTTTCATGGACTTTTCGTATATGCACGCCTCATAAGCCAATCTAGAGGCTCTATACTATATAAAGCTTGGTGTTAAAGCCTCTGGTCAGTGCGGTAGCAAGGGTGCTGGCGTCTCATTGACGCTTGGATATCGAATAACCGCTGGTTGAACCGTTCAACCACTTGTAGCACTTGATACACCTTATTTAACGTATATAGCACGTCCTCCCTTATAACCTTAAGCTGGTCCTTTACTGGCTTATCCTCATTAGCGTTAAGAACGCGTATAAAGTAGATAGGTGGTAGCAATTTGGGGGAGGACTCTGATGGAGGATTTTCCTATATAATTATCAGCTGGTTAATGGAGGAAGGGCGGAAACCTGCAGTCATGACGTCATATATCGCGGCTTTTTACCCAACTTCCTTAAAAAAAATATAGAGAGGTGTTTTTGGTGTTGGCCTTCTGCAGTATTTCATCGGCATCGCAATATTGACGGGTTTTGGTGAGGCTTGCTAATAAAATCACGCTAGCTAGGGTGCCTGCAGCATGCTAACCCAGGCAGGAGCGCCTAAAGCGCCCAATACGAAAAGTCCGTTTTGCCAGACGAAGGGATGGGCCCTCTTTGTATGAGAACTCAATGTTTTTTGTTAGGCGACGACTCTTCCATTACAACGCTGTATCTCAACCCTTTTATAACGTCTAGTTATTATAAAAATACTATAAGGTAGGAGCTCTTTAATTTCTCTATCTATTGCAATAAATAAAGACGTCGTGGCTATATTAGTTAGTCGTATTTTCATTAGTTGTATTTTTATCGGTCGCAAAAATCGTCAGTCGCAAAACTCGTCGGTCGCAATCTTACCTCACTGCTCTGCTTGAAGCTCTGTATGAGGCTCTGCTCGAAGCTCTGCACGAGGCTCTGCTCGAAGCTCTGCACGAGGCTTTTCTTGAAGCTCTGCACGAGGCTTTTCTCGAAGCTCTGCACGAGACTTTTCTCGAAGCTCTGCACGAGACTTTTCTCGAAGCTCTGCACGAGGCTCTGCTCGAAGCTCTGCTCGAAGCTCTGCTCAAAGCTCTTCTTAAAGCTCTATACCTTATATACTTCTCTACGTCTAATTATCTCTAAAATATTACAAGCTAAAAGCCCTTTTTCTTCTCTATTACCTCTACGTTACAGCAATATTATAGCTCTGTTTTACGAGAGGTTAGACATAGATAGTCGGCCGTTTTAGTCTATTTTATCGCAATCTTGCCTTACTACTAAAAATTACATACTTCTCTACGTCTAATTATCTCCAAAATAGTACCAGCTAAAAGCCCTTTGTCTTCTCTATCGCCTCTATATTATGGCGATATCGTAGCTTTATTATATAAGAAGTTAGATATAGGTAGTCGGCCCAAAATCTACAAACATTTAATTCTAAATCTAACTTAACTTTTGCGACGATGTATCTCGCCTCTTAATACTCTAGGTATAGGGCTATAGTATATATTTATAAAAATATAATTACCTAAAGAGCCTATTACATCAAATAAAGTATTAATAACTGTTAGTAGGGGCTTAGTAGAGCCAGTTAAAGTTAAAATATACAATCTAAAACATTCATTTCTCACTAAAGCGAGGCCCATAAGCTCTCAGATGCTCTATAGAAGATTTTGCTGGTGGCAGGGGGGTGCGCAGGGGGCTGATATTAGTGCGCTATTCTGATTGGTCTAGGAGTTAGTTTATGCGCCATATCACCGGAATAAATCTTTTGCGGAGCGTCTGATTTATGAGATAACATAGAATACAGATTATCTGACACACCCCCTTAGCTTCGAGCTCTTTAAGGTCAAAGCTAACCACCTTCTCATATCCGTTAATAAGTTAATTAAACCATACTCTCATCTAAATCCTTCCGTCTCGCTCTAATTTTCTCCCTTAGGTCCTCTAGTTGCTTCTCCTCATTCAGCTACTCCTTAATATCTACTATTCCGATTATATTAACGAAGCTTTAAAACCTCTGCTTAGGCAGGGCCTTCGTAAGTCCATCGGCAATCATCTCCTTTATCACTATCCATTAAAATAGTACTTATCTCCTTGTGTATTCCTAACGTAGCTAATATTAATAAATGTCAACGTATTAGAGCTTTGTAATTAGCTTTGCTATATCTTCTATAATTAGTTAGAGTATCTAGGTATTATCGCAGTTAATAATTAAGAGCTTGTTTAGCCTTAACGTTATTACTTTAAACAGCCTACTAATAAAGATAGCTTCCTTTACTATCTATAATAGGGCTAACAACTTAGCTTTTATGCTCGACGTTATCACTATATTTTACTTATTTGCTCTCTAGATAATTAGTCCCCTAAATAGCTTTATAATATATCCTTATAAGCTCTTTCTATTAACAGAATTATCCGTAAACGATACATCGCTAGCACAGATAAATAATTACGCTTTACCTCTACCGTCTCTTCTATTATCTCGTCCTTTATCGCGTATTCCTTTATCTCCCTCTACCGTTTATTTCTTCCTTATCTCCTCTATAGTAGATTACTCTACTTCTCGTGCTATATAGGTACTAGATTACTCTATCTGCCGCTTAATAGTGCTCTTAGCTTAGGTTCTAGTTAAACCTTACTAGCTATAATACTATAAAAGCAATATCCGGACGCGTTATAGTAGCTATATAGAGTACTAAACCTATTTTTCTCTAATATAGCATTGTAGAAGCTAGTAGGGATATAGGACGGACTAATAGGTCTGTATTAGGGGACAGATGCATTAAATAGATTAATCGGTAATTAGTAAAGAGGAGTTTAGATTCTGCCATAGGAGTATTTAAAAGACGCCCTTTAAGATCTATCTTATACTAGTTAGCTATCTTCTTAATATAGGCTTCCTAGGATAGCTATAAGAGCCTCTAGCTATAATTATATAGTATATAAATTCTTAGGAACTATTTTAGCTTACTAAGGGTACTTATCTGGTATTCCTTACTTAGCTCCTTAATTACTTTTTAAGCTTTCTTTTTATCTATCTTTTTATAGTAGAAGACAATATTATTAATATAGAAGAAGATAACTATTCTACCTTTTAGCATAACGTACGGCTTTTAAGGTACCTCTTTAAAACCTAATTCGTTTAATAAGCTCGTGAAATTCTTCTGCTATAATAGTAGTAATTATTATAGTCCGTAAAGGGCTTTTCTTAAGCGCAGTACTTTATCTGTCTTTCCTTTATTAAACCCTAGCAGTAGCTTTATATAGATAACCTCGTTAAAATCGTAATAGATAAACGCGTTAACTATATCTATCTATATTGTCTCTAGGTTAAATTTTACAGTAATTGTTATTAGGGTCTAGAAGGTTATACTCGCCAATATAATAGCTCTTATAGGTAGGTCTTCTAGAGCCTATTAATTTCTGTATACTATTAGGCGTACCTTATATTTCTAGAGGAATTTATACTTATCCGTCTTATAAACGAACACCTACATTAAGCTAAGGATCTGCTATCTCTTTATATGCTTCTTATCTATTTCTTAAAATAACCTTATTTAATAATAAGATTAGAGGTGGGCTTGTTAAGCCTCTTAGAACTAATCTTAAAGAGGATATATATTAAGGTCCTTAATTAACTAAGGTAAAGGAAGTAAGTTCTTCTTATATAATCTAACATTACGTATTCTACCTAATTTTAGCTTACTATCGTTAAGTTAACTATTAAGGTTAAACTTTCTTCCTGCTAAGAAGGCGCCGTAATAGGCTAAAGTAATCCTTTTAGTAATAAAGGCTTTAAACCTATAATTGCCGGCTTTCTTAAATAAGTCTTTAACTAAGTTATTAAACACCCCCTAAGTATTAAACCTGTCTCCTATTTATTAAATAATGTCCTAATTAGTATCTTATATATCTAACTTTATAGAATACCTAACGTAAAAGGCATATAGAGATTCTTTATCTTTTTTTATTAGAGGTAGCGTATAATACACGTCTTTAAGAGCTCTTATAAGCTTAAAATCTGCTAACTTATTAAAGGTTTAAAGTGGCTTATTATTAACGTTGTCGTCTTCCTCTTAAATTAACGGTTTAAATACTTCTTTATTATCTTCTAGAAGGACCTCGTTCTTAGTTAGAATATTAGGGAGTTAAATCTTTTTAATTAGCGTGTCTAATTTAGCGCATAGATCCTTTAAGATATTCGTTTACTTACCGTTAAAGAATATCTTTTTATCAAAAATAACGTCCCTAGTAGAGATAATAATACCCTTATATAGAATCTAGATCCTATAGATATTGGTAAAGTTATAGCTAATAAAGTAGCTAATATGGGCTTGCGGATCTAGCTTACTTAGCCTTTTCTTCTTTAACTAGGCATCCGACGTTATCGCGTACGCCCTATAGCTGTAGGCTTTTAGGTGCGCCAGTTACGGTTTTCTTAATCTCCTATTAGCTAGGAAGGTATAGAACCTCTTATATAGCGATTTCCATCTATTGATTTCTTATAGCGTTTAATCTCAAAAATAGACTATATAGTTAACGATCTTGTCCTATAAGTTATATAGTAAATTAGCAGTAATTCTTATTACCTATACTCTCTTAATAATTATACCCCCTAAGCGTTTAGTGGTACTGTTCTAAGTTTAAGTATATAGCGCTAAAGGCTTAAATATAATCCCTTAGGACCGTAGCTATTTAAGGGTTATCCTTTTCCCTAGCTCATTGTCTAATCTAATAGTATTAACTTTAAGGTTATACCTTAGACGAATCTATTTAATAAAATCTTTAAGCACTTATAGTGTCTCCTTCTCCTTACTATATGTTATTATAAAGTATAGGAAGGATCTTTCTAAGTAGGTGTTATAGATAAGTATAACTTATATAAATCCGGTATACGCTTCTTTAAGGTTAGTCTAGTTAATATAAAGGTTTAAATAGGGTTTATTAATCTTTTATTTTAAGAACCTTTATAAGACCTAACGCTTAATTTTAGCGAGGCTATAGTATTAATATTCTGTTGTCTTAGGGCCTTAAAGCTTAACTCTTAGGGCGTTAATACCTAAATAATAAAGGCTTATAGGTCCTAGATAACCTAAACGCAGATACTATAGTTATATATTACCTTTCGCATCTAGACAAATATCTCTTAACAATACTCTACACTTTTATTAGCGGCGTAGCAGTTGGCTTATATTAAACGCTAATAGACTTCCTAGTTAGACGTATTTAATAGTCTATTATCTATAATATTCTTCCATTTAATATAGGATTATATTATCCTTTTAAACTAGAAGATTATTATCTCCTTTATTATCCTAGTAGTATTTTTATTTTTAAAGTAGACGGAACAATACTAGATTCGTATTAAAGTCTATATAAAAGGCAACGTCCTTAAGACGTAGGATTTCCTTACTCTTATCTGGTTTTGTAACTTAGATAGCAACGTCGCTATAGCCTAGTATAGGCACTTTTAAGCTACTGGTGATAATATATTTATATCTTAGAGCTTTCCTAAAGTTATAGAAACGAAAGAGGTTATTAAAGATATAGAGAGTGGTTCCTAAGTTAAGAATAGTTAATAGTTTTAGTAGATAGAATTAACCGGTATAAAACAATTCTAGAAATATTATATTAGCTTCTCCCTTAATCTTAACTTCCTAACTCTTGTCCTATTATTATTAAGCCTTATCTTCTTATTCTTTAAGTCTAATCTTTATAACTTAGTGAGATCCTTATTCTTTTCTACCTTCTTTAGCGCCCTTTTAATGCGAGCATCTCCAATTATAACTCCTGTAGGTCTTTTATTTTTAAATAAACACCAATAGTCCTAAATAGAATGTCCTTATATTCCGTACGCTAAGCACTTAGGTATTAGCTTCTTATAGGACGTCTCTTTATCTACTAGTATCCTAGCTCTCTTTAAGCGTCTATTATATACTAAGGTTTTTCCTCTCTATAAACCTTTAGTAGTATTAGAGTAATCCTTAATAGCTTACTCTGCAAAGTCTGCATTAAAGGTACTCCCTCTTATAATAGTATTAGCTTTCTTTAAGGGTGTTCTAAGTCCTTCTTATAGCTCCTTTACTACTTTACGGTATTTAAAAGATCTCAACTTCTAAGGGTTATTTAACTTGGTAGTGTACTTTATACAATAGGCGTTACTAAAAGGTTAAATAACTTTTGCTAATTCTTAAAGCCAGATTCCATTAGACACTTAAGGTATTTTATATTTCTCTCCTAGTAATATTATATATTCCCATTAATCTAGCCACTAATTTAATTTTAATAAGTATTTAAACCCCTTAAGAGCTTCTATATACTGGTATTGTACCTTCTTCCTAATAAACGTTAAAGTAGGTTCTATGTTCTCCTTCAATCGAAATAGCCATTCTTTAACTATTAAAGAAGGGTTAAGCAGTAGCTTCTTCTAAATTAATACTATAGATATAATTTAGGTGCGGATCTATTAAAGGTACTCTTCTTGTTTCAAGAAATACTTTATATCCTAGTTATAGTATTATTTACTATTCTTATACGCCCTCTGTTAATTTATTAAGAGCTATATATATAAAGTTGCATTTTTATTAAAATCTATAACTTCTAAATAGGGTGGTTCTTATAATAGACCTTATTAAAGTGCTTCCTTATCTAGGTTAATATAGGCCTAAATTCGTTTATCTATAAGAGCTTATAGTTACCAGATCTATTACTCCCAGTCTTCTAGCTTATTAAGGATAATTATAGTAGACGAACTCGACTTTAGTAGAGTCATTTAACTAATAGGCAAAGGAGAAATTAAGATAAGATTTTATTAACAGGATCGTCCTTTAACAATTAAGGTGGAATCTTATAAAATCTCGTGGAATCTCATCCTATGACAATTAAGGTAGGATTTCTGTTAAAGTCTGCGTCCTTTAACGATAAGGTGTTAGAGTCTAACAATAAGGTAGAATTTCTTCAAATAATTAAGTAATAGCTAAATAGCTTCTTATATTGGCGGGCCGGGCTTATAACTATTAGATAGTTTATATAGAGCTATTTATTAATAAAGTAGGTTAATTAATTAATAATCTTGTTTATATCTTAACCTGGGGCCCCTAGGCTTAGATAAAAATATTTACAATATACATGCCCCGTATACGTAACTCGTGTACGTCCTACGCTATATAGAATATAGATTATCTAACAATATTAATCTAGCTAATTAGTAACTTTACCTAGAGCATAGGGGACGACGGAGGGGCGCAGGCTTCCTGCTAGAGTCGCGAGAGTCGCGACGCGCGGGAGCCGAACTACGAACCAGGTGGGCAACAACGCGAAAAGGACAGCTGCTAGCAATAGCAAAAACTAAAGGAAACACTTAAACAAATTAAAGACAATCTCATAAAAGAGGAGGAAGAAACTCCACGGCACTAGATACTTGCTTTTATTTAAGAGGCAATATAGCATATTAAAGCCCTCTTAACGCGTCCAGTCCCCTAGACAACCTAAAAATAAGAGACTAAGGCCTAGCTCAACCAAATTAAAGCTAGTATTAAGAAAATCTAAAAAAAAAACGCGTAAAGGAGGACCACTAGGCTTAAGAGTTCCCCTAGTATAGGTCTAAACCTAGGCAGCCGTCGCTACGTAGGCGGCCTATATGGTAAACGTAGTTACGGCACTATAGAGAGCGAGTATACGCGTCCGGCTTAAGGAGCCCTAGGGCCATAAACTAGGGAAGCTTCTTAAGACCATTTAGAGAATAATACTAAGCGTATATACCGTACGCACTCTTAATAGTGGGGACGTAGATGTCTATATCCCCTCCTAAACAATAAAGGACTAAATCCTAAACGGGCTAGATGCGCTAGGACTTAGAATACTAAGAAAAAATTACCTCTTAGAAGTACCGGGAGTCCCGCTTAAGACTCTAATTAATAGTGGAAGGGACGTAGATAATTCGGAATTAACTTAATCCATCTATAAAGCTATAAAGCGCCTCGTGTTTAGGATAGCTATTAGCCGGATCTAATAGCTACACGACCCTAAAGCGTAGGCGAAACGCTAGGCAAGCTTTAGTAGCGCCTAGAGAGAACCTAAGAAGACCAGGGGAATAATTATAATTAGTGTCCTAACCTAAGTAATTTAGTAAAAGATTATAAAAAGCGGGATAGTTATTAAATCTTAACTTTTTAAGACTAGGCTATTTAAGAATAGCGTAATTATAAAGTAATGCTACCGCTGTAATTAATAGGGGTATATATAAAGCGCATACGGAAAGTAAATAAAATGTGGGTAATATGCGGGACTATATAACACCACAGATTGCCCTAAGGAAAGGGTATCCTATATTAACTGCGGTAAAGCCTATAAAGTATAGTAAAGTCGCTCTATATATAAAAAGCCGCAGAAATAATATACCAACCCTTAATACCAGGAAACCTTATAATTAGCACTAATAAGAAAAGAGGACGGGAAATGTCTTACCTAGGGACCTAAGAATAATTACTTAAATAGGGACTAGGTAAACCATCTTTTATTAAAATAGCAAGCAGAGACAGATTATAATTAAGGCTCCAGCTTCGCGCCAATAGAGCAATAATAGTTAATAGCGAAAACGACGAGGAATAGGACATAGATATAGATAAGCCCACACCCACTTTAAATAAGTAAGTGTATAATTATCTAGTATAACTGCGGAAATGTAAACTAAGGGGTGTGTTGCCCTTTCTTTAACAGCGTTACGCCGGCGGACTACTAGGTCCTCGTAATTTAGGAGCCGGTATATAATAGATATACTAAATTAACATACTGCCCTAGGGGATTCATACTTATATATAACGCTCTCCCTATAATAAAGGTCTACTTTATAATTAGCCGGAATATTAACGCCGCGTATTAGAAGCGTAGATAGTACGGCCCCTTTACCGTAGCCCTCTAGGTACGCCTAAAGGGGCTAGAGGCTATAATTATTAATATTTATAACCCGCGCGAAGATGGCCCTTAGATTAGGGTATGGCCTAAGGTTAAAATGGCTATTAAGGAAGCTAAGGGAGAAATTATACTCTTAGGTGACTTTAACGCCTATTATCTAATATAGGGCGGAAAGTATATAGCTAGTAAAGAGTAGGCGGAACGCCTTTTGGCCGAAACTAATATTAGAGGCCTAGTACTCGCCATACTAAAAGGAGAGCCTATATGGAAAAGAGGGCAATAGGAAAGTATAATAGACCTCACGTTTATATCACCAGATCTATATAGAAAAGTTAACTTCTATAGTATAGTTAAGGAATGGGCCCTTATAAGAGACTATATACCGATCCGCATCTAAATTAATAACGCTGGCTGTCCGCTAGTGGAACGCTAGCGCCTTGCCCTTAAGAAGCTAAACTTATAGGGCTTTCTCTAAAGTATCTAGGAGCTTAACTAGGCTATAGCTGAAGACCCCTTTTAAGCCCTTTAGGAAGGGATTAAGTAAGCACTTAAAGAATACTGCCTATAAGTATAGCCTAGCCGGTAGGCCCGTTAAGAATAGTCGCTATAGGCTATATAGCTCCACGCCGGCGCCTAATAGGCGCGATGATAGCTCTAAGCTTATAATAACCCCAAGGACTACTAAAGATATTTAGCATTAAACAATTAACTATAAAAAGAGACTAGGAGAGTTAGTCGTGATAACTAGAGACGCTTTATTTATAAAATTACTAAAGATTAGTTAAAACTATATAATAAGGGACTCTAGACTCTATTAAAATGGAGTAGAAAAGCAAGTATAGCGAAGGCGGACCCCTATCTACTAGACTTTAGGAGGTCTACTAAGGATCCCTTAACAGACAATAATATTATAAAGGTTAATATCCTTGCAGCCAAGTTCTTTCCTAAAACTAAAATAGCAGACCTTAGCGATATAGAGACAATAAGGGAATAAAATGTGCTTAATATTAGCCCCACTATCTTAATAGAAGAAATTGGTAAGCTTATTATAAGTCTTCTAAATAAAAAAGCCCTAGGGCTAGATGGTATACCAAATAAGGTCCTTAAAGTGGTTGCCCTAGTTATTGTAAAAGATTTAGTAGAAGTAGCTAGTTATTGTTTTGCCAGCGGAATAATACCAAAAAGCCTTAAAGAATCTATAACTATAGTATTACGTAAAGAAGGAAAGAAAGACTACTCTCTCCTAGGCAGCTATAGACTAATTGCCCTTAAAAACACGCTAGCAAAAGTCCTAGAAAAGCACGTAGCTAATATTATATCTAAGGCTGCGGAGGATTAGGGGCTACTCCCTTAGAACTAGATAGGAGTAAGGCGTAAACGATCTATACTATTAGCGGTAGGACTGCTTAGCTTCTATATATAAACGGCGTAGCAAACGCGCCGCGGGTATGTGGTGTTAATGCTAAGCCTAGACTTAGTAGGGGCATTTAATAACGTCTCCTATAAAAGGCTCCTCTATATTCTAAAAAGAAAAGGCTTTTTAAAGTAGCTTATAGACTTTGTATAAAGTTTCCTAATAGTACGTAAAACCCGTATTAAGTTTATAGGATATAAAAGCAACTGGATTTAGACGTAGATAGGTATCCCCTAGGGGTTACCCTTATTACTAATCTTATTCCTCTTTTTTATATTAGAGCTATTAGAGGAATTCCAGCGCCCTAATAGCGGCACGCTAGGGTTTAGCTTTGTAGACGATATAAACCTTATTACCTAGGGGGACTCCGCGGTAGAGAACTGTTGACGATTAGAGGCCGCCTATAACTACTGCGCTGTATAGGCAAATTAATATGGGGCGGCGTTCGCCCCTAAGAAGTACTAGCTTATGTACTTTATAAGGCAACGGCGCTACGCCACTATAGACCTTGCGTCTACTGTGCGTATCGCCGGCTATAAGACAGCCCCTTAGAAAACTAGTATGCGAGTCCTAGAGATCTAGGTAGATCCTAAGCTCTAATAGAAAGAGTAGGTTAAAAAGGCTACAAGTAAGGGCTTAGCAGCCTTTAAAGCAATATTAAGGATTACCGCGTCTATATAGGGCCCATTAATGCGCCGCTTACGCCTCCTATATACAGCCACTGTCTAACTAGTAATGCTATATAGCGCCTAAGTGTAGAGAGTACAGGACGACGGCGAAACGCTAATAAAAAGCTTACTTAAACTATTATAGAAAGCCTAGAACTAGTGTCTCTGTAGGGTTATAGGGGTATACTGGCGAACACTAATAGCTGTAATAGAGAAGGAAGCGGCTATTCCCCCAATCTAACTCTATATTAAAACGACAGCCCTCTAAAGAGCTGCTAAGACGGCCTCTAATAGGGTAGAAAAGAAATTAGTAGAGGTACTTAACGGTATCTAGAATATATTAGTAAAACGCTAGCAAAAAATAAAACGGCCACTAGTACTATTAGAAGCGCTTAGGAAACGCGTAAAGGACCGTAAAAATAAGATATAAGGCTTCCTCGCGCACTAGAAGGACTATATATGTTACGGACGCTTTAAGTACGATGCTACGACTACTTAAAGAAGAGTCGGAGGAAGCTAGTTGGTTAATGCAAGCACGGTCTAGAATGGATCCGGTAGAACTATGTGACGAGGAATAGTAACCGAGTCACGTGATGTGATCTGTATAATTTGTACGATCTGTATAATCTATAATAGAGCAAACAAAGCACACGTACCTTATGTATAAGAAGGATTTCATAGGAGTACGGTTGTGTATTTAAGGACCCTTAGTCCCTACCTAGATAGTTCCTTCCTTATAGTAATTCTTAGAATACAATTGGAGTTAATCTATTAGGCAACCACTCCACTAGTTATTATTACGTTGTTAACTTTACGTATTACCTACACACTTAGCCTAATAATAGGACCCATTATAGTACTTGCTATAAGGTTCCGTTACATAATTACTACCTAGTTACAGTATTAAAAGTTAAATAATATGCTACCAAAAGCAGCCACTATGACGCCATTGACGGCGGCAACTACTTTAAGGATAGGAGGTAATACTAGTATAGTAGATACTAACTTATAACAACCTATAACAGTTAAACAACTATAGGAAATAGTTAACTAGTTGATAGAAAATAATACGGCACTTAAATAAAGGGTTAATAGAATAGAAGCAGTAAAGGTTAAGTTACCATCAATTAAAAGATTTTTAGGAGAGAGATTAAAGCTTAAAGGATTCCTTATATAAATGCACTTTAAGGTTATATAAGAGGGAGTAAAGCTAGCAATACCTATAGATTAAATAGCGTATGTAGGATTGTTCTTATTAGAAAGAGCACTTAAGTAGTTCAAGTCTTACCTTATAGAGATATAAGCAAATAGAATAACAACAACAAACTAAGAAGTACGGTTTATATTCTTAAGCTGGAATAGATTTGTAGAGCGACTTATATAGATATTTAGAGACCTAAAGGCAATAACTATAGCGGAAAGAAAGCTTTAAGACATTACGCAACGAACCTTAGCTATTAAATATATAACGCAGTTCTAAACGCTAGTAATATAAGTTAAGTAGAATAATAGGGCGCTTATAGCACAGTATAAACAGGGACTTAAGGCTAAAGTCTAGGATATAATTATTCTAATAGAAGATACGGACACCCTAAGGGAATTAATAGATTAAGCAATAAAGATTAATAATAGGATCTACTAAAGGGAACAGACTAAGAGAGGTTAAGATAGAGTTCTATAGTTATATAAGGCGTAGAGTACGTATTAACTAAAGCTAAGTTAAAAACTATAGTATGGCGCAGAGCTAATAGACCTAAGTAGTACTAAAGAAACCTATAAGAGATAGAGTAAGATACTATAGAAACCAAGAAGACAAGGATTAGGTAATTAAAGGTTTAGGGAGTAAAGGCCGAATTAGGGATTTTAGCAGTAGAAGACATTTAGGCGGACTCTATAATAAGAAAAATAGTTTAAAGAGGGAGCTTATATAAATTGCGGAAAATAGGGTTATTTTACTAGAGATTGTAAAGATAGTTAGAGTTACTATGTAATAAAGGGAACCGGACTAGCAGACGGCATATATATATAGAGGGACGATAATGCACTATAAGGAATAAAAGATTGTTTAACTAACTACTTTACATTTTATTATAATAACGCGTGCCGAATTTATAAAGACGCTAAGTATGGCGCAAGCTATTAGCTATAGGAACCTAGTTTAGAGAAACTAAGAGCTACCTAAGACTATAAAGAGCAAGATAGGCTTTATAAATGCAACGAAGATCTAATAGCAACTTTTAGTATAGTGTTAATAAGGCAGTATTTAGAAAGGGACTTTAGGAAAAATCTATTTAGTGATGTTAAGAAAGGAGATCTTAAGACATTAGCATTAGAAGTAGAGACTAAGACCGCTATAGAGTAAGGTTTAGTAACGGGCATTATAACACCGTTGGATATGGCATCTATCGCTTTATAAAATGGTAGGAAGAGTATCTTATAGAGATTAAGTAAGCAGATGACTACTAGTGCTAATTTACCACTTAATAAAGGTAAAAGGCTAAAGGCTTAAGATTCTTAAGATGAGATAAAAGATGACTAAGATTCTTAAAATAAGATAAGGTATACCTAAGGACCTATAACGGATGAAAACTGATAGAATAGGGCAGTAGCTTAGTTTAAAGATATATAAATAAGCTCGGGATAGAGTTTCCTATAGGCATTAAATTCTTAAGATAAGATAGATAAGATTTAAGACTCTTAAGATAAGATAAAAACACTATAGACGCCTAGTTAGACTAAGGCGGGAGCTAAGCTTAAGTTAGAAGTAAGCTTAGGATTAAAGAATCTAAGGGATTAA
>Ga0307515_10015797_pt1 | contig 13885 bp, 8 predicted proteins | sample 17_EM_MG_FD_194513 | JGI IMG/M metagenome (GOLD analysis project Ga0307515, IMG submission 194513) | Populus trichocarpa ectomycorrhiza microbial communities from riparian zone in the Pacific Northwest, United States - 17_EM | ecosystem: Host-associated > Plants > Roots > Unclassified | place... | reverse complement strand
AATATGCTGTATTGTTTAGGAAAAAAAAAATCTTTATTACTTATTAAATGGTTACTCAATATAAAAATTAAATGATTATCCATTAAATTTGAAGAAAAACTTTTCTATTCTAACTCGTTAATGTTTTGACTTTGAAATCGTCCTTTCTCTCCTCTGCTTTGTTTACATTCTTTTTCTTTGGCTTTCATATGGAGTTAATTATGTATTTAGTGTCTGAATTGTTAATCTTTTTATCTATATTGGTGTATATATTTTTAATCATTGAGTGTTTCAATTTTTAATTTTTTAATGAATTAAATTGACAAATGATATTTTGAGCGAATATTTATAAATTTATTTTTAATTGAGTGTTTATACTTTTATTTTTGTTTATTTGAGTTTCTGTATTGCTATTTGAATTTCTGAATTTACAAAAATCAATTAAGTGCTTTTATTATATTTTATTAGTTAATTATTACGTTCTAAGCAAGTGTCTTAGTTGATATCCTTGCATGGGACATATTTGCCTGTGTAGAAAAATAAAAATAAATGAAAAACATATAGGGTTTTGTTCGTAAGAAAATAAATCAATCTTATCTTGAATATTTGTTTTTATTTTATTTTAATGGAGGTTTTGCTAGATTTAATTAATGGTTATGATTTTACCTTAGTGTATAAGATGGTTGTCTTGACGATGGGGCATGAACAAAAACAATGGAATAATAAGTTTTTCTTTAATGAATTTTGATATAAAATTGTATTTAAAATTGTTATTTTTGTAAAAACTATCAAATTTGTTAACTTATATATATTAGAACAAAATTGAATGAAGCTAAGTTTTTTCCTTATAGACAAATTGTCTTTTATTCTAAGTTTTGTTGTTTTAGTATTTTACTCTTGGAGAGCGCACATAATGAAAAACACCATTAATTATAAGAATGGCAATATACTTGTTATAACTTAATTTTTAACCCTCTTAAAAAAAAAGTCACAAGGCAAAAGACAAAAATCAATAAAAAAAATGAAAAAATATTTAAAAAAAAAGAAGAAAAAGAAAATGCAATTAGAGATGAGATTAAGAAGAAATTGAGAGAAAATGGTTGAAATTGACTGGATAATTAAAAATTAACAAAACAAGAACCGGGTAGCAAAATGCAAGGACAATAAAATGCAATTAGGGATGAGATTGTAAGGAAATGGCGATAAAAGGATTGAAATTAGCTAAATAACTGAAATTAAAAAGCTAAGGACTAGATTGAAAAATGTAGAGAAATTGAGGAACTGTTTTAATATAATATGGGATGAAATTGAAAGAAATAAAGAGATAAAAGATTGAAATGGATAAAAAATAAAGAATTAAAGATCCAAGGACCAAAATCTGAAATGTGGAGAAATTGAGGTACCACTGCATAACATATGCAAGAGGCTAGCACAATTCTTGCTTGTGATATTTTAGATGATAATTGTTTAGTTTAAATTGAAAGTATGATAACTAAAAATTAAATAGCATATAACTCATAAATCAAAGCAATGTACTTAAATCTGAAATTAAATTAAAACAATTTCCTAGAATGTCTACTAAGCCATACAAAGTAAATTATTATGCCTAAAACAAAAAGGTATTAAACTAAAACCAATATAAATATAAATTACTTACATCTTCAAGGTACTTTAATAAAGAAGAAAATTAAGATTTTTTAATTCATGAGCTAGGAAAAAAAAAGTAATAACAAATAAATCCAAATGTAAACCTAAATCATGAGACTTGACATCCAAGGCCAAAGCACGACCAAGCTGAGCTAAGCTAAGCTTATTCTTTTGAAACGTTTATCATTAATTATTTTTTAAAATTAATTTTGATAAATAAATAAATAAATAAATTATAAAGCTTACCATTAGCACAAACATATGTTAAAATAAGATTACATGAAAATCAAATAAATAACCAATTGCTTATATAGATTAGAGCAAAATTAGGACTTGAAGATACATCCTCCCATACAAATAACTGAAGTTTTATACAATATACGGTGGACAAGTTAACGGATGCATTTAATTAAGGTAGTGCTTGAAATTATGGTAATAATATTTTTTAAAATATTTTTTATTTATAAATTTATTAAAATAATATTTTTAATTTATTTTATTTTTTAAAATTTATATTTAACATCAATACATCAAAACAATCCAAAATTATAAAAAATAATTTAAAGCAAAATACATTCTAAAAATTCTTTAAAATACCTTTTAAACACAAAAATAAATACACAATAAGTCACACCGGGGAATGTCATTGTTGCATGCACTTTTAATTTCTTTGCTTCCACATGCCATAAATGGTGAGCATTCCAGGCAGTTCTAACAAAAATAGGTGGGAGGAAAGGTTCTATCAAGCAGTAGGTTATTAATGCAGATGGAAGCACAACAACATGATAACATGTATTGAAAGATAAAAAGTAGATGAAATTGAAGTGAAAACACAAAGAAATCTATTTTTTTAAAAAAAATATCAATTTGATAAAATTTATATTCTAAAGAGGTTTGTAATGTCTTTTATAGATAAGAAAAACCGATTTAAACTAGGAAAAAAATTAAAAATCCCTAAACATAAAGAATCATAAAACTTTATTTTATTTCTGAAATATCAATTTGATCAAATATGCTTTTAAAGATGTTTACAAAACGTTTTATAGGCTAGAAAAAACTAATTTAGACTAGGAAATAAAATCAAAATTTCTAAACAAAGGAAAATAATATAAAATCCAAAAATAAATAATAAATTCAGGAAAAGTTAAGAAAACTAGAAAAATTTGCCCAAACAACAAATTCTCAGTCTAATTTCAAGAAATTTAATGGTTCAATGAGTGATGTAGTAACTCTATATAAGAAAATAATATATAGAATCTTTTGTATAAATCTGAACTCGATTTAATTGTCAGATATCTTATTATTTTCATTTGAAGTTTTTATTATGTGACCAAGCATTCTCTTAAATTTAAACTTGTTTTATTGTTATATAAAAATATTTTCTAAGCCATTGGATGGTAAGTTTGAAACAAATCCTCAAAGACTTCTATAGGGGTTCTAATTAATTATATATTTATAAGAAGTCTTAACCCGACTACATTAACTATTCATTCTGATTAAAACTTTATATATAAATATATATGTGATATTTAAAAAAAAACAAAATAGATTTATGTTAATTTAAATAAAATGATCTAGATTAAAAATATATTGAAAAATCATATATCATTAAAAACTGAATAAATGCAATTAAAAATGTAAAATTATATCTAAGAGTTTATCAATCATATAAATATAGTTAGAACATCGCCTTTTCAAATTGAATTAGTAAGAACCATTCATACTACGTTTTTTTTAAAAGCAAATAGTAATAAATTGACTCAATTGACCCCACTCAACTTGGTAAGAAAATTATTATTTATTTTTAAAAAATATTAAACATCACTTCCTAAATATCCCAATAAAATCGTCAAAAAAATTTAATGCAGAAGGAGCTAAGGATCAATTTTTATAATTAGATTATGCAATTAAAGAGGAAATGAAATGACTGAATGTGAGAAGAATGCTATCCATCAAGTCAATCCCTTAAAATAAATAAGATGTTTAATTTATTAATGATAAATATTGAACTCATAATTAAAGAAATACTTATTTTTTTTTCTGTTTTTTAAATTAATCAAACAATTATAGTGACAGATTTTAGATCCATCACTGGTTACATAAAAAAGGGTTTAAACTCTAGATTTTTTCTATTAAGAAAAGAGGTATGAAGAGTGTTGAAGACTGATTCACCATCTTTCTTAAAAAAAAAGGAAAAAAGTGTTGAGTTTTCACCATTAATGCAGTATTAAAGGTAACATTCTTGCAAACCATAACGAACGATTACGAGGGCGAACCGCCGCTGAGTCACGGGATAAATCCGGCTACTTTATAAGAGCTAAGTAGAGCTCCAGCAAGCTACTTCAGTTGGCTATGGCCAGTGGATCTGTCTCTCTGGGTCCATCTCGCTATCCTGATTCTCTTTCGGTTCATCATCACGGGTTCCCATGAACAAACCCTTCGATATTACATTGCCTGTATTTTTCTTTTCTTTCTTTTCTTAAGGTAGGTCAGTTCCATCTTCATTTTCTTCCTGGTTATAGTTCTCTCTGCAATCATCTTATGTAAACTCTAAAAACACACACCATATTGAGTATTGGAGGGCACTCTAAGCTTAACATGACTTGTTTTAAAGGTATTTGTGTTATCCAAGTCTAGTCTTCTCCATCATCCTTAGAAAGAACTTGATTTTAGAAAGATTCATGTGAACCTCATTAGCTATCTAGAATACTTTTTTCTCAAATTCATTTTAGATTATATATAATCCTAAATGATAATCGATAATATCCAAAATAAACTAAAGTTTCTATAAACCTAGGACCATGAACTAAACTGTATATATGTTTAAGGAACATGAGGGACTATGAAGACTAAAAAGTTTATAGGCTAGCCAATTGTATTGGCACCTGGAAGAAGAAGTCCGGTGATTAACGAGGAGAGATGAGCAACAACTATATACAGCAGTAAATAAATCATGAGCCTTCCTTGGTATACATATAAAGAAAAGCACCCATTCAATTATGTCTTTCAATTTATTAATTTTCTTCTGGCTCGATGCTCCATGCTATATTTTTATTTACTTGCTCTCCTTTGTTACCAATCTCATAACCTACATTAGTTTTCTTAGGTCTTCTAAAAGGAAAAAAAAGACTTACCCTTTTATTTTATTCTTAAAATTAGGTGATTGAAATTTGCACTAGTTTAATTGCCAAATAGTTAGGCAAGATAAGTTGTTGGAACTTGCATCCATCTTATTGCAAAAACAATATAATCCCAAGTAGAAATTTAATTGATAACAATAAATATACCTCTATTTAGCCTATCTAAAGGGTTAACGGGGAGTGATTTTGACTATGAATATGAAAGTGGGTGCATACATGCGGGAAAGGTATATGCAACTTGTCATTGTCGTTGTCATTGGTGGCGGTGGTGGTTGTGGTGGTGGGGGATTGAGGCCATACGGATAAGAATGTATTAATTTGTGTGTCGAATGAGTCGTAATGAAACCCTTTCTCTCTACCTTTACCCTCTTGTTTTTTCAATACAACCTAGTTATTAATCCAAGGAACAACAAGGTTTAAGAGTTTGTCATCCCTTATAATTTTCTCTTTAGGGTTTGTCTTTTTAGGATTTTGTTTGTTGTTCATATAATTTCTGATATATATCCAAAGTGGACATCTGCCAACAAAGTTTAAGTGGGTTTAAAAAGATCTGGGACAAAAATTCTCTCCCAAGTGCTCCGTGGCCCCATGCCTATGATCCCATCAGCCATATTTTCAAAGTTCTTTTCCATTATACACAAAACAATGAAAGTTGTAGAAACTTTATCCATTTATGATGTTCATGATGTGCTCTCTAATTTGCGTTGCAAGTTCATGTTTATACTGTGGTAGTCCAACATAGTCCCCACCAAAGCTATGTGTATTAGACAACTTGCCAACCATCCTGTCTCTCTCCAATCAATCATTGTGTTATATGCTATAGTCGTTGGAAATATTGTTTGTATTATTGCACTTATTCCTTGATATTCTTGTTGTCGCTTGATATGGACCTATGCTGGTGTATTATTGCCATTGCTACAAGAAAAAAAATATTATTTGTTCAATTTGTACTTGCTTTACAGTTTACATTACAAATCTGGACATCCTCGACAATGGAGATACTCAAAGGGGTGTAAGTGCATGCAGAGAGCAGACTAAACCATTGGAGGGTTCACACATCTGAAAGATCAGCAGTTTCTTCTATATATTGTGTGACCGACCTTTTTCCTTGAGATGACACTACTGTTGAAGCATGCAAACAAAAGATTAGGAGGATCATAACATGCTTTTTTTTATTCAGGGAGACAGTTTTTTAAGCTTGTTTTCTGTTCTTTTGTGAGAACTGAAGATTCGGTAGTCAGACTAGTATATAGTTTTGTCTCTCCCAAGCTTTATGCAGTGACAACGAGCTTTATTTCTCTTATTTTGTCATTTTTCTAAATGAAAAGGAACAAAGAGAAATCTAGCCCTTCTGCATTTAAAATTAAACCCCACCAAAAAAATAGCAGTGCAGAACCTTAAAAATGATAAATAAACACACATGGCAAGGATACCATGACCAATGCTAGCTAGTATGGTGGGGGCATTGCTACCTTACTGGAGATTACTACTAAAGTTTCTAGGATGCTGCAATAAATTATGCCATGGATCTTCCCTTACATCATTAATTCATCATCCCTCTTGCACACAGAGCCTTAATTATGATCCTAAACACAGTACTTGACAGCCAATCAGCCATAATATCACCCATGTTAGTACCGTGGGGCAAGGCTGCATTACTGGAATGCATCATCCCCTTTCATGCACAATCGCTGCTCTTTACATGGGAATGCTACGCATATGATTAGACTGATCAATATCTAATTTTATAGGTTCATTTCGTATCAAGCTTTACTCCTAGCTAGGATTACAGTAAACATAGAATAGATGGCAGGTTTCCGAGCTGTGGAGTTTGTACAGTTCATTGACGAAGAAAACCCTAATCTCAACTGAATTAGTACAGTCCATTGACGAAGTTTCCTTCGAAGTCATGGACACGAGGAGTGGCTTTAGCTTGGCACAGCTCTTGGCGTTTGGCAAATAATGCAAAGGTAAACACGCGCACCTAATAGATTCCACAAATCTCGCCAAAGCCATTATATCCAATAATGTTGTCTTATTGTAAGCCTTAAACATTATAGTCCATAATTACTCAAACCGATTCTTCCTCGTCTTTAAGGAGAATAAGAGTGTGCAAATACCACATTCAACTGCGAGTAAAAGGGGAAAAGTAATAAGCACATAATTACAAGAGAAATATGAACGCAAAAGGACAATCCATTTGAGAGTCTTAGCCCCCCACATAGACCCGTAAAAGCATATTGGTAAATTGGGCAACGGCTCAAGATTCCCATTTAATAAAAAAATTCTAAGAATAAATAAAGTAATTTTATTGATTATACTTTATAAAATTAAAATGATCTCAATACAAAATAAAAATTGCTTAAAACATCACATATATAAAAACTAAAAAAATATTTCTTAAAAAATTTTAAAAAATTTTATTTATAATTTTTACTCAAGATCCATGTTCACCTTGAACCGGCTATGCTACGGAACACATTAATCAAAGGACTTTTATTTTCCCAATTTGAAAACAATGTATCAAATGATATTCCACTTTAAACAATGCCTCTATTTTGGACCCAGCATGCCTGTCCAACACTCCTTTCACATTTGACCCCATTACTATAGTTTTTATCTGAATTATCCAGGGTAAAGTTCTAAGTGCACATTAACTGGGTAATGTTCCCTACTAGTGACATAATTTATTCCAATTTCCATATAAATATAAGGATGGTTCTGTCTTCTAGTCAATACAACTTAATCATCAACACAGAAATTTCTTTCTGGGCTTATATTTCAGAGGTTCCTATGGGACTCTTCATAGAGTCTAAAATGGCCATGATTAGTCTAGTCCTTGTTAATTAGGCGCACATGAACAGAGTTCCTGAGCCTTGAAATTCCATGTTGCACTAGCCGTCATAGCTTCAAAAAAACCTATGGTAATTATTCATGTGGAGTGAATGAATCCCAATAAAGAATTCAGAGTTTGGCATGTTACTAAAGCAAGACAAAGTCATACATGCATACAGGAGCATATTTTTCAGGCATACCTTCTTAGGGATTTACAGAAATCCGAACATATCTCTGGTAGTGTTATTGCTAGTGCCAAGAGAGCTGCATTATTGACTGACATGCCTTGAAATTTACATGAAAAGGGGGCCAAGGCTTATAGTTTTATATTAAAACTGCACGAAAAATCAAAAGGAGAACTAATTCTCAAAGGTGAGAGATTGGAAAAAGGTAAAGATGATCTTTGCTTTTTCCCTTTTTCTTTTTATATTTCAAAGTAGAGAGGCCCATGAACTAGCAAGAAAAGGATACACATGAAATGATGACTTTGCAAGCAAGAAAGATCCAAAAGTTCTCACCCTTCCTTTTTATAGATGTATCTCGGCCTGCCGATTTCATTGCAGCAAGATCATGGCTACCCTGTGGCAATGAGGCTATCAATGGGCCAAACGAGCATCAGCAGACCCACCTGTTCAAGCTGGTATCCGGCCCGGAATTTGAACCCTTTGTTTCTTTAACATACTGAAAATGGGCTCTCTTCAAGTTCTGGAGTCTAGAACCTTTGGTTTCATGTCCACTCAGCACATTGAAGGTTGGCATTGAGTTCATCCTCGCTCAACAATGACGACAACCGTTTCGGATAGACTCTCAGCAAATGTTCCTAATGAAGGTTCCAGTCCCGAAACTTCAACCCTAATCTTGCATGAAATATGGCTCCTGCATTTCACTAGTTCCGCAGATGCACTGAGCTTACTCACAATTGATGGAATTAGCTTACCAGCATCACCATATAACTCAGCTCCAGGACTGTTTGATATCTCTTGTGTGGAGACCGTAGTTCCTTATTCTGAAAATAAATGGACTGCATTCTCAACTGCATTGTCCAAATGGATTAATGCTTCCCAGCACGCAGTTAGTCTTTGCTGCAGATTATTTCCTTCAGCTTCAGGAATGTGTTCCTTTTAATCCGTGGCCTTTGTTAGTTTCATGTTTAAAGAACCTTCTGCGAGAACCCATTTAGCCAATTCACCTTGTGAGAGAGCGTGAGATGAGATCTGCAAGCCCTTTGGTGAGTTCTTTAGGTCCTGCAAGGAGCATAAACATGATACGGTTTTGATTGAAAAAGAATAAAGATAAATCAAAATGAGATTGAAAACTTTTAGAGATAAATGACACCACTGTTTGTACAATAACAGGTTAATTTCACCACTTTAGAAATCCACCTACGAGATACAAAAAAAAAAATAAAATAGAAAAAAGAGCTAAATTTCATGAACTTAACTTATTGAATTACAATATGAATATAGATAGAAATAAGCTTGAAACATCCCTATAAGAATATGAAAAGCCACAATAAAACACATCAATTAAGTCTTCACATCTTTAATATTTGGAACAAACCTCCAAATAAGATGCAACTAGGTCCATATCCACCATTTAGACGAAAAACTCTTCCATTATGAGCTGAATACCTAAAGCTTTTTGGGCTAATTAAATTCGAGCTCAATCCACCACTATCATCTTCCATGATTGGAAAAAACTCGTTCCTGAGTCTAGTGGCTCATCATCAATATAAGAAGATAAATTAAATATATTGGAAGTTGTTGAAACTCCATAATCATCTGGTAACTTAATTTTGTAAGCATTGTCTCTAATTTTTTTTAGAACTTTAAAAAGCCATCAACACATGGTTGAAGTTTAGGAAATTTCTTGTACGGAAACCTTTCTCTTCTTAAATGGACCCAAACTTTGTCACTTAGTTTGAACATGACATACTTTTTATGTTTATTTGTCAGTTTCTGTATTTTTTCTAATTCTTATTCATTCATGAAGTTTATTGAGTTGTTTGTCCTGTTCTAAGCATCTGCATTCAAATTGTTATGAATTAAACAAAAAGATAAGTTTATAAGACTGATCGAATTCTTTCCATATATAACTTCAAATGAATTATAACCTATTGTTTGACTAACGGACTGTTATATGAAAACTCAATATGAGAAAATAACGATTCCCACTCCTATATGTTTTTCTTAATCAAGCTTCGCAACAAAAAACCTTGGTGCAGTTCACGATTTCAGTTTGCTTATCTATTTAAGGATGATATGAAGTACTGAATTTCAGCTTGGTTCCAACTTTTCCCATAAAGTTTTTAAAAAATGACTTAAAAACTTGGTATCACAATAAGAAATAATGGTTTATAAAATTCCATGAAGTCTAACAATTTCTCGATAGAATAAGTCAGCAACATGAGCAACATCGATAATTTTGTTGTAAAGGATGAAATGTGCCATTTTTAAAAATTTATTCACCACTACAAAAATAAAATTTCTTCCTTTATGAGTTCAAGGTAGTCCAAGAATAATATCCATGCTCAAATCTTCCCACCGTACAATTAGAATTGGCAAAGAAGAATACAATCTAGCATTATTGTCATGCTTCTTTGTTTCATGGCAAATTCCACACCTGTTCACAATTCGACTCATATCATAATCTAGTTTAGGCCAATAAAAGTGATATTGCATAAACTATTGCATTTTCTCCCTTCCAAAATATCCAATACGGCACCAATATACGCCTCATATATTATAGCTTCTCGAACAAAACTTTATGGCACAAAAGGTGTTTTCCCTTTTTATAAAAAGCCATCTTGTAAGAAATACTGGGTCTTTGATCCACTTGAACAAGTTATTCAAAGAGAGCTAAAATTTGAATTATACTCGTACAATTCTTTCATCATTTCAAAGCCCATTAAGATGATTTGCATTGCATTTATAGGAGCATATCTTCAATTTAAAGCATTTTTCATTTGGTTTAATTTTTCATATTTATGTTTCAAAACAAATTAAAAGGATTGAAGGAACTCTACTCATTTTAAATGTCAAGTGTTAAGCTTTTGTTAGCTGCTCAAATGCTTAAGTGCTTTATTATCTGAATAAATCATGAATTTATTAGGTAGCAAGTAATGACCCCAATGGTGGAGTGCTCAGATGATGGCAAAGAACTCCTTGTCATAGGTGAAGTATTTTTTCCTTGCATCATTTAGCTTTTTGATGAAATAAGCTATCAACCTCTCTTATTGACTTATAACAACCCAATTCACACTCCAAAAGTATCATAATCAACTTTAAATAATGTTCATTTTTGTTATCGTATTTTTCATTGTGAATTCATATCATTGTCATTATCATTTTCATTTTTTTTTATTGTTTTATAAGTCTAAAAATCTATGGTTAATCATTAAAAGGATGTGATTTTTTATTGTTTGTGATTAGTTCCATAAAGAACTAAAGAGGAGAGCATAAGAGGTAAAAGGAGAAAAGGAGAATATATTATAGTAAAAAGTTAGAATTAAGTAAAACACGAGTGAAGTAGTTTTATATTGAGTGTAAACACGAGAGATAGTGTATAAGAATTTTTATTTTTAAGGATGTCTTTCGAAGATGGATCATCAAAGGAAAGGGGAAACTTATTCTTTATGGTACATGCTATGAAACATCAATATGAGAGGATGTATGTAAGGTTTGGTAAGGTTTTTAACAGAATGGAAAGAAAAAAAAAAGCTATGATTGCTAGTTTATAAAAGGGATCAATCCAAAAAGGTCCTAATGTCATAATGTTAAAAAGACGTCTTATCCCACCTTTAGATGAATTTATTAACGAGAATAAAGATGAAAAAGCTGAAGATCTTGACCATGCATCAATTAGCCAAGATGATAGATTTTGGCAGCCTAAAACTAAAAAGATAAGGGATTTTGGAAAGATAAAAACTTTATGCATAGGGATATAAGAAGAGATTTTGAGTATTGTGATGTCTTGGACATAAACTTGAAAAGTATTAAGATGAAAATCCTAACATTTTAGAGGAGAAATGATCTCGAGGTATATTTAGAGTGGGGGGAAAGCTTAAGAATCTTCAATTGTCACCATTAATTAGAGGAAAAAAAAAAGATAAGGCTTATTGTTATTGAATTTATCGATTATGCTATAATTTAGGGGATCAACTTGTTTTGAGTAGGAGGATAAACTATAAAAGGCCCGTTAACACTTAGGATGAGATAATGATTAAGGCACTATTACCATGATTTATATTGAAGGTTGCAAAACCTAACTTAAGGGTCTAAAAGTGTAAAGAATTAACATAAAGAGATGAAAGTTACTATGATTTGAGCAAATATTGAGGAGGATAAGAAAGGTGTTATGGCTAGGTTTTTTAATGGTTTGAGCCTCGACATAACGAACATAGTGGAGTTGCACTGTGTGGAGTTAGAAGACATGGTGTATATGACTATGAAGGTTAAACGACAATGTAAACAAAAGGATGCTACATAAAAAGTCTGAAATCCGGGTTCTTTCTCATCATAGAGGTCAAATTATAGGAAGGAGGAGGATGCCCAATCCAAACCGAATATAGGTGTGAAACCAAAACCATATAAGACCAAGAAAGAAGCCTTCACTGATTTTAAAGTTAAATCCAATACTTAAACACCCCATAACTATGATATTAAGTGTTTTTTTATGCTTAGGAATAAGTCATTTCATGTCTTAATATCCAAACAAGAGAGCTATGGTTTTACAAAATCACAAGGAGTTGGAAACCAAGTGTGACAACAATGATGAGGAAATGCCACCACTTGAAGATGCTAGTTTTTGTGACGTGCACAACGTTGTATAATGGATATGCCTCTTAGAATTGAAGGGGTTTTGGATTTAATCATTAAGTTATGATTTGAGGAAGTCGTCACTTAGCATCATAGTCATTAGGAAATCTATGGTCTACAATAGCCTAGGTAAGGGGATTAGTTGTGCAAGGGAAAAATGCTTCACCCTCACTGCACCCTACCTAAGGTACGCTACATTATTGATTAATTGTTTTTCTAGGTCATGTTTCTATCCATTGGTCTCATTTAAGGTTCAATATAGATCTCCTTTCGTGGGAAAGTTTTTATCTTTTTGGATTAAATTCTATTCATTTTAAAACCCAAATTTTAGCATCACATTTATTTTCTAGATACAACAATTCCTAACGTTTATTGCTATGAATTCATTTAATTTAATAATATACGTATGCATTATATTGTAAAATTTATATCTTGAATATTAATTAAACAAATTAATATTTGAGGTATTTTTTAAATTATGGTCAAATCCCAATGGATAATCACAAACTGGTTATAATATCCATTTTGTTTATTAAAAATATGCATGAAAAACTTTTAGAAATTGACAGTATGCAATTAAAACATTTGGGTTAATTATTTTTTATTTATTTATCTATTTCTCTTCCTTTTTTTTATCATTCATTTAACAAAAAATAAAATAAAATGCACACACACACACACACACACACACACACACTCCCTTTTACACTAATTACTCACACACTACAAATAGTATAAACTCAAAATTTAAAAATAAAACACACATAAAACATCTATAAATGGATATCTTGAAATTCATGAAATAATTTGGGAAAGTTGCCAAAATCCAGAACAATGTTAGGAAGCCTCTGGAATTGCAGGAACAGTGGTGGCACGTGGTTCTCATGCGTCATCATCGATGAAGTGAAAAATAGGTGGATCAAGTAGATTTCCTCTTCCTCTTCACGTTTGTATTGACGGTGTCATACGCCATCACCTGCAAAACAAAGAAAAAAACACAAAAAATTGCTTTTACTTTTGTTTATATTTTTTAGATCTAATTCTTTATTCCTCTCGATTTTAATTCTTCTTCAAGTGATTGTGACTGGAAGGAGCAATTAGTGAGGAGGAGGAGGAGGAGGAGAAGGAGGCAGCGACTAGCGTGGGGAGGCTATTGTGTTGATGTTACTGCCGTTGGTTGAGAGGGAAAAGGGGTTGTATGGTTGTTATCATAGCTTTTGATTGTGGCCAGAGAAGAGAGACTGTAAGTTGTGAGATTTTATAAGGCTCTATATATTTTTCACTCTCCGTTTTAATATATTTATCAAATATATTTTTCTAAATTTATAATAAACTATCACTAAATTTAAGTTTTTTTTTAATTTATTATTTTGTTGTATTGGCATAATTATTGAATAATTACTTGAATTGTAATTCTTAATGTTGAATTTACCTTAGGATTAGTAATTGAATATGTTGAAATAATTA
>Ga0307515_10015796_pt1 | contig 13886 bp, 8 predicted proteins | sample 17_EM_MG_FD_194513 | JGI IMG/M metagenome (GOLD analysis project Ga0307515, IMG submission 194513) | Populus trichocarpa ectomycorrhiza microbial communities from riparian zone in the Pacific Northwest, United States - 17_EM | ecosystem: Host-associated > Plants > Roots > Unclassified | place... | reverse complement strand
AGTTCTACCGCCACATGTCGGATCGCGATGTCGCGGCCATCGTCGCCTATTTGCGCGCGCAGCCGGCCGTGAAGAACGCGGTCCCGAAGTCGGTCTACAACATGCCGCTGCCGCCCACCTACGGCCCGCCGCTGACGAGCGTGAAGGCGCCGCCGGCGAGCGCCCGGCTGAAGTACGGCGAGTACCTCGCGAACATCGGCCACTGCATGGAGTGCCACACGCCGCGCAGTGCGCAAGGCATGCTGCAGCACGACCGGTTCGGCGCCGGCGGCGTGGTCTTCAACGGCCCGTGGGGTCAGAGCGTTTCGCGCAACCTCACGCCGCACGCGTCCGGGCTGAAGGGCTGGAGCGATGCGCAGATCAAGAAGGCGGTGCGCGAGGGTGTCGACCGCAACGGCAACCCGTACCGGCCGCCGATGGCCTTCGAGTTCTACAAGAACATCAGCGATGCCGACATGGCCGCGCTGATCGCCTACCTGCGCTCGCTCAAGCCGCAGGTGGCGGGCAAGGGCTAGGGCCGACGCCCCGCCCTTGCCGACCCGGTTCAGCGTGCCTTGCGGCGGCGGGCGACGCCTGCGACAGCGAGGCCGCCCAACAGCATCAGCGCGTAGGTCGATGGCTCGGGCACAGCGGTGGTCACGGTCGAGCCGTTGATCGCGAACGGCAGTTCGACGCTCAGCCCGCTGCCGGCTTCTTCGAGGGTGACGAAAGGTCCGCTGGCGACGGATTGCATCGCGTTGCCGGTGCGTGCATCGGAGGTCGGCGGCTGCCACGGGCCGGAAGCCAGCGAGCCGGTCAGCGACCAGGTCAACCAGTAGTGGCCGGCGCCGAGTACCAGGTCGGCGATGTCGGCATTGGCGCGGTAGATGCCGCGTTGCGTGTCGGCGAGCGTCGTGTCGGTGACGCGGTAGCCGACCCGGCCGCCGTTGGTCACTGCGGTGGTGCCGGAGGCGACGACGCTGCCGTTGATGGTGCCGGAGACGATGCTCCAGGTCGCGGCCTGGAAAGTGAAGCTGGTCGAGCCGGTCTGGTAGCCGAAGAAGTCGAGGCTGCTGACGTTCCAGCCCGCGCCGGTCACGGTGAAGTCGTCGGCGACGGCGTTGGCTGCGGTGGTCTGCGCACCGAAGCCGAAGGTCGTGGCGGGCAGGCTCAGCACCGACAGGCCACTGCCGTTGACGACCGGGCCGTTGAGGTACAGCTGCGCGTGGGCGCCGCCGGCGGCGGCCAGCAGGCCGAGGATTGCCAGTTTCTTCATCATCTCGAGATTCCGATCTGAACGTTGTGTACCGTGAACGCACGGCACAGCGCCGACGCTTCGGGGCCGACGCTAACATCTTCGCAAAGAAAGGTGCATCACTCGAACGAGTGGTCCGCGCGGGCGCTCGGCGCGGGCTTTTCGCGCTGGGTGTCCCAGGCGCGCAGGTCGATGACGATGATGATGATCCTGCACACGAGCCAGTGAAGCAGCGGCGCGGGTGTGACGTGGAGCATCCGCGCGGTGTCGGTCCCGGCGAGCTTGTAGAGCAGTACGCGGGGCAGGTCCTGCAGTACGTTGTCGAGCCAGCGCGAAGCCTCGACCAACCAGCGGAAGGACTCCGGGATGTTCTCGCGCGCCACGTCGACGAGCACGACCATCAGCGCCGCCATGAGCTGCCGGCCCTCTTCGACCCCGATCGGCGGCAACCCGCCCGGTGGGGGCAGGGGATCGCCTTTGTCGAGGTGCTGCCTGCGCAGCATCTCGAACAGCTCCTTCGCGTGGCGATCGGCGCCGCGCGGCTCGATGCCCGGCAGGAGTTCGTCGACGATCCCGAGCATGTGACCGATCACGGCCCAGGTGTGGATGTGGGCCTCGCGCGCGGCGCGCCCCATGCGGTAGCGCGGGCCGAGGCGAGACACGCCGTCGGCGACCGCCCACGAGAACGTCAGCATGACGTAGGCCAGCTCCACCTGATCGATCGGCTCGTCGTCGCGCGAGTTGAAGCCGCCCTTCGCGTGAAGGACCGCGAGTGGATCGTCGCGGACGAGGGCGCCGAGAAAGTCGGGCTTGCCGTTGCGGGATGAGGCCTGCAGCTTCGCCAAAGCGCGCCGGATCGCGTGGGTCAGCCGCACCCGGCGTATCCACAGCCAGCCGGGGGCGGGCCCCCCAGAGGCGGGCTGATCGAGCGCGCCGGGCATCATCACCGCGTCGACGAAGTTCTGCGTGTGCTCGAGGCGTGGGCGAACATGCAGCGAGAGCTGGCCGGTGCCGATCAGCGCCAGCGCGATGTCGGGGTCGAGGTACAGCGCCGGCAGGCTGTACACGCCCAGCACCACGCGGGTCGGGTTCTTGTCTCTCTTGTAGTTCGCCTGGGCCGTCTTGATGAGAGGGCTGTTGGCCCAGTCGGGGCGTTGACAGGGCTGCTGGAGGAAGGCGACGAGTTCCTCATCGAGTTTGCCGAAGGGGTCTCCGGGCATCCAGCGCGCCACCGCGCCCATCAGCTGGAACACCACCCTCGGATCGCCGGCCCGTTCCTGGATCTTCGTGATCAGGGCATCGGCTTCGGGGTCACCGCGCTTCTTGAGTTTGGCGATGTTGGGTTTCGCGTGAGCCATGTTGTTTCTCCCTGCCGCAATGGGCTCGGCAATGGTCGGCGACTTGTGGTGTCGGGTCAACGCGGACCATCGCTCATCGCGGCCGTATCGGTCCTCAAAGCAGATGAAGCCGGGCGCTTGTGCGCCCCACGGGCGTCGGTTCCAATGCGTTCACGAGGAGGTGCCCATGCAGAAGATGACCAGTGGAACGGTGCGCAGAGCCGACCAACCCGAAGACTTCGTGCGCTTCGGCGTCGACCCCGCCAGCGTCGCGCTGTTCGAAGACGGGCGGCGCAGCGGCGACGGGCCGGGTCGCTTCGAGTGGTGGTATTTCGACGCCCTGCTCGCAGACCACGCGTACGTGGCCGTCCTGTTCTTCACGAAGCCATTCGCGCATCCGGGGGCAGTGCTGGACCCGGTCGTTTCGATCAGCATCAAGCCGCCGGGCAAAGAGTCCGTGACCAAGACGGCGCACTTCGCCGCGACGACCTTCGCGGCCTCGATCGACCGCTGCGACGTGACGATCGACGCCAACGCGTTCAAAGGCGATCTGCTCACCTACCGCATCCACGCGAAGGTCGAAGACCTGGAGGTCGATGCCGTGCTGACGCGGGTGATCGACCCGCTGCGCCTCGGGACCGGTCATCTGCTGTTCGAGGACGCGGCCGACGAGCACTTCTTCGGTTGGCTCGCCGCCGTGCCGAAAGGGTCGGTCAAGGTCAGCTATCGCGTCGGCGAGATCGTCGCAACCGATGTCGCTGGCGATGGCTACCACGATCACAACTGGGGCGACATCGACATGTCGCACCTGATCCACGACTGGTACTGGGGCCGGGCCACGGTCGGCGGCTACACCGTCATCGCGGTTCAGCTGACCGCGCAGCAGGCCTACGGCTCGACCCGCCGCACCGAGTTCGTGCTGGTCGACAGGGATGGGCGCTACCTCGCCAAGGGCAACGCAAACGTTGCATTCGATGGCAGCGACACCTCGCCCGACGACAAGAGCGGCGTGCCCGTGGCGAACCGGCTCGTCTACACCTTCACCGACGGCCCGACGCAGTACGTGGCGAGCTTCGACCGCCGGGACGCGCTTCTGCAAAAAGCGCTCGACGGCAATTTCACCCCGAACGACCCCGAGGCGAGCGGCGCCTACCTTCGATTCGCCAGCCTGTGCACGCTGGAGCGCGTCGACGCGAAGGGGCGCACGCTGCTAGGCGCGGGCGGCACGACCTGGGAGCTCATGTGGTTCGGCAGCCAACCCGATCCACGGCTGCTCGACCTGTACGCCGAGACGCTGACGGCGTCGAAACAGGCGTGAGCGCTTCCGGTGGGCGCTCGGTCAGCCGGTGACGCGGTCGGGCCACGCGCCTTCGAGTTCGCGCGTGCGCGAGACCCAGTACGGCACGCCGAGCGCAGCGAACTCGGCCCGCGCGCCCGACAGCTGTTGATGCGCCTGGGCCAGCTCGCCACGCCGCTCGTGGATGCTTGCCAGCTCCAGTCGACAACGCGCCGCGAGCGGCCGCATGCCGAGCTCCTTTGCCAACCCGCGCGCGGCGAGCTGGTTGGCTTCGGCCGCCGAAAGGTCCGGCGCGCTGCGGCCTGCGGCGGTCTCTCCGAGCAGATGCAGCGCGTGCGCCTCCCAGATCCGCTCGCCGTGCTTGCGGGCCCGCTTCAGCGAAGCCTCGGCCATGCGCGCAGCGCTGTCGACGCGGTCGACCATCGCGTAGACCTCGGCGACCGTCAGCACTGCGAAGGTCGTCAGCGGTGCACTGTCGGGTTGCGGAACGGTGCGGTCGATCAGCGCCAGCGCGGCAGCGGGGTCGCCGCCTCGGGCCAGTGCCACGGCCAGCATCGGGCCGATCAGCGGCAGCCACATGCGCTGGCGTTCCGCGTTGCACAGGGCCAGGGCCTGCGTCAGCAACCGGGCCGCCTCGGCGAATTCGCCGCGCGCGATGTGCAGGCTACCGGCCGAGAACGAGCCGCTCAGGATGCTGAAGCCATGCCCGGACGCGCGGCCGATCCGCATCGCATCGAGCGCATCGGTCTCGGCCGCGGCGAAGTTGCCGACATGCTCGTGTGACCAGCCGCGCGTGGCGCGGCAGAACACCGCCGGCAGGCCGGCCATGCCGAAACGGCTGCCCGGCGCCGTCTCGGGCACGCCGATCACGTTGGCCGTGAGCAGCGCTTGCGCCTCGGCATGCTCGCCCATCGCGTGCAAGGCGCCGCCCACGTACTGGCGCGCCGGGATCAGCAGCGCGAGGTCGTCGTGGGCGCTGGCGATGGCGATCGCGCGCCGACCGGCTTTCACCGCCCGCATCGGCTCGCCGGTGATCCAGCGGTGACCGCAGACGAACACCGCCAGCCGCGCCTGCCGCGCCGGATCGACGCATTCGGGCTCGAGCGCCTCGAGCTGCCGGACCTCGTCGGCAACCCGCCGCATGTGGCCGAGCGCCACCAGCGGGCCGCGCAACGCGAGCCGCAGATCGATCTCGCACTCGACCAGCCGGCGCGCGGCCGACAGGTTCGGCACGGCGCTCAGCGCCGCGTCGAGGTTGTGCACCGCCTCGCGCACGGCGGATCGCTCTTCGGCCCGGCGGGCCGCCTGCTGCAGGTAGTCGACGGCGCGATCCCAGTCGCCGGCCTTCATCGCGTGCTGGGCCAGCAGTTCGATCCGTTCCGGCAACGCCGAGCCGAGCGGCGATTCGAGCAGCGCGATGACCCGCGCATGCGTTTCCTTGCGCTGCGCCTTGGCCATGCTCTCGTAGGCCGTCTCGCGGGTGAAGGCGTGCTTGAACGCGCACTCGTCGGCGCGCAGCTCGCTCGAGACGATCAGCAACTCCAGGTCGACCAGGCGCGCGATGACGCCGGTCACCGCATCGATCGCGCCACCCAGCAACGCGGCCAGCACGGGCATGTGAATGCGGTTGCCGAACACCGCGGCGACCTGCAGCGTCTGGCGCTGCGCCGGCGCCAGCCGCGCAATGCGCGACTCGAGCACGTTCTTCACCGACGCCGGGATCGGCATCGCCCCGCTCGGCCGCCCGGCGCGGTAGCCGCCGGCCGGGCCGTCGAGGAAGCCGGTCTCGCTGAGCATGCGCACGCTTTCCTCGATGAACAGCGGGTTGCCGGCCACACGTTGCACGACTTCGCGCTCGAGCCTTGCCAGCGAGGTGTCCGAGCCGGCGAGCTGGCGAAACAGTGCCACCGTGGTCTGCTCGGGCAGCGGTTCGACCCGCAGCAACTGCGTCGACGCGCGCGGCTCGAACTCGAAACCATGCCCGGGGCGGTATTCGAGCAGCAGCAGCAGCTTCGACCCGTCGAGGCGCTCGCTCAGCCGGCGGATGAACTCGCTGGTCTCGTTGTCGACCTCGTGCAGATCGTCGATGAGCACGGCGGTCGCGCGCTGCTGGGCGCCGTTCAGCACCGCAGAGATCAGCGCGGCGTGCGTGCGTTCGAGTCGCCGCGCCGCGTCGAGCGCGTTCCAACCGGGTTCACCGGCGGGCTGATCGAACAGCGCCAGCAGCGGAGGCAGGTCGGCGGTGTAGGCCTCGCCCGGCGGGCGCCGCGTGAGCTTCATCCCAACAACTTCGGCGCTGTCGCCGGGCTCGATCCGGTAGAGCTCTTTCAGCACGGCAACGATCGGGTAGTAGGCGCTGCGCGCGCCGCGTGCCGTCGAATGCGCGCTCAGCACGGCCCAGCCCCGTGCCTGCAGGCGACGCTTGCACTCCCACAGCAGCCGGCTCTTGCCGACCCCGGCGTCGCCGACCACCACCTTGACCTGCGCCACGCCGCGCTCCACCTGTTCGGCGGCGTGCTCGAGCTGCGCCATCTCGTGTTCGCGGCCGACGAAAGGCCCCAGGCCGCGGCGGGTCGCAACCTGGAAGCGGTTGTGCGCATCCGTCGCGCGCACGAGTTCGAGCAGCCGGACGGGCTCGGGCAGCCCCGGCACATGCACCGGGTCGCGCGCGCGCGTCTCGATGAAGCCCTCGACGAGGCGTGCCACCTCGGCCGTGACCACCACGGTGCCGGGCCGGGCCGCCTGTTCGGCCTTGGCGGCCAGGTGCGTGGTTTGCCCCTCGACCGAATAGCCGGTGTGCAGGCCGCTGATGATCGGGCGGATCAGGACATCGCCCGAATCGATGCCGATGCGCACGCGGATCGGGCCGGCCGCGCCGACGCGGGGCAACGCATCGCGCAGTGCCAGTTCGGCCTGCATGCTGAGCGCGGCGAGGCAGGCCGAGCGCGCGTGGTCTTCCTGGGCGACGCTGGCACCGAACAAGGCCATGATGCCGTCGCCCGCGTTGCGCAGCACATCGCCCTTGAACCGGACGACGGCGCGCATCATCGTCTCGACCACCGCGGCCAGCAGGCTCGCTGCGTCTTCGGGATCGGCGCCCGCCACCAGCGCGGTGGAGCCGGCGATGTCGGCGAACAGAACGCTGACCCGTCGGCGGTCTCCGGCGGGGCCGGTCAACGCCCGTGTCGCCCCGAACGGGCAACCGCAACCGAGGCAGAACCTGGCATGCGCGGGGTTGATCTCGCCGCAGTCTGCGCAATTCACATCGCCACCGCCTGATGTCGTCCGGTCGCGAGTTTAGCGACGGATGGCCGTCGATCGACATCCCCACAATCCGCTGCGGCCGCGTCGCGTCGGGGTTTCCAGGCCCGCTGCGCACCGCAGCCCGAGCCGCGTTTCCGGTGTTTCGTCGTTCGCGGCCCCCTTGTGCGCTTGACCGTGCCTGACCGCTGCACTTACCTTCGCGACATGACATCCGAACCCCCGGTGGTTTCACCGCAGCCAGCCCACTGGGATCGCGCCCGCCTCGTGCCGACCCGCCGCCAGCTGGCGCTGACGGTCTTGCTCGCCGTGCTCGCTGCGGTGGGGCTGAACCCGATCACGATGAACCCCTTCGTCGAGGTGCTCGGCGAGGCGCTGTTCGTCGGCATGGTGGCGCTGTTCGGGTTCACGGTGGCGGGCGCATGGCGGCAGCCGCTGCTGCCGCGCTGGGTCGCGCAAGTGGTGGCGGTGATGCTCGGCGCTGCGCTCTCGCCACTGGTGGTGCAGATGTTGTCGGTCGGCGGCGACTTCTCGGCCTTCGCCGCGTCGCGGCCGATGGTGCGGGGCTACGTGCTGGTGACGCTCAGCGCCGGGATCATCGGCGGGCTGTTCGCGCTCGGTGCGCTTTACCGCGAGCGCGACGCGCAGGCGCGCAGCGAGGCGCTGCGCTTCGCGCTCGAACGCGAGACGCTGCAACGCCAGGCGGCCGACGCGCGGCTGCACCTGATGACGGCGCAGATCGAGCCGCACTTTCTGCTCAACACGCTGGCCAACGTGCAACAACTCGTCGAGAGCGGTTCGCCGCAGGCGGTGCCGGTGTTTCGCAGCCTGATCGCGTACCTGCGCGCGGCGATGCCGCAGCTGCACCAGAAGGGCGCGAAAGGCGCGACCCTGGGCGACGAGGAGCGCCTGGTGCGCGCCTACCTCGAACTGATGCTGATGCGCATGCCCGACCGGCTCGCGTTCACGGTCGAGATCGAGCCGGCGCTTCGTGGGCTCGCGTTCCCGCAGATGGGGCTGCTGACGCTGGTCGAGAACGCGATCCACCACGGCATCGACCCTGGCGAGGCGGGCGGGCGCATCGAGGTCGGCGCGCAGCGCGATGCCGCGGCCGGCGCGCTGCGGCTGTGGGTCGCCGATACCGGCGTGGGGCTCTCGGAAGGTACCGGCACCGGCATGGGCCTGCACAATTTGCAGGAGCGGCTCGTAGCGTTCTTCGGGCCCGACGCGAGCGTCACGCTGTCGGGCCAGGCGCCGCGCGGCGTGCGCGCCGAGATCCGCATCCCCGCTGAAGCATGAGCGCCCCCACCGCACTGATCGCCGACGACGAGCCGCTGCTGCGCGAGCAGCTCGGCGCGCACCTCGCGCGGCTCTGGCCCGAGCTGCAGGTGGTTGCGCAGGCGCGCAATGGGCGCGAGGCGGTCGAGCTGTTCGACGAGCTGCGGCCGCAGGTGGTGTTTCTCGACGTGCACATGCCGGGCATGAACGGCGTCGAGGCGGCGCGCTGCATCGGCCGGCGCGCCGAGCTCGTGTTCGTGACCGCGTTCGATCGCTACGCGGTCGAGGCTTTCGCGCAGGGCGCGATCGACTACCTCGTCAAACCGATCGAGGAAGAGCGGCTCCGCGACACCGTGCAGCGGCTGCAGGCGCGCCTGCGCACCACCGCTGGCGATGAAGCGCAACGCCCGGAATTCGGCGCATTGCTCGACCGCATGGCCGATGAGCTGCGGCAGCGCGCCGGCGCGCGAACCCACCTGCAGTGGATCAAGGCCTCGGTCGGCAGCACGGTGCGGCTGATCCCGATCGAGCAGGTGCTCTACCTGCGCGCCGATGCCAAGTACACGGCGGTCGCGTGGGAGGGCGGCGAGGCGCTGATCCGCACCTCGATCCGCGAGCTCGCGGATGCGCTCGATCCCGCGCGCTTCGTGCAGGTGCACCGCGCGGCGATCGTCAACCTGACGCATGTCGATCGCTTCACGCACGGCCCGGGTGAATCGGGCGAGGTGCACCTGAGGGGTCGCGACGAGCGCCTCGCCGTCAGCCGCAGCTACGTGCACCTGTTCCGGCAAATGTGAGGGTCAGCGCTTGCGGCATCGTGCGTTACGCGGCCGGCGCGACGGCGGCGCCCTGAATGCCGTGGCGCTGCAAGGCCTGTGCAACGAAGCCGCTCGCCTTGGCGTTCTCGACAAACGCTTTCAGCGCCGCCTGCGCCGCGTCACCGCGATCGGCCGGCAACCCCATCGCCTGCTCGATCAGCATGAAGCGGCCGGGCAGCAGGCGCAGCCCGCCAAGCCGGGCCGCGTCGGCCTGCAACTGCTGCTTCACGCCGGCAGCTACGTCGGCGTTGCGCGCGACGAAGGTGTCGACCACGGTCGGCGAAGTCGGCGAGCGCTCGATCTGCGCGGCCTTGAACGTGCGAGTCAGGTACAGGTCGTAGACGCTGCTCTGGCCGACCATCACGCGCGTGCCCTTGCTATCGACCTGCGCGTTGTCGGTCAGCGGCGAGGCGTTGCGCACCAGGTAGGCACCTTCGATCAGCACGTAAGGCGCGGTGAAGCGGATGCCTTCGCTGCGCAGCGGGTCGAGCGCGAAGAAACCGATGTCGGCCGCGCCCGCCTTCACGGCCTCGACCGACTTGCCCGCCGCATCGAACACCATCAGGTCAATCTCGACGCCGAGTTGCGCGGCCAGCGCGCGCGCCATGTCGACCGAGACGCCGACGACCTGGCCGCTGGCCGGATCGCGGTTCGCGAGGATCGGGTTGCCGAGATTGATCGAGGCCCGCAGCCGGCCGCTCGGGGCGAGCGCCGCAGCGGGCGAAGGTTTCGTCGCGCAGCCGCTGCCGCAGAACACGGCGGCCAGCCCGGCGCCGGCCAGCATCTGGCGGCGGAACAATGAAACGTTCATTCGTGGGATCGTAGCCTCGTATCGACAGATCGGATGTGTCAAATGAAATGGTTCACGAACGATTCACGTTGATAGAATTTCACATGATTCATGCCTCTGCCTCGCGCGAACTCCTGCTCGTGATGTTGCGCCAGAGCGGCGTGGCAGAAACGCTGCGAGAACTGAACGCACGGGTGCCGCACCGCTACACCGGCATCTACCGTCTGCGCGACGGGCTGCTGACCAACATATTCCTTCACGACAAACAGGGCGAGGCCACGCCGACCGCTTTGGCGATCGTGCCGCTGGACATCAGCTTTTGCCAGTTCGTGTTTCGCGACCAGCTGTTTCGCACCGACAACTCGGCCCAGGACAAGCGCCTCGACGGCAACCCGTTCCAGGGCCAGGTGATGGCGTATCACGGCGTGCCATTGGTCGACGGCTCGGGCGAGCTGTACGGCAGCCTGTGCCATTTCGACCTGCAGCCCTGGGGCATCAGCGACGAGGAATTCGAGCACCTGCAACTCGCGGCGCTGCTGATGCCGGAGTTTCTGCCGAAGCAGTAGCCCCGGCGACCGATTCGCACGGCGCTCTCCCGTCAGAAGACCGTCAGTGAACCGTCAGACCGCATGAACGCGGCGACTGCATCATCGCGACATTCCCTGTCCACGGAAGTGTTCGCCGTTGAGCTCATTCTTGCGTCAGTATTTCCGACATGCAGGAGGCGTCGAGCCGACGCGCAGTGCCCGCCGCCTGACCGCGCATTGGCCGCGCGGATGGCGAGCCAGGGCGAGGGCGCTTGGCCTGACGCTCGCGCTGGTGCCGGCCATGGCCTCGTCCCAGCCGACGGCATCTCCAGGCAGTTGGGCACAGTTCGCGACGGCACGCTTCGACCACATCGCGCGGCTGTCGGAAGCCATGGACCCGACCTATGCCATTGCGCAGGACGCGCAAGGCTTCATGTGGTTCGGTCGAGACGACGGCTTGGCGCGCTGGGACGGCCGCAGCCTCAAGCTGTATCGGCGCGATCCGGCAAACAGCGGCTCGCTGCCCCAAGACCACGTCAATGCGCTGCATGTGGATCGCGCAGGCCGGCTCTGGGTGGCTACCAACCGTGGGCTCGCCCTGTACGAGGCGCAGCGCGATGCCTTCCGGTCGATTTCGCTGGGAGACCCGCCAAACGACGCTGCTGTGTCCGTCATTGCGAGCGACCCGTCGGGCAACGTTTGGGCCGGCAGCGCATTGGGCATGCGAAGGCTGAATCCGGAAACCGGCAAGGTCACGCGTTTCGACGTCGAGGTGGACGTGCCCGGCAGGAGCCCGTCGGCACTGAGCGTCGACACGCGCGGAACGGTCTGGTTCGACGCGCCGTACGGTCTGGGCCGCATACGCCAGGGCAGCGATCGCGACGAGAAGGTTCAGTGGCTCAATGAGCAACGCAGGCCCGGCACTGTGGATCGAATCGGCGGCATCGCCGAGGATGCCAACGGCGACCTCTGGATCGCTACCCGTAACCGCTTGAACGTCGTGCGCCGCGGAGACGACAGCATCCGACCGTACGATGGACCAGCGGCGAAGGCCATCGCGGAATTCGAGCCGCAGCAGTTGCTGCTGGTGCGCCCCGGTGTGCTGTGGGCGGCCAGCAACTTCGGCCGTGGGTTGATGGAGATCGATCTCGCGAACGGTACGTCGCGTCGGATGACGCACGATCAGGCTGTCTCTGCCAGCCTGTCGTACGACCGCGTTCTGGCTCAATTTCGCGATCGAGCAGGCGCGATCTGGGTGGGGTCGCTCGGGGGCGTCGACCGCTTCGATCCCTCGAATCGCGCCGTTCGATCGGTGATGGGCGGTAGTTGGCCCGGTGGCGATCCGAAGGATCCGGCCGTGCAGAGCTTGCGGGCGATGCCCGACGGCCGCACCTGGCTTGGCACGCGAACCCACGGGCTGGAGGTCGCGGATCCGGCCGTCGGCCGCGTCGCGGCGATCCCGGCCACGACCTGGTCGGATACCAGCTTCGGCCGGCTGAGCCCCACCGCCATCGCCGACGCACCCGACGGCACCGTGTGGCTGGGTACCCAGCGAGGCCTGTACCGCACAGACCGCGATGCGCGCACGCTTCGCCGTGTCGAGGCCTGGCCGGGAGCCACTGGCCAGGTCGTTGTTGGCCTGGCCGTGATCGACGGCTTCTTGTGGGCCGGCAGCGATGGCGAACTGATGCGGCGCGATCTGGTCACAGGCGAAACCCGGATGTACAGCGCCAAGCTGGCAGGTCAACGCCGGATCACCGCGGGCCGGGTCTACGCCTTGACGGGCGACGGCCGCGGCACCCTCTGGGTCGGCACGGCGAAGGGCCTGTCTCGCATCCGGCTGGCTGATGGCACCGCCAGCGTCTTCGGCGACGACAAGGAGGCGCCGCAAACTCTCGCCGGTATCGGCGTCAACGCGCTGCTTGCCGACGCGCGCGGGCGGGTCTGGGTCGGCACGCCCGAAATCGGCATCGTCTTGCTCGAACCGCTGCCCGACGGCAAGTGGCGTCATCGCACGATTGCGCGCGCGCAAGGATTGCGCAGCGTCTACATCGACGCGATGCAGTTCGATGCGAGCGGTCGCGTCTGGGCCAGCACCGACGACGGTATCGCGATGATCGACCCCGACACGTTGAGCGTTCGCCTGTTTGATCGCGCCGACGGCATGATCATGCTGAGTCACTTGGCGACGTCGGCCGCAACGATGCTGAATGGCGAGTTGCTCTTCGGTGGGCCATTGGGCCTGAACGTGGTGCGCCCGTGGCTGGTCGAGCCGCCGCCGAAGCCCCCTGCTCCGGTCATCACGTCTTTGCACGTCGGTTCGCGCGAGGTGCCGGCGGCTCTTCACCATGACGGGAAAACCGAGCTTCGCCTGCCGCCGGGCGAGCGCAGCGTGAGCATCGAGTTCGCGATGCTGGACTACGCCGCGCCGGAACGTGTGAACTACGCCTACCGCCTGGAAGGCTTCGACAAGGGCTGGGTCAATGTCGACTCGACCCATCGCCAAGCCGTCTACACCAACCTCTCGCCCGGAAACTACCGATTTCACGTGCGTGGCACCGACCGCTTCGGGCAGTCGTCGCAGACCGAGTTGATGCTGCCGCTGCAAGTGCTTCCGTCCTGGTACGAGACGCTGTGGTTCCGTCTCTTTCTCGGACTGCTCGCCGCCGCCGCGTTGATCGGCCTGATCCACGTGCGCACCCGCATGTTGCGGCGAAACCAGAAGTCGCTCGAACACATGATCGAGCAACGCGGCCAGGAGCTCGCGACGGCAAACGATCACGTGCGGCAACTGCAGACGGAGCAGGAGCGCGAGCTTCGCCGGCGCGCAGAGGAGACCACCCGCCTGAAGAGCGAGTTCCTCGCCAACATGAGCCACGAGATCCGCACGCCGATGAACGCCGTGATCGGGCTGGCGCACCTCACGCTGGGCACCGAGTTGAGCGGCAAGCAGCGCGACTACATCAGCAAGATCCGCCGCTCGGGCAAGAACCTGCTGCGCATCATCAACGACATCCTCGACTTTTCGAAGATCGAGGCCGGCCGGCTCGACATCGAATCGATCTCCTTCTCGCTCGACGACGTGTTCGAGGCGCTGGCCACAGTCACGAGCCAGCGCGCGGCAGACAAGCAGATCGAGTACCTGTTCGAGATCGGCGCTGACGTGCCGCGGCAACTGCGCGGCGACCCGTTGCGGCTCGGCCAGGTGCTGATCAACCTCGCCAACAACGCGATCAAGTTCACCGAGGCGGGCGGCGAGATCGTGATGAAGGTCTCGCTGGTCGGCAAAGAGCCGGCAGAGGGCGCAGAGCTGGGGCGACTCGCCTTCGTCGTCAAGGATTCCG
>Ga0307515_10015795_pt1 | contig 13886 bp, 13 predicted proteins | sample 17_EM_MG_FD_194513 | JGI IMG/M metagenome (GOLD analysis project Ga0307515, IMG submission 194513) | Populus trichocarpa ectomycorrhiza microbial communities from riparian zone in the Pacific Northwest, United States - 17_EM | ecosystem: Host-associated > Plants > Roots > Unclassified | place... | reverse complement strand
ATTTTTTTTCATTATCTTCTTGTCTAGAATAGTTATTGGACTAAATTTAACCATCTCATACTCATCTACCATTGGAATGTGAAAGATACTAATGCATTATCTCATACTTTCTTCTTAAGCAAGGATACATGAAAAACATGATGAATGGTAGCTTTCACTGGTATCTCTAATTTATAGGCCACCATTCCAATCTTTTGGATGATCTTATAGGGACCATAGAACTTGGGATTCAACTTGAAACTCTTCTTTAAGGCCATATTAGTTTGCCTATATGGTTACAATTTACGGTACACAAAATTAACTACCATAAATTCTTGTTTAGACCTCTATTTATCTGTAATTTGCTTCATTTTGTGTTTGGCCACTTCTAATTATTTTTTAAGTAATTGATCCATGTTAGCCCTCATCTGAATCATCTTTTCAACTAGAGTTATAATAGTAGTCTCTTATGTGGTCAAATTCCTAGTAGGTGTAGAAAATCCATACAAAGGTTGGAAATGACTCATCTTAATAAAAGAATGAAAACTTTAAATATATCACCCTTAGGCCAATGATAAATAGAGGTGCCTTTTCTTTGGATTGTGCATTGTCATATATCTCAAATAAGTCTCCAAATACTGATTGATGTTTCTCAGTTTAGCCATCAGTTTGTGGATGATAAGTTAAGCTCACTAACAATTTAACACCTAACATTTTAAACAGCTCCCTTCAGAATAGCTTGTGAAGACTTTATCTTTATCTATGAAAATTATAGCTGGTTACATGTGAAACTGGTAAAAATAATCCAAGAATACTTGAGTTGTGTCTTGATCTATAGATGGATATGTCTCGCAATAAAGTGTTTATATATAGTGAATTTGTCAATTATCACCATAATAGTATCCTTTCCCCCTGACTTTGGAAGTTCTTCTATGAAATACATGATTATATCTTTTCATTTCCATCTGGCATTGGAAAAGGTTGAAGTAGTCCATGATAGGCTTTCCTTACCATTGTAGCTGTCTTGGAAGTATTACATTCTTTCACAAGTTTTCTAACCAATTACTTCATTGATGACCAATAAAACATTTTTTGAGTATTTTATAAGAATCTTGAATTACTGTATGTCTTTTATATAAAAACCATGTGCGAAACTCACCAACTTGTTCCTCAAATCTCTATGTTTGCCAATTACTATTATGTTCTTATACCTCAAAATTCCTTTTGTCAAATTATAATTTAACCATTTACTTGCATTAAATATTTTTCCAATAATAATCCCTTGTAACTTAGAGTCATCCTTGTAAGTATTGTTGATTTCTTCATGGCATGTTGGTACCACTAGTATTACAGCTTTCAAATTTCCCTATTTTATATAAGATATCTATTCATTTATTGATAAACTTTCTTTATTGTCAATTTTTCTAGACAAAACATTTGTCTTTATATTTTCCTTCTATTTTCTATATTTAATTAGATATCTTAGCCTCATTAACTTAGTTAAGCCTTTCTTTTGTCTAAGAATATGAATATTTTATTCTAAAAGATATTTTAAACTTTCATGATAAGTTTTAATTATGAATTGATCATGCTCTAGGTAATGCCTCCATCTTTCCACTACCATCAATATAGTCAAATATTCATTCTCATAGATTAATAATCTCAAATATCTTGGACTATATTAGTTTCTAGCACAAAAACACTATCGAAATTTGGAAGTGCTAATATTGGTTCTTGGTATAAAGCTTCTTTTAGTTGATTAAAAGTTGTTTGAGCCTTTTCATTCTAGCTAAAGTTATTTTTTTGCAACTCAATAAATGGTTTGCTAATAATTTCAAATCCCCTAATAAAGTTTTTCTAATATCCTACCAACTCTAAAAATCCTTTCAATTCTCTAACTAAATATAGTGTAGGGCATTTCTTTGTAGCTTTAGTCTTTCATGGATCGGTTGCTACTCCTTTATGGAGATGATATTGCTCATATACTCTACTAGTTGCTCATAAAAAAGGCACTTTGACTACTTTGCAAATAGTTGGTTATCCCTTAAAATTCCAAGTACAATTTTAAAATGATTGATATGTAATTCTAAGGTGGATTATATATATATATAAATCATATCTCAATATTTTTCTATTCTCAAGATCAAACCTAACACTTTTATAGGATCAATGTAAAACTCGATCCTTTTACGAGTTTTAGGATCAAACCTATCATCTAATTTTTTACACGCTAAAAATTATAAAACCATATACATAGTCTTTTTCAGAGATCAAGATTGTAAACTTTTTTTGGCTCTCTACCAAATGATATACCCTAATGGTTTAAGTGCTTCTTACATTTTCACAATTATTTTTCTCTTACAAGAGAATGAACACATCTTACACAAGTGAAGATTACAAAGATTAAGCTCAAGTTTTTATGGAAATGTAATCTAACACACAAAGGTGAAAAAATGATTTTGATGCAATAAGACTCCAAGCTTTTCAATAGAATATAAAAGAATAAACAAAGCTTTTTAGAATGACAAATATCAATGCATCAAGAGTAAGAGCAAATAGAAATATTGAGAGATTTCATAAAGAGAGTTCTTACTTGAAATCAAATGGGTATTTATAGGAAAATACTAAAACTAACAGTTAAAAAAAATAATAGATGAGCCTTTTCTCTTCCAAGTTTTCTTCAATGTGAGAAACGACTAGGGGGATTTTTAGAGAAAAAGAGTTTTTGCAAGAACAAGAAGAGTATTGAGCACATTTCTCTCAAAATTACAAGTTTGTCACCTTAGCTAAAAATGAACAAATGGTGTTAAAATCAATGTGATAAGATTTTTAGATACAAGTGGACAATAATATATTTTACAGTGCAATAGCACATAATAAGTATCATGCTCTTTTTAGTGAAAATACCAAAATATACGATGAAATAGTTTTTCATGAGATATTTTTTACCATGTAATATTTTGTGCACTAAAAATATTTTTGGGTAGGAATTCACAAATAAAATAGTTTAGGATGATGATTTTTTTTGTAATGCCAAATCATATTCCGTAAAGACTTGATCATATAATATAGATCTTAGACATCTTCAAGTCCTATAACATCCAAGGAGTACATAGCTTCAATTTGATGTCAAAAAATTCCTACAACAATAATATTTTGAAATAAACATTAAATGCAATAATATGTTGTTATCATCAAATCAAATAATTAATAGATGATTAAAGACCTTTGGGCTAACAATCTCCTCCTTTTTTTTTTTTATGATGACCACGTAATGTATAATATGAAGATAAAAGATATTATGCATTTAAAAAGCTCCCTCCATCATAAGCAATATATGTGAAAGTGTATTGTGACTCCCCCTACGTATGTGTATGGTTTAACCATAAGGAGAATAATGTTTATGAATGTATTATAATCCTATATTCCATGCATTCTTATATTTAATCATTATAACTATCACATACTATTATTCTTCCCCTTTGTCATATATCTATCACACAATTATATGCTTACATTTTCTCCCTCTTTGGCAAAAAGGGAATAACCAAGAGTAAAGAGATGACTGAAAGAATATATAAGTAATATGTGATAATATTTATCATAAATGTATGAAACTCCCCCAACTAAAGTGCATATAATGACTTAAAACATGTTATACTTATTTGCAAATCTATTAAAAACCAAAGGATTATAAACAAACAAAAAAAGATCAAAATGAAAAAAATGCCCAAATTTTCTAGTAGCAACCAAAGAATCATAAAAATTCCGACCATTTATATGAATATAGCTAACCATTTTGAAAGGAATAGTTGGACCAATTTTTGGAATTTCCAGAAATCTCAGCAACATTCATTGTAGTTTTAACATATATAAGGCATATGTTATAATCAATATTAAAACGTTACGTGCTTCTAATAATACATTCATAACAATATGTGTTCAAGTTTATAAACAAAACATTAGAAACACAAATTATTATAACCACAAATGTCATTGTGTTAACATGCACCAATCATTATGCCCATGCAATAACATCATAATTTTCTCCATTAATAAAACAATCACATTATAACAAATAGAATCATAAAAGCATAGTAAAATATAAAACTATCCTAAGATCCACATATTACATACCTAAAAAAAATCCACATATTACATAAAAAAAATCCATAATTTTCAAGCATAAGCAAAATAGAGAATGATTAAATGTAAATAAGTTCAATCATTATGAAAAACATATGAATATAAGGATAAACATGCATTATTGAAAGAAAATAAAAACACTAGACGATGAGCTCAAGCTTAATCGGCGGGTTCACTTTCTTGATAATTCCATCGTACCTTGCCTTGGATTTTTGCTTATAAATCTAACCATCCTAAGAGATAACAACTTCAAAAACATATATTCAAGTCATTATGGCTTATCAATGATCAATAAGCATAACATAGTCTATTTAGGAAGTTCCAATAATCTTATTTTTTTTATAAAGCCATAGTGTCTAGGGGTATCAATGAAAATGCATTAGTAATTGGTAATCTCAAACTCTCACAAGGAAATATCAATAGTGATACCATGCTGACGCTCAGTCAATAACTTGTCAATCACTCAGACATACTTGAATGAATTTTTGTTCATCTCAGCAGCTTTCTTCTCGAAACTCTTACTAAAATGCTTCTCAATACCTCCAATCTTATAGATCAAGTGTTTAATGGTGGTATTGTATGAGAATGAGTCTTGTTTAACCTTAAAGGATGAAAAAGGTGGCCTTTTTGCAGGAGACATTTTTGAAGTGTTTTAGGATTTTGTTTTAGGAGAGAGTGAATGCTTTGTCTAAAGAGACAAAGAAGCGTGTTAGGTATTTGTGAAATGTAATAGAGATAATAGAAATATTGTTGCAAAAAAAGGAATGGTAATTCTTAGCTTCATACAAAAACATCTCTTTAATGCAAAGAAAAACCCAAACATAGTTAAAACCAATATTTGTTAGTTAAAATATTGTAAATCAATTCTTTTTGTCTAAAAAGATCTTTTTCATATCCAAACAATCTTTTCTCATGTTCGGCCAAAGTATAAAAACAAGAAAATATTGTGTATGAGAAGGAAGTTTGACAAGTATCATCAATGCATCTCTACACACTATAAAGGTAAGACTATGTCTTACACAAGTCATTTCATATTAAAAGGAAGAGCATTCACAATATATATTCAATGTATCCAAAGTTTCTTTGCCCAAAATACAATCTCGTCTTTCATGTTCAACCAAGAGAGAACATACAAGTTAAAAATTCTCTTTATTTTGGTTGAAGCTTACAAGTCCAAAGCTTTGCTCTTTTACATCCAAGTAGTTTCTCCTCGATTGGTCAAAACTTAATGATCCATATTTATCTTTTCTTCAAAGGGCCAAAAAGATGTTTTTCTTCCAATTAAGCTCATTTTCATTAACTTGTGCATGAATGTACAAGTCTTTTATGAAATTCATGCAAGCATACAAATAAGATTCACAAAACATGCTAAGAATATTGAAATAAGATTCAAGAAGATTACCCATACCTAGTTCAAGTCAAAGAGCACAAAATCAATCTTCACTTAATTACTCCATGAAGATATCCATAATCAGTGATCATAAACTTAAGAGATATATCACTTCATTTGCACGTGATCATGAATAAAATGGTGTCTAATCTCTATATGCTTTGTCCTAGAGTGTTGGATTAGATTTTTGGTTAATTTGATAACACAAGTATTGGCATAATAAAGTGGAATGTAGTTTGACTAAAGACCAAAGTCCATCAATGTTTGCTTCATCTAAAGTATTTAGGCATAATATGATCAAACAACAATATATTCAGCTTTCATAGCGAAAGTTTCCGCTGAGTTTTGCTTTATGCTAGACCAAGATACTAAGACATGTCCTAAGAATTAACATGTGCTATTTTTTTTGTTGACTATACAACCAACAAAGTCAAAATTCAAAAAACTAGTCATGCCAAAATTATCCATCCGAGAGTACCGAAGACCCATATCATTTATGCCTTTTAAATATCTAAAAATATGTTTAATGGTATGAATGTGTGACTCTCCAGGACTAACTTGGAAATAAGCACATAAGAAAACAATGAGAATGATATTGGTCTACTTTCCATTAAATAAAAGTAAACTACTAATTAGACCTTGATATTTAATTATGTCCACTTCTTTTCCAAATTCATCTTTATCTAGTTTGGTAGTAGTGTTCATGGTGTTAAGCTAAACTTAACATATTCCAAATTAAAATTTTTAAGTAGCTCTTTGGTATATTTGGCTTGACCTATAAATATACCATATTTATCTCGCTTAATGTGTAGTCTGAGTTAGAAGGTCAATCATCCTATCATGCTCTTCTCAAATTCTATATGTTTATAATCTTAAAATTTCTTTCATAAAAACTCATTAGTATCACCAAATAAAATATAATCAATATATATTTTTGGATAATAATTAAATCGTCATGCTTGTATTTTACAAATAATGTTGAATCTATTTTTCCCATATTAAAATCTTTTAAAATAAAACAAAATTACTCAATCTTTCATACCAAGCTCTAGGAGCTTGCTTAAGACCATACAAAGCTTTATAAGTTTACAAAATATGATTTAGGAAATTATGATCTTCAAATCCAGGAGGTTTCTCAACATGAACTTCTTCTTGAATAAAACCATTTAAAAATGCACTTTTATCATCCATTTGAAAAAAGTTCAAAATTCTTAAAATCTGCAAATGCTAGCAATATGCACATTGATTCCATTCTTGCTATAAGGGAATAAGTCATATCAAAGTCTATGCCTTTTTTTTTGGCCTTGTGCAACCAAACGAGCTTTATCCTGAACAACTTCTTTAGAGTCATCTAGTTTGTTGCAAAAGACCCATTTGGTTCCAATAATGGAACGATTTTGGGCCTAAAGATTTATTCCTACTCCTGATTTGTTTTAAATTAATCAAGCTCTTCTTGCATTGAGAGTATGCAATACTTATCACACAAGGCTTCATCACTATTCTTAGGTTCAAGTTTTGAGATGAAAGCAACAATACCAACTTGATTAATCATAGAGGATCATTTTTTGACTCCACTTTACAAGTTGTCAATAATTGCATCTTGTGAAAGCCCTATTTGATTTTGAATTGCTTTAGAAGTCTTTGTCAAGGTTTCTCTTGGTCATGTTGAATATATTATTGAGTCATCACTAGATATTTTTCTCTTTGATCATCTTTTACAATGTTGTTTTCTTCATGTTTACTTAGATTTAATCTATGTAAAACAACATCTACACTATCCTTTTTTGGAAGAACAAAAGGTTTAGACTCTTCAAATACAACATGCATTGATTCTTCAATTACTAGAGTTTTATAATTATAAACTTTATAAGCTTTGCTAGTAGATGAATAACCAAGAAATATGCCCTCTTCAAATTTAGCATCATTTTTTCCCAAATTATCTTTGGTATTTAATATAAAATATTTTGATCTAAATACCTGAAAATATGAAATCTTGGGTTTTCTTTAAAACTAATGTTCACATGGAGTTTTATGCAAAAATTGGTCTAAGGAAAATTCGAATTTAAATATAACAAGATGTGTTTACGGCTTCCAGCTAAAAATATTTAGGCAAACTATACTTTTTAAGCATAGATCTTCCCATTTCATAAATGGGGTGGTTTATCCTTTTAACAACATCATTTTGTTATGTTGGTGTACAAATTGACAATTTAAGCTTAAAACCTTTTTTTTATTCACAAAACTTTGAATGCACAATTTTTAAATACTACACTATGATCACTTCTAATTTTAGAAATCAAGTAACCTTTTTCTTTATGAATTCTTTTATAAAATTTTGAAAAGGCTCCAAATGCTTTATCTTTATGCGTAAGAAATAAAACTCATGTAAACTTAGTAGAGTCATTTATAATGAAAAATGCATATCTATTACCATTAAGACTTGAAACATGTATAACACTAAAAAGATCAATATGAAATAGTAGTAGTGCTTGATTTGTTGAGACTTGATTCTTGGCTTGGAATGATATTTTGACTTTCTTCTTATATTGGCAAGCATAACAAATAACTTCCCTTTTGTATTCAAGTTGTCGAAGTCCTCTCATGAGGTAAACTTCCTCTCATAAGTTCTTTCATGGATAATTTTAGGATCAACTTTAAGTTGGCATGTCACTATCTTCTATATCAAATACAAGGTGAATCCACCAAAGTACTAAAACACTTAACATCATTGTCAATTTCTTTTAAATCAATCATAAAAGTGTTTACAAGTCTTTTTCTTATGAAAATGATTTTATTTTCAATCATACATATGACTAAGAAATGTAAAGAATAAAAAAAATAAAAAACTTTATTATCTATCACATAATGGACTAATATTTTGCAAGTTATACTTTAAGCCATCAATAAGTAAAACATGCTCAATAACAGGGTAATTTTCAATATTAATGATACCTTTTACCTTTCTCTTGGTATCATCTCCAAATATCACATGTCCAACATTCTTTTCATTGAAGGAGGTAAATTTGGGATTTTCAACCGTCATATGTCCTAAATATAAATTTTCCTTCTTTTCCTATAAGGAAAAATCTTAATGTGTTTGTTTTGGTACCTATAATCTCGTGGATCCATTCATGTTTGTATATGTACCTTCTGGCACCCAAATATGTTTGTTCTATGTTGAGACATTTTTTTATATATGTAATGTTTATCATGAAAACAATCTTCGCCACATAATACACAAGATGTAGAGGATGAAGATTCTTTCACAAAGAAAGTTGAGTAAAGTTTTTCATTTTTTTTTGGATTACACCCCAAACCCCAAACCACTTTTCTCAAAAACACATCATTGATTATATAAAAGTATATCTAAGTTCTCCTTTTCTTTTGTAAAATGAATAACTTGAGTTTTCAAAACCTAATTTTCTTTAACTAAATTCTCATTTGATGAATTAGGTGCGTTTTAGAAAGAATCTAATTGTTTTCTAAAACCAACATTCATTGTTATTAAGGCATCCTTTTGTTTTTACATAACATCAAGATTTTTTGAAATATGATAAATTTATTTTGTAATAAAATATTTTTCTTATATGGTTTCAAATAATCATGAAATAATTCTTTAAATGCATTTTGTAATTCATTCAAAGTAGTTCGAGGTTCAAGGATTATTCAAACCAATGGATTCATTTTCACTAGGAAAATTATCAAAGTAAGCTTTCAAATGATGTCCATTTACCTTAAAAACATTGTCATTCTTTGGATTCTCAATATCAAAGGCCCCATAAGGATTCACATGTTTCACAATAAATGGACCACTCCATCTTGATCTTAGCTTTCCAGGAAATAAATGGAGTTGAGAATTACAAGGAAAACTTTTTGACCAACATCAAATGTTTTTCTCAAGATTCTCTTGTCATGAAACTCTTTGATTCTTGCTTTATGAATTTTTGAATTCTCATATGCATCAATTCTTATTTCCTCAAGCTCATTTATTTGTAACTTACGCAGCTAGCTAGCTAGCATCATCAAGGTTTGAATTGAAAGCTTTGATAGCCCAATAAGCTTTATGTTTAAGTTCCTCATGCAAGTGACAAGATTTTCCATAGACCAACCTATAAGGTGACATACCTAATGATGTTTTAAAAGCAGTACGATAAGCTCAAAGTGCATCATTAAGTCTTAAAGACCAGTCCTTCCTATTAGGGTTCACTGTTTTTTCCAAGATTTGTTTGATCTCCCTATTAGTAAGTTCTACCTGTCCACTTGTCTGATGGTGATAAGGGGTGGCAACTTTGTGTGTGATTTCATATTTCTTCATTAAAGACTCAAATAACTTGTTGCAGAAATGTGTCCCACCATCACTTATCATGGCTCAAGGGATTCCAAATCGACTCAAAATATTTTCTTTCAAAAACTTTATCACTGTTTTGTGATCTTTGTTTCGACTTGGAATTGCCTCTATCTATTTTGAAACATAATCTACTGCGACTAATATGTATAAGAAACCAAATGATGGAGGAAATGGACCCATGAAATCTATACCCCAATGGTCAAAGAATTTAAAGGCATCATATGATGTTTTGAAATAGATCCCAACTTTTGACAATTTTCACAAGTCTTGCAAAATGCATGTGAGTCCTTGAACATTGTAGGCCAGTAAAATCCACTTTGTAAGATTTTTCCAGTTGTCTTTCTTGATGAGAAATGACCCCCACATGCCTCATAATGATAAAAGTTAAAGACACTACTTACCTTATTGTCAGGAATGCATCTTTGAAATTTTTGATCAGGATAATATTTGAATAAATAAGGGTCATCCCAATAAAAGTTCTTCACTTCGTTCAAGAACTTTTTTTTTTTATCTTGGGTACTCCAATGAGCTGGCAAATGTCCTGAAACAAGAAAATTAACAATATTAGCAGACCAAGGCATTGGATTAAGAGAAAGTAAGGATTCGTCAGGAAAGTAATCATCGATTGGTGGGATGTCAGATGTCGAATCTATTGTCAATTTTGACAAATGATCTGTGACAACATTGTTGGTGCCTTTCTTGTTCTTGATTTCTTCCTAAGAATAAATTATTTACAATTCTTCTGATTCATAAAACTCAAATTGATCATAAACTAATTCTTCAATAAGATCTACTTCCTGTAAATCATTATCATCTCCAAGTTGCTTGCAAATATTGAAAATATTCATCTCCAACGTCATGTTTTCAAATGATAGCTTCATTAGTCCATTCCTACAATTAATCAATGCATTAGAAGTTGAAAGAAACGGACGTCCTAAAATCATTGGAATTGAATTACATACTTCAACAGGTTGTGTATCCAAGACAATAAAATCCACAAGATAAATGAATTTATCAACTTGAACTAACACATCTTCAATCATTCCTCTATGCACTTTTATAGATCTATCAACAAGTAAAAGAGTTACAGAAGTTGGTTTTAACTCTCCTAGATTGAGATTTTGAAAAACTGAATATGGAAGTAGATTCACACTTAGCTCCAAGATCAAGTAAACCTTTTTCAATTTTATGTTCTCCAATAAAGCATGAAATTGTAGGACAACTAGGGTCTTTATATTTCAAAGCATTATTGTTTTGAAGAATAACACTTACTTGTTCAGCTAAAAAGGCTTTCTTTTTCACATTCAGTTTTCTCTTCACAGTGCATAGATCTTTCAAAAATTTAGCATAAGAAGGTACCTGTTTAACAGTATCCAACAAAGGTATATTGATCCTTACCTGCTTGAAAGTTTTAAAGATTTCAGACTTGTGATTGACTTTCCTTTTTTGGTCATGGCATGAGGAAATGGAAGTGATGGTGGGGAATCCGTCTTTTCTTTACAATGTTCAGGTTCAACCCTTTCCTTACCCTCATAGATTAACTCATCACCTTTCTCACAAGGTTCAAGAATAAGTTTTTCAATAACCTTACCACTGCGAAGAGTGATGACTAATTTGACTTGATCCATGTGTTGGATTCCGGAGCTACTTGCACTTGAATTGTATTGCCCTTTGAGATTTTATTGTGGTTGAAATGGAAACTTACCTTTCTCCTGAAAACTAAGAGCAGATGTGAACTTTGCAAGAGTATCTTTAAAATCTATCATGCTTTGAGCAAGTTGAGTGTTGATTGTCTCTTGCTTTTCAATGAATGCATGCAATGTTTCCTCAAAGATTTCTTCTAGGAGGTGGAGCATAAGGAGGTGCATATCCATGAGAATATTGGAAATTATGGTGTGCTTGAAATGGTGGCCGTGAAGTTTGTGCATTATTATTATCACTCTTCCAACTAAAATTTGGGTGATTTCTCCAACAAGGGTTGTATGTTTGCGAGTATGGGTTATGATTGGGCCTTTGGAAACTGTTTAAAGCATGATCTTATTCATGGAGGCATTCTTTGAAAGAAGGCAAAGTTGGACAATCATTGGTTGAGTGTTCATTGGTTTCATAGATTTAACATACAATTTCTTGAACAGATTTCAATTGATCACTCCTTTTCAATTATAGTGCCTCGGCTTTTCTAGCTAAAGATGCAAACTTGGCTTGGAGGTCATGATCTTCCCTAAGGTTGTACATTCCCTCATTAGATGTATGAGGTTGAGTTTTACTTGGTGCCTCATAAATGCTTGTAGTGTCCCAATTTTGAGCATTTTCAGCTAGCAAGTCTAGGTACTCCATTGCTTCATTAGGGTCTTTATCTTCAAAAGTTTCATTGCACATCAATTCCACCATTTATCTATCTTTAGGTGTTAACCCTTCATAAAAATATGAAACCAATCTCCATGTTTCAAAACCATGATGAGGGAAAGTGTTAAGCAAGTCTTGATACCTAACTCAACATTGGTAAAATGTTTCCCCTGGTTTTAAGTGAAAGTGGTGATTTGTCTTTTGAAAGAGTTTGTTCTGTGAGATGGTAAAAACTTCTATAAAAATTGTTGTTGCATTTCATCCCAAGCACGAATGGATCCTGACCTAAGATTTTGTAGCCATGTTTTAGCTTTATCTTTTAAAGAAAAAGAAAAAAAGCTTTAATCTAATAGTGTTCATGCTACAATTTAAGTCATTATAGGTGTTACAAACTTCTTCAAATTCTCTCAAATGCAAGTATGGGTTTTTTAGATCTAAGCCATGAAAAAAAGGTAAAAGTTGAATAATGTGTGGCTTAAAATTGAAGTGAGATGCATCAGGAGGGAAAACTATACATGAGGGTGCACTTGTTCTTGTAGGATTCATGTGGTCTCTAAGTGTTCTAACTCGATTATTCTCATTATTCTCATTATGAAGCGACTGGTTATCTTCTTCGGCCATATTTTCTAAAAATGATGAGGATACCTTACAAAGTCTACCACTTAATGTACAGTTTTCTCATGCACGTGTAGAAAGAGAATAAAAGGAAGAAAAGAAAAAAAAGAAAAAGAAAAAGAAACAAAACAAAAGAAACAAAAGTTAGATAAAAGAAAAGTGAAAATAAAATAAATAGTATAATTTATACAAGAATTTACCTCTCTGGCAACGGCGCCAAAAACTTGACACGATCAAAAGATTGATGTCTTATCCCAAGTGCAGGAGTTTCGAAGTAATAAATAACCCGGTAAGACCGGGTTCAAACCACAGAGAGGTTAACTATATAAATTAATAATAATAATAATAATGGTGATGATGATGATGATGATGATGATGATGATGATGATGATGATGATGAGTTAAAGAGGACTTTGAGATGTAAGATTAATGTGAAGATTAAACAATGATAAAAACAGTTGTCAAGGATAGAGGATCCACTAATGATATTTCAAATAAGTATAATATAAACTCTTTTTATTACTCAACTGGAAACCACACACAAAGGAGGTTCCAATCAGATGATTTGTCATTAATAGCTCATTATAAATTATTAACATGATCATATTAATTATCTTATTTAAGTAACACCAAATTTTTAAATATTGTCAGGAATTCGTGATGCTAACTTATGTTAACAACAAAACAAGTTCCTTTCATAGCACAGGTGTAGGTTATACCAAACGGTTGGCTATGAAAGTGCCAAGCATTTGTTGTACCAAGTGTTATACAACACAAATTTAGATTAACCATTTAACAAGCAAGATATTAAGAATTAATAAGATAAAAATGATAAGACATGTTAATAGCAAGTTCTTTAGGATATAATCATTAAAGTCCATATTGAGTTTATATTATACTTATCCTAACACCATTAGTGAAACCTTTTCATCTTGACATAATAAACTTAGCTAAACATAATGAAGAAGAGAAACATAAATAAACAAGAGGAGAACATGTTTATATAAGTATAGTAAAGGAAATGAAAGGCATAAACAAGAGATTAATGAATGCAAAACTTAA
>Ga0307515_10015794_pt1 | contig 13888 bp, 13 predicted proteins | sample 17_EM_MG_FD_194513 | JGI IMG/M metagenome (GOLD analysis project Ga0307515, IMG submission 194513) | Populus trichocarpa ectomycorrhiza microbial communities from riparian zone in the Pacific Northwest, United States - 17_EM | ecosystem: Host-associated > Plants > Roots > Unclassified | place... | reverse complement strand
GGGCCAAGGGCGAAGCCTTCGAGTGGACCTTCGTCGCGCCCGAGGCCGAGCTGTTTGACGCCAGCGGCAAGCGCGTGGGCAGCCACGGCGCCGGGCCGCACTGGCTGGCCAACGACGGCAGCCGCGTCGAAGCCAAGGTGGTTTCGCGCCAGGACGCGCCGGCCGCCGGCGCCATTCCCTGGCTGCTGCTGCAGGCGCCCGGCGGTGATGGGCAGGGGACGTTCGGCCGCGTCGGCCATATCCAGCGCATCAACACCCAGGGCGGCCTGGCACCGGCCGCAGGCGGCTGCAAGCGCGAGACGCTGGGCCAGACCGCGCGTGTGCCCTACACCGCCGACTACCGCTTCCTGGAGCGCGCGCGCCCCTGACCCATCGAACACCCGGTCCGGCCGCCGGGGCTTGACGGAGGCCGCGCCGCCGCTACACTGAGCAGATACTCAGTGAGTGAATACTCAGTGAACACCGAAACCAGCACGGCCGGCCTTCCGCGCAACGCCCGCCTGCTGCAGCGCGACGCCACCCGGCGCCAGCTGGTGGATGCGGGCCTGCGCGTGGTGGCCGCGCGCGGCCTGGCCGGCGCCACCACCGCGGCCATCGCCGAAGCCTCGGGCAAGGCGCACGGCACGGTGTTCGTGCACTTCCGCAACCGCGACGACCTGGTCGACGCGCTGGTGCAGGAGCTGGGCCGCGCGATCTCGCAGCGCCTGGCCGAACTGGCCGACGACGGCGCCCCATCCGACGCAGGCCCCGGCGTCGCCGAGGTGCTGGATGCCCACCTGGCCGCGCTGGCCGAGTTCGAAGCGCTGGTGTCCTGCGTGCTGCGCGAGTCGGCCACGCTGCCGCCGGCGGCGCGTGCACGCGTCTTCGCGCTGCAGTCGGGCGTCGCCTGGCGGCTGCGCCACGCGCTGGCGCGCGATGTCGCACGCGGCCGCGCTCGGGCGATCGAGCCGCTGACGCTGGCCAACGTCTGGATCGCGCTCGTCAACCACTACCTGATCCACCGCGACCTGTTCGCGCCCGGCGCCAGCGTGGTGGCCACGCGCGGCGCCGAGCTGAAGGCGCAGCTGCTGTCGCTGCTCGCGCCCTGAAAGGCCTTGCGATGTCCGAACCCCTGTGCCCGTCCTGCGGCTCCTGCGGCTTCCCGATGCGACAGCCCGACGACTTCGCCGGCGGCCGCATCGGCGCGCGTTTCTGCAGCACCTGCGGTGACGACCGCGGCGAGCTGAAGCCATGGGACGAGGTGCTGCAGGCCAACGCGGCCTACCTGGTGCGCGAACAAGGCCTGGACCCGCGCGCCGCGCGCGAATTGGCGCGCGCGATGCTGATCGAGATGCCGGCCTGGAAGAGCCCGGCCTGAACCCAAGGAGATCGAAGACCATGGATCCCACCCGCTGGATCGCCCCCTTGTTCGTGATGGCCAGTGCCGGCGCGCTGGCCGCGCCGGTGCCTGCGCCCGAACTGGCCGAGGCGCAGCTGCGCGCCATCCACCAGCGCGCACTGCAGGCGCAGATGGTGCGCACCGACGCCGCGTTCATGGAGGCGCTGACCGAACCCGGCTCGCTGCACACGGGCGTGGACGGCCGCTGGGACGACCGCGCTGCCTTCCTGGCCGGCCCGCGCCCTGCGCTGCAGGGCGCCGCGGTGCAAGAGCTGCGTGTGCGCCTGTTCGGCCCGGTGGCGCTGCTGCATGCGCTGGTGGAGACCTTGCCGGCCGAAGGCGGTGTGCAGGCGCACCGCAGCACCGAGGTCTACCGCTGGAACGGCACGGCCTGGCGCCTGCTGGGCAGCCAGCTGACGCCGCTGCGCACGCCGCAGGCGCGGCGTTTGAACAGCGCCTCCGTGCCTGCGCACGGCGGCTGGAACGGACGCGATCCGGTGGGCGAACCCGACGCGGTGCTGCACGCGCTCAACGCCTCCTACGTCAACGCCTTCCGCGAAGCCGACGTGGCCTGGTACGACGCGCATCTGGCGCCGGACTATCTGGTGATCAGCGGCGACGGCACGCTGCACGACCGCGGCGCCGCGCTGGTCGACTTCGCCAAGCCGACCTTCGCCACGCACATCCGCTCGTTCCCGGTCGACCGCGTGCAGGTGCGCCGTTTCGAGCACGTGGCGCTGATCCACGCCGAAAACGCCTACGAGCTGAAGGACGGGCGCAAGGGCATCAACCGCTATGTCGACATCTGGGTGCAGGGCGAAGGCGGCTGGCGCTGCGTGGCGGCGCACATCACCGTCCACAAGGCCCCGGCTTAGCGGCGGCTACAGTCGCGCGCGTGGAACCCGCCGCGCCGCACATCCTGCTGCTGGAAGACGACCCCGCGATCGCCCGCACCGCGGCCTACGCGCTGGAACGCGAAGGACTGGCCGTCACGCACGTGCTGCTGGTGCGGGAGGCACGCGCGCTGGCGCAGCGCACGCCGCGCCCGGATGCGCTGCTGCTGGACATCGGCCTGCCCGACGGCAACGGCCTTGACCTGTGCCGCGAACTGCGCCAGCACGCCGATGCGGCCGTGCGCGCGCTGCCGATGCTGATGCTGAGCGCGCGCGGCGAAGAGATCGACCGCGTGCTGGGCCTGGAGATGGGCGCCGACGACTACCTCAGCAAGCCCTTCAGCCCGCGTGAACTGGTGGCGCGGGTGCGTGCGCTGCTGCGGCGCGCGGCCTTGTCGCCGCCGGCCGCCGCACCACGCCGCTTCGAACTGGACGAACCCGGCCAGCGCATCCGCTACGCCGGCCAGTGGTTGACGCTGACGCGGCTGGAGTACGGCCTGCTGCGCACGCTGCTGGCGGCGCCTTCGCGCATCCACGGCCGAAGCGCGCTGCTGGACGCGGTGTGGGGCAACAGCAGCGAAGCCAACGACCGCACGGTGGACACGCATGTGAAGACGCTGCGTGCGAAGCTGCGCGAGCTGACGCCCGGCCACGACCCGATCGTCACGCACCGCGGGCTGGGCTACGGTTTGTCCGACGAGCGCTGAAGAGACCCGAACCATGCGTCTGGGCCTGCGCCTGCTGTTCGGCTTCTTCCTGATCGCGGGGCTGGCGGCGTTCTTCATCCTGCGCGTGGTGCTGGCCGAAGTGAAGCCGAGCGTGCGCGAGGTGATGGAAGACATCCTGGTCGACAGCGCGAACCTGCTGGCCGAGATGGCGGCGCCCGATCTGCGCGCGATGCCCGCCGGCGGCACGTTGCAGGACACCGGTTTTGCCGCCGCGGTGAAGGACTACCTGGCACGCCCGGTGGACGCGCAGATCTGGGGCCTGCACAAGCGCACGCTGGACCTGCGCGTCTACGTCACCGACGCGCAAGGCCACATCGTCTTCGACAGCGGCGGCCGGGCCGTGCCCGGCGCCGACTATTCGCGCTGGCGCGACGTGCTGCTGACCTTGCGTGGCGAGTACGGTGCGCGCAGCACGCGCGAGCTCGCCACCGACGACGGCAGCACCGTGATGGTGGTGGCCGCACCGGTGCGCGCCGCGCCGGGCGGGCCGACGATCGGCGTGCTCAGCGTCGCCAAGCCGCTGGCCACGGTGCAGCAGTTCATCGACCGGGCCGAACGCAAGATCGTCGTCGCCAGCGCATGGCTCATCGCGGCCAGCCTGTTGATCGGCCTGGCCGTCACGGGCTGGACCGTGCATGCGGTGCGGCGGCTGCAGCGCTACGCGTTGCAGGCCGCCGCCGGCCAGCCGCCGCCGGTGCCGGCGCTGCCGGGTGAACTGGGCGAGCTGGCCAGCGCGATGGGCACGATGCGCGAGAAGCTGGACCGCCGCGCCGAGGTGGAGCAGGGCATGCGGGCGCTGACGCATGAGCTGAAGAGCCCGCTGGCCGCGATCGGCGGCGCCGCCGAGCTGCTGCACGACGAACTGCCGGTGCCCGACCGCGAACGTTTTGCGCTGCAGATCGGCGAGCAGGTGCAGCGCCTGCGCGAGATGGTCGACCGGCTGCTGGAACTGTCGCGGCTGGAAAGCCTGCAGGCGCCGGCTCAGCAGACGACGCTGGCGCTGCGTGCGCTCGTCGACGAACAGCTGGCCCAGCTGGCCGCGCCGCTGGCGCAGCGGCGGCTGCAGCTGGCTTGGCTGTCGAACGACAAAAGTGAGCTGACCGGCGATGCCGAGACGCTGGCGATCGCGGTGTCGAACCTGCTGGCCAACGCGCTGGACTTCGCGCCCGACGGCTCGACGCTCGAACTGGACATCGCGCGCCGGGGCAATGACGTGGTCTTCACGCTGCGCGACCACGGCCCCGGTGTGCCCGACTACGCGGCCGCGCGCCTGGGCGAACGGTTCTTCTCGACGCCGCGCCCGCGTGACGGCCGCAAGGGCAGCGGCCTGGGCCTGGCGATCGTGCGGCAGGTGGCGCAGCTGCACGGCGGGCGGCTCGGCTTCGAAGACGCGGCGCCCGGGCTGCGCGTACGGCTTACGCTGCCGGCTTCACGGCCGTCGCCTTGAAGAAGCAGTAGCCGAACACGCCATCGGGTTCCGTAGCCCGGCGCAGGCCGGCAAGGCCGGCGTCGAAACGCTCGGCGCTGCTGAAGCCGGCGGCGATGGCCGCGTCGCGCACGCCTTCGATCATCGCGGTGAAGGTGCGCCGCGTGAACGCGTCGGCCAGCTGCGGCCGGCTGCCGTCGACATAAACCAGGCGCGGCGACACCTGCACGTCGGCGCAGCCCGCCGCGGCCAGCAGCGGATATAGCTGGCGCCCGATGTTCGGATTGCCGCCGGCGCGGCGCTGCAGCCGCACCTGGCAGCGGATCGCGGCGCGCGCGGCGGCGCTGTCGGGGTGCATGAAGGTCGGGCCGTGGTCACCTTCGATCACGGTCAGCGTGCCGCCGGGTTTCAGGTGTCGCAGCAGCGTGGCCAGTGCCTCGCGCGGTTGTCTCAGGTGTTCGAGCACGAAGCAGACGAAGACGTGGTCGAACGCGGCTTCGCCGAAGGGCAGGGCGTGGATGTCGGCGCGATGGAACTCGACGTTCGTGAGACCGGCTCGGCGTGCGCGGCGCCGCGCACTGGCAACCGAGCGCGCGTCGATGTCGACCGAAACGAACTGCGCCTGCGGACTCTGGCGGGCGAGCGTCAGCGTCTGCGCGCCGACCGCAGCCGGCTTCGAGCACACACGTGCCGGCGGGGTAGTGGGTGTCGTGGTGCAGCAGGGTCTGCAGCGCACCGGCCTGGTCTTGCAGGCGCTGGTGCTCGGTGGGGTCGTGGCCGTGTATGTAGTCCATGCGGCGCATCGTCGCCGCCGCGGCAGCTGCCGTCTTGAACCCAGTTGCAGCGGCGTCAGCTGCGGCAGCTGCGTTGCCAGCCGCCCGGGCTGTAGCCCCACAGACGCGCAAAGCAGCGCGTCATGTGGCTCTGGTCGGCGAAGCCCGCAGCGGCTGCGGCATCGGCCAGCGGCAGGCCTTGTGCGATGAAGCTGCGCCCACGTTCGGCGCGGCGCTGCAGCAGCCATTCGTGCGGCGTCAAACCGAAGCTGCGGCGGAACTGGCGCAGCAGCTGCCAGCGGCTGCTGCCGGCCAGCGCGGCCAGTTCGGCCAGGCTCGGCGTGGCCAGCGGCGCGTCGGCCAGCACGTCGCGCACGGCGGCCAGCGCGGGGCTGGTCTCGTGCGGCGGGCGCTGCGTGGCATGGCGCTGCAGCAGCGCGCCGCCGGCGGCGGTGAAGGCTTCTTCGAGCGCCAGTGTCGTGCTGTCGTCGCGCGTCGCGTTCCAGGCCTGAAGACGGCGCAGCAGCTGTTGCAACGCGGCGCGCAAGGCCACGTCCTGCAGCACCGGCCGGCTCAGCGCCAGCGCTTCGGCGCGCTCGCCGCGCAGCGAAGCCAGCAAGGCCGGCTCGATGTAGACGATGTGCCAGCCGCGGCTGTCGCCGCCCAGCGGCCGGCCGTCGTGCACTTCACCGGGGTTGGTGCTGATCAGGTCGCCGGCAAAGGCCTCCACCGGCCCGCGGCCGCTGGCCGAGCGCTGCGCGCCTGCGGCGATCCAGCCGATGCCGAAGCCTTCGTGCCAGTGGCGGCCGAAATGGCGCGCGCTGTGCAGGCTGGCCGCGTGCAGGCCGGGCCAGGGCGAACCCAGCAGCTGGCAGCGATGGACAGTAGCGGCGGCAGGCATGCGCGGCATTGTGACTTCACGCCCAGCACACACAGCACGCATGCAGCGCACGCGGGCCACGCAGCATGCGGCACTGTCGCTGTCATCGATCGATCTGAAGGAGAACCCCGCATGCGTTTCCCCCTGCTGGCCAAGGCGCTGGCCATCGCCGCCGTGCTGTTGCTGCTGAGCCTGGTGCTGATGCGCATCGACGGCCTGGTGCACGAGCGGCGCTGGCGCAGCGTGCAGGCGGCGCAGAGCGTGGAGCAGTCCCTGGCCGGCGCGCAGACGCTGCTGGGGCCGGTGCTGCAGAGGACTTGCACCGAGCTGTGGACGACGTGGACCGGGGAAGGCAAGGAGCGCCGCAAGCTGGAGGAAAAACGCGAGTGGACCCTGGCCGCTACGCCGCAGGCGCTGAAGGTGGACGGTGAGCTGCGCGCCGAGGCGCGTTACCGCGGCCTCTTCAAGGTCAACGGTTACGCCGGGCGCGTGGTGCTGGATGCCGCCTGGCCTGACCTGATCGCGCTGCAGCCGCGCGCCGAACACGCCGAGTCGCGCGTCAGCTGCACGCCGGTGCGCGTGTGGCTGGCCACCAGCGATGTGCGCGGCCTGCGCAGCGCGCAGGCGCTGGTGGACGGCACGCCGCGGCCGGTGCTGCCCGGCACGCCGCACGAACGCCATGCGCGTGGGCTGCAGCTGGTGCTGGACGAACTGCGCAGCGCCCAGGCCGGCGCGCCGCTGGCCGTCAAGCTGACGCTCGAACTGCTGGGCACCTCGCGCCTGGCCCTGGTGCCGGTGGGCGCCGAGACGAGCTGGGCGCTGCGTTCGGACTGGCCGCATCCGTCCTTCGGCGGCCGCTTTCTGCCAGCCACGCGCAAGGTCGACGAGAAGGGCTTCACGGCCAACTGGACCGTCAGCGCATTGGCCAGTTCGGCCGCGGCCGATGTGCTCAAGCGCGACGGCGAGGTCTGCGCGGTGCCGCAGGCCAGTGGCGCGTCGGCCTACGGCGACGACAGCGACGGCCCGACGTTGCCGCCGGCCACCACCGGCACGCCGCCGCGGCCCTGCCTGGACACGCTGGCCGTCAGCTTCATCGACCCGGTGAACCCCTACGTGCTGAGCGACCGTGCGACCAAGTACGCGTGGCTCTTCATCATCCTGACCTTCGGCGCGGTAGGCCTGACCGAAGTGCTGGCCGGCCGCCGGGTGCACCCGGTGCAGTACACGCTGGTGGGCCTGGCGCTGGCGCTGTTCTTCCTGCTGCTGCTGAGCCTGTCGGAGCACATCGCGTTCGGCCAGGCCTACGCGGCAGCGGCCGGCGGCTGTGTCGCGCTCTTGGGTTTCTACGCCCGCCACATGCTGGGCAGCGGCCGCGCTGGCGCGGCGTTCGCAGCCGGCGCGGCGCTGCTGTACGGCGCGCTGTGGGTGCTGCTGCAGATGGAGCAGACCGCACTCGTGATCGGCTCGCTGATGCTGTTCGCCGCACTGGCCGCGGTGATGGTGCTGACCCGGCGGGTGGACTGGTATGCGTTGTTCGCCGCGATGCGGGCGCCGCGAGCGGCGCCCGTCACCGGCGCAGCCATCAATCCTTCAGACCCAGCTTCCCCATCTGCCACAGCATGAAGGCCTGGATGTCAGCCGCCTGCGCCTGGCGCTGCGTCACCGTGCTGCCGACGCCGTGGCCGGCCTGCATGTCCAGGCGCAGCAGCGCGGGCCGCGCGTCGGGCAGCTTGGCTTGCGCGGCCTGCAGCCGGGCGGCGGTCTTGGCGCTGTTCCACACCTCCACGCGCGGGTCGTTCATGCCGTGCACCAGCAGCACGCCGGGGTAGGCGGTGCCGTCCTTGATCGCGTGGTACGTGCTCATCTCCAGCAGCGCCTTGAACTCGGCGGGATCCTTCACGGTGCCGAACTCGCTGATGTTGGTGACGCCGTTGGCGGTGTCTTCGGCGCGCACCGTGTCCAGCGAGCCGACGTCGTAGACCGCGGCGGCGAAGAGTTCCGGCGCTTCGGTGGTGGCGCGGCCGACGAAGATGCCGCCGGCGCTGGTGCCCTTGATGCCCATCGTCTTGGCCGATCCGTAGCCCTTGGCGATGAGGTACTTGGCCGCCGCGATGCCGTCCTTCCAGGTGTTGGGCTTGGTGGCCTTGAAGCCGGCGCGGTGCCAGTCGTCGCCGTAGACGCCGGATCCGCGGGCGTTGACGTAAGCCGTGACGCCGCCGCGTTCGATCCACACCATGTCGTCCAGGCTGAAGCCGGCGGAGATGGTGAAGCCGTAGGAAGCATAACCATGCAGCAGCACGGCATTGCGGCCGTCCAGCGCCAGGCCCTTCTTGTGCAGGATCGTCATCGGCACCATCACGCCGTCGTGGCTGGGCACACTGACGTCGGTCACCTGCACGTCGGGCAGCCCGGGCGGCACGGCGCGGCGGCCGAGCGAGACCTCGACGGAACGGTCGCCGTCCAGCCGGTAAGCGCGCGAAGGTTCGGTCCAGCCGCTGAAGCCGTAGAGCAGCGCGTCGGTGTGGTGCGCGGGCGCGTCGACGATGCGCGCGGTGCCGGCCGCCGGCGCCGGCAGCACGCGGCCCTCGGTGCTGTTCTTGTCACCCTTGTCGTGGCGGCGCAGCTGCACCTGCGTGCCTACGCGCAGCTCGGCCAGCAGGCCGGTGGGCGTGAGCTCGAAACCTTCGAGCACGGCCTCCTTCGGCTCGGCCGCCAGAAGTGCGGCGTTGCGCATCTCGCCCTGCTTCAGATCGATGCCGACAATCTTGCCGCGCGGCGCGGCGGCATGCGTCAGCACCGCCAGCGTGTCGCCCTGCAGGTGCACCTCGACGACCTTGTCCTCAGGGGTCGCGATGCGACGCCACACCGCGCCCGGCTTGCCCAGGCTGGCCAGCGGGGTGACGAACATCTTGCCTTCGGGCACCGTGGTGTCGGTGGTGCGCGCCACGGCCCAGCTGCTGCCGGGCACCAGCATCACCTCGCCGACGTCCAGCCGGTCGAGCTTCAGGCTGCGCGTGACGGTGGGGCCGAACACCGGCGTGCTGCCGCCGGCCACGCGGCGCAGCATCACGCGCGCGTCCTTGTAGGTTTCGGTCTCATGCGCACCCTTCTTCAGCGCGGCCAGCTGCGTGTAGGTGAAGCCGCTGCTGTCGGGCAGCCAGTGGATCGGCGAGTCGTAGACCCGCGGGATCGGCTGGCCGACGGTCTTGCCGGTCTTGATGTCCAGCAGGTACAGCGACGCGTCTTCCGAACCGCCGGCCGACATGCCGTAGGCCAGGTAGCGCCCGTCCCACGACGGCTGGTAGTAGTTGACGGCGTGCGGCACGCCGGTACGGCGCGTGGCTTCCTCGGGGTCGACCAGCAGCTTCTCGGTACCGGCCAGGCCCTCGCGCACCATCAGCTTGAACTGCTTGCCGCCCGGGCTGCGCTTCAGGTAGTAATAACGTTCGTCGGGCAGCTGGCGCGTGCCGCGGATGCTGTCGCCCTGCGCGTCGGCCAGCTCGGCCAGGCGCTTGGCGATGGCGTCGCGGCCGTCGATGCGGTCCAGCACCGAACGCGCCGCGTCGCCCTGGCCGCGCAGCCAGGTCTGCACGGCCTTGCTCTTGGTGTCTTCGAGCCAGCGATAGGGATCGTCGATCTTGGTGCCGTGGAAGGTTTCGGGCACGTTGCGGACGTCGGCCACCGGTGGTGTGGCGGCCAGGGCCTGCGCGCCGGTCAGAAGCGCCAGCGCGGCGAGAGAAATGAGCTTGTGCATGGGTTGTGCCGGCCAGCGGCCCCCGGGCGAAAACGAAGCGGCGATGCTACGCCTTGGCCCCGCCGCGAATGGGGGCTCAGACCCCCGTGGTTTCAGGGGCTGGTGGCCCGCTCGCGGCTGTTTTCCAGCGCTTCAATCCAGGCCAGCAGCGACGGAAGCGTCAGGAAGCACAGGCGGTCGCCGGTGCCGGGGCGGCTGACTTCGCCGCGCCACAGCCCGTGGGGGCCGCCGCGCGTCAGGCGCACGTCCAGCTGCTGGCTCTGGGGCAGGTCGCCGCGGCGCGGCGGGCGGGGAGTGGGCGTCATCGGGTGCCTTTCGACGGATGCCCGCACGGTGGCGGGATGACCGCCATCGTCTTCCCCCGGCGTTGCGAAAGCGTTGCAGCGCCCGGCCCCCCGTTGCAACGCGGCTTCAGCCGGTGGGCAGCTGGTAGTCCTTGAACTGCTCGCGCAGCTTGTTCTTCTGCATCTTGCCGGTGGCGCCCAGCGGGATGGCGTCGACGAAGACCACGTCGTCGGGTGTCCACCACTTGGCGATCTTGCCTTCGAAGAAGCCCAGGAGCTGCTCGCGCGTGACCTCGGCGCCGGGCTTCTTCACCACCACCAGCAGCGGGCGCTCGTCCCACTTCGGGTGTTTGGCCGCGATGCAGGCGGCCATCGCCACCGCCGGGTGCGCCATCGCGATGTTTTCCAGGTCGATGGAGCCGATCCATTCGCCGCCGGACTTGATGACGTCCTTGCTGCGGTCGGTGATCTGCATGTAGCCGTCGGCGTCGAAACGCGCCACGTCGCCGGTGGGGAACCAGCCGTCGACGAGGGGGTTGCCGCCTTCGCCCTTGAAGTACTCGCTGACGATCCACGGCCCCTTCACCAGCACGTCGCCCGAGGTCTCGCTGCCGAAGGGAATTTCCTGGCCGTTCGGGTCGACCACCTTCATGTCGACGCCGTAGACCGCGCGGCCCTGCTTGGCCATCACCGCGTAGCGTTCGTCGGCGCTCATCGCCGCGTGGTGCGGCTTGAAGCCGGCCACGGTGCCGACCGGGCTCATCTCGGTCATGCCCCAGGCATGCAGCACGCGCACGTTGTAGACATCGCCGAACTTGCGCAGCATCACTTCAGGGCACGCCGAGCCGCCGATGACGCTGCGCCGCATCGTGCTGAACTTGAGGTCGTTGGCGTCGACGTAGCCCAGCAGCGCCTGCCACACCGTCGGCACGCCGGCCGAGCAGGTGACCTTCTCGGCCTCGAACAGCTCGTACAGGCTTTTGCCGTCCAGCCCCGGGCCCGGGAACACGAGCTTGGCGCCGTTCATGCAGGCCGCGTAGGGGATGCCCCAGGCGTTGACGTGGAACATCGGCACCACGGGCAGGATGCTGTCGGCCGCGGCGATGTTCAGCGCGTCGGGCAGCGAGATCGCGAAGGTGTGCAGCACGGTGCTGCGGTGGCTGTACAGCACGCCCTTCGGGTTGCCCGTGGTGCCGCTGGTGTAGCACAGCGAACTGGCGGTGTTCTCGTCGAACGTGGGCCACTCGTAGCGGTCGTCCTGCGCCGCCAGCAGCTCTTCGTAACAGAGCAGGCCCGGTACCTTCGCCGCGTCGGCCGGCATGTGTTCGCGGCTGGTCATCGCCACCCAGTGCCTGACCGTCTTCGTGCGCCCGGCCACGGCCTGGATCAGCGGCCAGAAAGTCATGTCGAAACACAGCACCTGGTCTTCGGCGTGGTCGGCGATGTAGACGATCTGGTCCGGGTGCAGGCGCGGGTTCAGCGTGTGCAGCACCGCGCCGCTGCCGCTGACCGCGTAGTACAGCTCCATGTGGCGGTGGCCGTTCCAGGCCAGCGTGGCGACGCGGTCGCCGGACTGCACGCCCAGGGCGCCCAGCGCCTTGGCCATCTGGCGCGCGCGCGCCGCCAGCTCGCGGTAGGTCTCGCGGTGGATGTCGCCTTCGACACGGCGCGAGACCACTTCGCGTTCGCCGTGGTGGCGTTCGGCGTGCACGATGAGAGACGAGATCAGCAGCGGCAGCTGCATCATCTGGCCGAGCATGGGATGTCTCCTGGAATGCCGATGGGCTCTTGAGCCCTGATACGGCATTCTGGACGACCGGGATGCAGCGGCCACTCGGGGCCGCCCCGTATCCGCGTGAGGTCAGGGCGGCGGCGGGGCCGGCGGCGCTTGGTCGACGCCGCGCGTGGCGGCCTTGTCGCTCCACAGCTTGCCGGCGGTGGCCCAATCGTGGCGCTCCACGTCGCGGAAGATCACGTCGACGGCATCGGGCGAGCCGCCCAGCGTCTTGACCACGGCTTCGGTGAGCGCGGCCGCGAGCGCGCGCTTCTGCTCGACGGTGCGGCCCTTGAAGAGCTCGACGTGGATGGTGGGCATGGCGGGGTTGGGAGTGAAGACGCGGGCGATTGTGACGGGCCTACTTCGCGCCGGTTTCGAACCAGCGCTTGAGCAGCGCACGTTCTTCGTCGGTGATCTGCGTCGCGTTGTTCAGCGGCATCAGCTTCAGCACCACCGCCTGCTGGTACAGCGCCTGCGCGTGCTGCGTCACCAGCTCGGGCGTGTGCAGCGCCACGTTCTTCTGCTGCGCGGCCGCGTTGTGGCACATCACGCAGCGCTGCTGCACGATGGTGTTGACCTGCGCAAGAGTCGGCGGCGGCGCGCTGGCGGCCACGGCTGCAGTGGGCTTGGGTGCCAGCCACACCGCGACGGCGACGATCAGCGCCGTGCCCGCGCCGGCGTAGGCCCACGGCACGGGCCGGCCCTGCACCAGCGCCTTGTGGCGCGCGACGAAGCTGTGGCGGATCAACGCGCCGGCCAGCATCAGCAGCACCAGCACCAGCCAGTTGTGCGCGCCCTGGTAGAGCCAGCCGTAGTGGTTGCTGAGCATCGCGATCAGCACCGGCAGGGTGAAGTAGGTGTTGTGCACGCTGCGCTGCTTGGCGCGCTGGCCGTGGATCGCGTCCACCGGCTCGCCAGCCTTCATCTGCTTGATGACGGTGCGCTGGCCCGGGATGATCCAGAAAAACACGTTGGCGCTCATCGCCGTGGCCATCATCGCGCCCACCATCAGGAAGGCGGCGCGGCCGGCGAACAGCTGGCACATCACCCACGAGGCGAAGATCACGTAGACGAACACCAGCACGCCGACCTTGGCGTCGCCGCCCACCTTGCCGTCCTTCTCGCCGAAAACGCGGCAGAGCAAGTCGTAGACGACCCAGAACGCGACCAGGAATCCAAGCGCCGCGGCCACTGCGGCGGCGGGCGACCACGCGTGCACGGTCTTGTCGATCAGGAAGGTGCCAGGGTTGAACAGGTACAGCACGACGTACAGCGCGAAGCCGGTGAGCCAGGTGCTGTAGGCCTCCCAGTAGAACCAGTGCAGGTGCTCGGGCAGGGCCTTCGGCGCCACCATGTATTTCTGCGGGTTGTAGAAGCCGCCGCCGTGCACGGCCCACAACTCGCCGTCGACGCCCTTGACCTTCAGGCCCGAGTCTTCGGGTGCGGTGAGGCTGTTGTCGAGGAAGACGAAGTAGAACGAGGCGCCGATCCACGCGATGCCCACGATCACGTGGGCCCAGCGCAGCAGCAGGTTGGCCCAGTCGAGCAGGTAGGTGTCCAACGCGCTGCCTCAGTGCCTCTTCATTTCACATCGGCCGCCTTGATCGCCGGCGCCCAGTCGTTCACTTGCTTGGCCACAAGGCTGCCGAACTCGGCGGCACTCATCTTCACGGTGCTGATGCCCAGTTCCTCGAAGCGCTTGGCGATGGCGGGGTCGGCGACGATGTCGGCCAGCGCCTTCGCCAGCTTGTCGGTCACGTCCTTCGGCAGCCCGGCCGGGCCGCTGACGCCGAAGTAGTTCTCGGCCAGCAGCTGCGGGTAACCCAGCTCGACGACGGTGGGCACGTCGGGCGCCAGCGGCGAGCGCGTGCGCGAGGTGACGGCCAGGCCCTTGATCTGGCCGCTTTTCATCATCGGCACGTAGGCGGTGATGACGTCGATGCCAACCGGAATCGTGCCGGCGATCAGGTCGGTGGTCATCGGCGCGCCGCCCTT
>Ga0307515_10015793_pt1 | contig 13888 bp, 16 predicted proteins | sample 17_EM_MG_FD_194513 | JGI IMG/M metagenome (GOLD analysis project Ga0307515, IMG submission 194513) | Populus trichocarpa ectomycorrhiza microbial communities from riparian zone in the Pacific Northwest, United States - 17_EM | ecosystem: Host-associated > Plants > Roots > Unclassified | place... | reverse complement strand
CGCCGATCACCATGACCAGATCGAGATCTCCTAGTTGGCGAGGCAGCCCCTGCACCGGCCACGCCACGCCGGCAGAGCTGCGCACCGCAGGGCCGGTGCTGGCCACCAGGCGCCAGTCGTAGCTGCCAGGCCGCGCCAGCCGGGCCAGTTCGAACACGGCCATAGGCCCTGCCAGGTCCAGCTGCTGAAAGCCCGGGAAGAGTACGAAGGCGATGCGGCAGGTCATACGGTCATCTTGGCAGAAAAGGTGGGAACTGCGTCATGGCGGCCAACAGCGCCGCGCCGCAAACTTCCCAGCCATGAAGCAGCACGCCATGACCGACCCCGAGCACAACCTCGGAAAAGACCTCATCACCATCACCCACCGCCCCGAGACGATATTCGTCTCGGGCCAGGGCGCCTGGCTGGTCGACGAGGGCGGCAAGCGCCATCTCGACCTCGTGCAGGGCTGGGCCGTCAACAGCCTGGGCCACAGCCCCGCCCTCATCACGCAGGCCCTGTTGGCGCAGTCGCAGCGGCTGGTAAACCCCGGCCCCGCCTACTACAACCGCCCCCTGCTGGACCTGGCCGAGCGACTCGTGGGCTTGAGCTGCTTCGACCGCGCCTTTCTTGCCAGCTCGGGCGCCGAGGCCAACGAAGGGGCGGTGAAGCTGGCGCGGCGCTGGGGCAGCCGAATGCGCGGCGGCGCTCACGAGATCATCGGCTTCGAGCAGGCTTTTCACGGCCGCACGCTGGCGATGATGAGCGCCTCAGGCAAGCCGGGCTGGGGCGACCTCTACCCGCCCATGCCCGGCGGCTTCGTGAAGGCGCGGCTCAACGACATCGCCTCGGTGGAACGCGCCATGACACCGCACACGGCGGCCGTGATGATCGAGTTCGTGCAGGGTGAGGCCGGCGTCGTCATGGCCGACGCGGGCTTCGTGCGCGACCTGCGCGCGCTGACGGCCGAACGCGGCGTGCTGCTGATCGCCGACGAGGTGCAGACCGGCATCGGCCGCTGCGGTCATGCCTTCGCCTACGAGCACTTCGGCATCGAGCCCGACGTGATGACGCTGGCCAAGGGTCTAGGCGGCGGGGTGCCGCTGGCGGCGCTGTTGTGCAAGGAGGCGTTCAACTGCTTCCTGCCCGGCGACCAGGGCGGCACCTTCTGTGGCAACCCACTGATGGCGGCGGTGGGCCTGGCCGTGGTGAACGAGATCTGCAGCGAAGAGTTCCTGACCGGTGTGCGCGAGCGTGCTGCGCAACTGTCCGCCGGACTGCAGGCCATCGCGCGCGATCACGGCCTGGTGGGCGAGCGTGGCCTGGGGCTGCTGCGGGCCTTGGTGCTGCCGTCAGACAGCGCAGGCGAGGTAGTGGCGGCCGCCCAGGCGCTGGCGCCGGTGGGGCTGCTGCTCAATGCGCCGCGCCCTCACCTGATCCGTCTGATGCCGGCGCTGAACATCAGCGCAGCCGAGGTGGACGAGGGGCTGGCGCTGCTACGCCGGGCGCTGCGCGAGGCGCTGGGCTGAAGGACTAGCCTTGCGTCGTGCCGAAGATCTTGTCGCCAGCGTCACCCAGGCCCGGGATGATGTAGCCGACCTCGTTGAGGTGGCTGTCGATGGCCGCCGTCCAGCAGCGCACATCAGGATGGGCGGCCTCCAGCGCCTTCACGCCCTCCGGCGCGGCCACGAGCACCAGGGCGCGCACATCCTTGCAACCCCGTGCCTTCAGCAGGTCGACCGTTGCGATCATGCTGCCGGCCGTGGCCAGCATCGGGTCAATGATCAGTGCCGTGCGCGAGTCCAGGTTGCCGACGAACTTGTCGAAGTAATTCACCGGCTTGAGCGTCTCGTGGTCGCGGGCCAGGCCGACGACCGACACCTTGGCGTTGGGCAGGATGTCGAGCACGCCGTCCAACATGCCCAGGCCCGCACGCAGGATGGGCACGACCGTGACCTTGCGGCCCGCGATCTGGTCGATCTCGGCGGGGCCGCTCCAGCAATTGATCGTCGTCTTCTCCAGCGGGAAGTCGGCCGTCGCCTCGTAGCAGAGCAGCCGCGCCACCTCGCCGGTCAGCTCGCGGAACTTCTTGGTCGAGATGTCCGCCTCGCGCATCAGGCCGATCTTGTGCTTGACCAGCGGGTGCTTGACTTCGATGACGGCCATGACGGGAACTCCCAGTTTTTCTAAACAGTCAGAATTATCTGCGCTGGCGCAGCGCCTCATAAAGGCAGACACCCGACGCCACCGACACATTCAGGCTCTCGACCGCGCCGGCCATCGGGATGCGCACGAGTTCGTCGCAGGTCTTGGCCGTCAGTTGCCGCATGCCCTCGCCTTCGGCGCCCATCACGAACGCGATGGGGCGTTTGAAGTCGACGTCGTAGATGGATCGCTCGGCCTGGTCCGACAGGCCGACCACCCAGATGTCGCGTTCCTTCAGCTCATTCAAGGTCCGTGCCAGGTTGGTGACCATCAGATAGGGCACGGTCTCGGCCGCGCCGCTGGCGACCTTGGCCACCGTGGCGTTCAGGCCCACGGCGCGGTCCTTGGGGGCAACGACGGCATGCACGCCCGCGCCATCGGCAACACGCAGGCAGGCACCGAGGTTGTGCGGATCGGTCACACCGTCCAGCACCAGCACCAGCGGCGGGCCTTCGACGGCGTCGAGCACGTCGTCCAGCGAATGCGGCTGAGCCAGCGCCTGCACCCGGGCGACGACGCCCTGGTGGCGCGTGCTGCCGGCGATCTGGCTCAGACGCTCGTCGTTGCTCTCCACGAGCTTGGCGCCGGCCTCCTTGGCGCGCTCGACAAAAGTGCGCATGCGCTGGTCGCGCCGCGATGGGTCGAAATGGACCTCGGCGACCGAAGCGGGGTGGGTCTTGAGGCGGACGGTGACGGCGTGGAAGCCGAACAGGACGGACTTGGGGGAACTCATGGCCGCATTGTCGCGGGCTGCTGACGCCGCGCGTTCTCCATGACGTTGACGAAGCTATCGGTCCAGAGCCGCGCCTTGTTCTTCGCCAGATGGTCCAGCAGCGCGTCGTGCGCCTCACGCGTCACGCTCAGGTGCTCGGCGCCCACGCCGTGGAACAGCAGATGCACCATCGCGTGCTGAGCGGCCGCCTTCTCGACCAGCGCGATCAACTGCTCGGCGGTCCAGCCCTCGACGAAGTACACCGGCACGGCATAGGGGTCGAACGCCTCAAGGTCGGTCACCATCGCCGGGTTGGCGGCGCGGTAGGCCACGAAGTACGGCTGCAGCGCCTTCACGAAATCCTGGCCGCCGGCCTTCAGGTCCAGGCAGGGCGGCGTAAAGGTGCGCTTGGTCTTGCCGTCCAGCGATTGCAGCCAGGTGTTGGCCGCAAGGATGTGCTCCTGCACCTGGGCCGGCGTCTGCTTGTCCAGGTCGCGGTGCGGCAGCACCCATTCCCGACCCGGCCCAAGGCCTGAGCAGCTGTGGAAGAGGCTGTGGTTGCCCAGTTCATGGCCGGCGGCTGCGGCGGCCTTCCATTCGTTCTGGCGAGCGGGAAAGGTAGGCCCGTTGATGGGGATGTAGAAGCTGGCCCGCAGGCCGCGCTTGTTGAGCGCCGGCACGACGTGGTCGAGCTGACTGTCCAGCGCGTCGTCATAGCCCAGCGTGACGGCGGCCTGGGCGCCGTTGGGCCAGACAAACGGCGCCGCCGTGGCAGCCAGCGAAGCGAACAGGCCGAGTGCGGCCAGCATCATCTTTTTCATCTCTTTGTCTCCTCAACGAAGGGATTGGACGGCCATCAATGCACCGATGAGCACCGGCTGATGGACCATGTAGAAGCTCAGCGACCAGCGCCCCAGCACGGCCAGCGGCCTGGGCGCCGTGCCCTGCCAGAGCTGGGGCCGGATGCGCGTGGCGACAAAGCCCAGCAGCATGGCGGCCAGCCAGGGCAGCATGGGCACGTAGTCCTCGGTAATGGGCTTGTGCGTGACGAGGCCGAGCCAGTCCGTCCAGCGCGTGTCAAACGCCGTGTGCTGAACAAAATGCGGCAGTGCGATGGCGGCCACGGCCAGCGCCAGCAACGCCACGTCGGGCAGGCGCGCCAGGCCCAGGCGCAGCAGCAACAGCATGGCGGCAATGCCATGCAGCACGCCGAAGCTGATCCAGCTGTTCGGGAACATGAACCACGAGCCCAACGTCACCAGCAGCGCACAGGCGGCCACCTGGCCCCAGCGCTTCCAGAACCGGGCAGTGCCCTGCCCGTTCAGCATGGCGAGTGCTTGGCCGCCGCCGGCGCAGAACAGGAAGAGGCTGACGATGCAGCTGCGCTGCCCGGTCCAGAACGGGTCGCGGTAGAAGTCCTGGCTGATCCAGCCGAAGTGGTTCAGGTCGAAACCGAAGTGGAAGACGGCCATCCAGACGATGGCTAGGCCGCGCAGCGCATCGAGGCGGTCGGAGCGGGTAGGTTTGGGATCGGCAACAGCCGTGAGCATGAGATCAGCGCGGAGCTAGCGCGGAGAAGAGGCGGCGGGATTCTGACCGCTCTGCGACTGCTGCTGTTGGCGCCGCGCCAGCCGCTCCTCGGCAATGCGGCGGCGGGCGATGCGGTCGCCCTCGTCCGCGTCGGCCGCGCTGTGCATGGCTTCGGCGCGCTGCCGGGCATCCTGGCGCACGCGGTCGCTCAGCTGGGTCTGCGCGGCCTGGGCCTCGCGGCTGATGTCCCAGTCGGCATCGGTGTAGCGGCCCTGACCGTTGCGGCACTGGCGGGCGCGGCGCACCTCGTCCTGCATGAACTGGCGCTCGGCGTCGCCCAGCGTCGTGGAGTTGCCACGCGTCTGCATGCCGCGGATCTCGCCGTCGCCCGGGCAGGCATTGCCCGGCGGCACCAACGGCACCAGCGGCGCGGGAGCCGGCGGCCGGCCCATGGCGGCATCGACGACCTCGGGCTTCATGGCGTCCACCACATTGGGCTGAAGGTTGCGCCCTGGCACCGGCTGGCCGGACTGCGGGCAGGGCTTGTCGCTGAAGACCACCTTGCCGCCCACGTCGCATTTCCAGACCTGCTGCGCCCAGGCGCTGGACAGCACCAGGCACAGCCCCAGGCCCACGCCCATTCGCTTCATCGACACGCCGCTGTCTCCGACCAAAATGCGCCCCATCGCAACCGCTCCTTCGCTCGCTTCATGTCCAAGCGTCTGCTCGCTCTGGCCCTCATCGTATGGCTAGCCACCGGCCCCGCCGAAGCCCAGAACAAGGCCGCCCAACCGCGTGCCGTCAGCGCCCGCGGCGCGCTTGACGCCGAGGAGATGAACAACATCGGCGTGTTCAAACGCGTCAGCCCGTCGGTGGTGCACATCACGACGCTGTCCGTGCAAAGAGATTTCTTCTCGCTGCGAACGAGCGAGCAGCCCAGCGGCACGGGCACCGGCTTCGTCTGGGACGACGCCGGCCACATCGTCACCAACTTCCACGTCATCCAGGGCGGCGACCGCGCCACCGTCACGCTGGCCGACCAGAGCAGCTACCCGGCCAAGCTGGTCGGCGCCTTCCCCGACCGCGACCTCGCCGTGCTGCGCATCGAGGCACCGCGCGACAAGCTGCCCGCCATTGCCGTGGGCGCCAGCCGCGACCTGCAGGTCGGCCAGAAGGTCTACGCCATCGGCAACCCCTTCGGGCTGGATCAGACGCTGACCACCGGCATCGTCTCCGCACTGAACCGCGAGATCGAGTCGGTCACGCGGCGCACGATCAAGGGCGCGATCCAGACCGATGCAGCCATCAACCCGGGCAATTCGGGCGGCCCGCTGCTGGATTCCGTCGGGCGGCTGATCGGCGTCAACACAGCAATCTTCAGCCCGAGCGGGGCGAGCGCCGGGATCGGGTTTGCCATTCCGGTCGACGAGGTGAACCGCATCGTGCCGAGGTTGATCCGCGACGGGCGCTTCATCCGGCCGGCGCTGGGGGTCACGTCGGGGCCGCCGAACCTTGCCCAGGCACTGGGCGCGCCCAAGGGCGTGCTGCTCGTCAACGTGGCGGACGGCAGCCCAGCGGCGGCGGCAGGGCTCAAGCCGTTCGGGCGGGACCGCAGCGGGCGCATCGTGCAGGGCGACGTCATCACCGCCGTGGACGGCCAGGCGGTGGCGGACCTGGATGACATGCTGTCGCTGCTGGAGACGCGGCAGATCGGGGAGAAGGTCACGTTGACGGTGTGGCGCGGGGGGCAGACGAGGAAGGTCACGGCGACCTTGGGAAGTTCCGATTGAGATTCACCTGGCACCCGCATCAGAATCAACGCGGCGCTCTCGGCGCTTCAATTCGCAGCAAGGAGTCGAACTCATGGACAAGTCAGGCAGCGGTCTCCCGGACCAACTCAAGTCGGGCATAGAGGCTCTTTCGGGCATGAGCCTGGATCACGTTCGCGTGCACTACAACTCGCCCAGGCCGGCACAACTGAACGCACTCGCCTATGCGCAAGGCTCCGACATCTACCTTCCGCCGGGTCAGGAGCGCCATCTTCCCCATGAAGCCTGGCACGTCGTTCAGCAAGCGCAGGGCCGTGTGTCTCCGACGGCCCGCAGCCACATCGGCCTGAGCACCGACGAAGAGGCGTTGAAGACCGAACGCGACCTCCTCGCGAAGCGAACTCCTCTGTAGGCATCTGCTCTTAAAGTAGCGCCCCGCCCGAAGCATCGCGCCGGGCTCAATCGACAGACGACAGGACACCCCATGGGCGCGCAATGGAAAGCCAAACACAAAGACATCGCCGCCAATGCCAAGGGCCGGCTGTTCGGCAAGCTGTCCAAGGACATCATGATTGCCGCGCGCCACGGCGCTGACCCGAAGGACAACGCGCGGCTGCGGCTGGTGGTGGAGCAGGCGCGCAAGGTGTCCATGCCCAAGGAGACGCTGGACCGCGCCATCAAGAAGGGCGCCGGGCTGACCGGGGAAGTCGTCCACTTCGAGCAGGCCATCTACGAGGGCTTCGCGCCGCACCGCGTGCCGGTGATGGTGGAGGTGCTGACCGACAACGTGAACCGCGCCGCGTCGGATATGCGCGTGCTGTTCCGCAAGGGCCAGCTCGGCACGTCGGGCTCGGTGAGCTGGGACTACGACCACCTCGGCATGATCGAAGCCGAGCCCGCCACGCCCGGCGCCGATGCGGACACCGCTGCCATCGAGGCCGGCGCGCAGGACCTGCTGCCGGCCGACGAGGACGGCATCACCGTGTTCCTCACCGACCCGACCGACCTCGACCTCGTCAGCCGCGCCCTGCCGGCGCAAGGCTTCACCGTGCTGAGCGCCAGGCTGGGCTACCGGCCCAAGAACCCGGTCGACCCGACGAGCCTGAACGCCGAGCAGTTGGAAGAGGTGGAGAGCTTCCTGGCCGCGCTGGACGACAACGACGACGTGCAGCACGTGTACGCCGGGCTGGCCGGCTGAGGCCGCGCCGTCTGCCCGCACAACGCACCACGTACCGCTCCCGCCGCATGCCCCTGCCCCCGCATTCATTCCCACAAGTCGCTGAACGACGCGACGTCGACGCGAGGACCTTCCAGGAGGAGATCCTCCCCGCCAATCGACCGGTGGTGATGCGCGGCCTCGTCGAGCACTGGCCTGCGGTGCAGCAGGGCAAGGCGTCGGCCCGGAGCGTCTGCGAGTACCTGATGCAGTTCTATCAGGGCAAGGTGGTGCCGCTGCTGCTCGGCGACCCTTCGGCCAAGCGCCACATCTTCTACCAGGACATGATGGCCGGCCTGAACTTCGAGCGGCGGCCCGCCACCATCTTCGACGGCATGCGCCTGCTGTTGAACCACATGGGCGACGCCGATGCGCCGGCCGTCTACATGGAGTCGCTGCCCGTTGCCGACTGCCTGCCCGGCTTCACCGGCGAACACGCGATGCCGCCGCTGGGCGGCGCGGTATCGCCCAACATCTGGATCGGCAACGCCGTCAAGGTGCAGACCCACTTCGACCTGATGCGCAACCTGGCCTGTGTGGTGTCCGGCAAGCGGCGCTTCACGCTGTTCCCGCCCGAGCAACTGCCCAACCTGTACGTCGGGCCGCTGGACTTCACGCCGGCCGGCACGCCGCTGAGCATTGTGCCGCTGGACAACCCCGACCTGGAACGCTATCCGCGCTTCCAGCAGGCGCTGGAAGCGGCGCAAGTCGCCGACCTGGAGCCCGGCGATGCGCTGTACATCCCGTATGCCTGGTGGCATCACGTCGAGTCGCTGGAGCCCTTCAACATTCTGATCAACTACTGGTGGACCGAGAAGCAGTCACCCGTGCACAACTACGACGCGTTGCTGCACGCGGTGCTCGCGTTCCGCGACCTGCCGGCCGAACAGCGCAGGTTCTGGCAGGGCATGTTCGACCACTTCGTCTTCGAGACCCACGGCGAGGCCTTGGGCCATCTGGCGCCTGAGCATCGCGGGCATCTGGGGCCGATATCGCCCGAGAAGGCCGCGGCCATCAAATCAATCCTGGCTCAGTCCCTCAACCAGCGCTGATCAGCGCCTTGAACCCTCGACAAGCCAGGCGGCCGGCGTGCCGGCGTCCACGACGGCAACTGCTATTGCTTGATGTAGAACTCAGCAATCTGCGGAATGAACCGTTCCGGATTCCCGCCCACAAGGTTCGTCAAGACGACCACGGCCAAGCCATCATCCGGATAAACGATGAAAGCTGCGCGGTTGCCGCCGATGCCGGCGACCTGCCTTTTCGGGCTTGATGCGAGCACCGGCCAGCCGGCCGCCCAGGGGCTCTCGACTCCACTGTTCAGCTTCTCCGGCGTCCACATGCTCTGCGCGCTGGCCGCGCTGATGAACCGGCCACTGGACAGCGCGACGATCCAGTTCGCCAACTCGGTGGCCGTCGTCTGGATGCCGCCTCCCGCATGGAGGCTGTAGGGCATGTCGTAAACCCAGTGAGACAGGCGATCGGCATCGTCCGGTGCGAGGGTTCTGCGCGGTAAGTAGCTGTAGATGGTCGCAGCGTTTGCCACGAGGTCATAGCTGTCGCCGAAGGTCGTCAGGCGCATGTCCGCCAGCGCGAACTGCCGCTCTTTCATGTAGCGCTCGTAGCGCATCTTGGCCTGCTTGACGATGATCTGGGCCAGCAGGCCGTAGTTCGTCTGGTTGTAGGCAAACTTGTCGCCGGGCGGCGCTTCCATGGCTTGCTGCTTGATCGCCTTCCACATGGCCGCTTCACTGCTGCCTGCGACGGGGCCGGGTTGATCGACGATATCGGGCAGCCCCGACGTGTGTGCCAGCAACTGCCGCACGCAGATTGGCTGCCATGCGCTCGGCAGGTCATCGAGATAGCGGGAGATTGGCGCCTCGAGATCCACGAGGTCGGCTTCGGCGAGCTGCATCACCGCGACGCCTGTGAGCGGCTTGGTGGCTGAGTTGAGCGGAAACAAGGTCGTGGCCGTGGTGGGCACGCGGTTTTCGACGTTGGCCCAGCCATAGCTTTCAGACAGCACGACTCGGCCATCCTTGATCACCGCAACCTGCAGCCCCGGTATGCGCCGTTCTTTCATCACCTGTTGAATCAGCTGGCGCGTCCTATCGTTCGAGGTTTCGGTGGCATCAGCGGCGCGACCGAGGCCGGGCAGTGACAGCAACCATGCCGTCGCCATGACCAGGGCGATCTGTTTTCCAAATTTCATAGCGTGTTCGGGGCAGTCAGGGCGACGGTGAGTTGGGATGTCGAAGCTTCGCTTCGCCAGTCATCCTGAGGCCGCTGCTGACCGATGACGGAAGTTAAAGAAGCCGATGCTCGGGACTTGATCCACCTTCGCACTCCGCCAGCAACCACTGCTCGAACGCCTTCACCGCCGGCCGCGACTTGGCTGCCGGGTCGACGATGAGCCGGTAGGCGCGCGCCGAAGCGATGCCGGCGTCGAACGGCGTGACGAGCTGGCCGCTGGCCAGCAGCGCGTCCACCAGCGGGCGCCGCCCCAACGCCACGCCCTGCCCGGCTATCGCCGCGGCAATGGCCTCGGAATAACTCGAAAAACTCAGGCGCGCCGCCGGCCGCAGGTCGCTCAGGCCCCAGGCGCTGAGCCAGGGCTCCCACTCGGCGGGCATGCCGGCGCTGTCGCCGTCCATGGCCAGGTGCAGCAGCGTGTGGCGAGCCAGGTCGGGCGGCTCGCGCAGCGGCAGGCCAAGCTCGCCCACCAGGCGCGGGCTGCAGACGGGCAGCATGGATTCGGCGAACAGCTGCCGGCCCTGGGTCGTGCCAATGGGGCTGTAGCGGATGGCGAGATCGAAGCCTTCGCTGGCCAGGTTGCGGCTGCCCAGGCCGGCATCCAGCCGCACGTCGATGCCCGGATGAGCACGCGTGAAGGCAGTCAGGCGCGGGATCAGCCACAGCGAGGCGAAGCCGGGCGTCGTCGTGAGCGCGAGCAGCTGGCGCTGGTGGGGCTCACGCACGGTGCGCACCGCCACGCGCAGCGTGTTCAGCGCGATGGCGCAGGCGGCGTAGAGGCGCTGGCCGTCCTCCGTCAACGCCAGTGCGCGGTGGCGGCGCTCAAAGAGAGCCACGCCCAGCTCGTCCTCCAGCCCGCGCATCTGCCGGCTCATGGCGGACTGCGTCACGAAGCGCTCCTCGGCCGCCTGCGTGAAGCTCAGGTGGCGCGCGGCGGCCTCGAAGGAGGCCAGCAACTGCAACGGCGGGAGACGGTCGATCGGCTTGGTTGACATGATCTGGAGGAATGCGAAGCCTTCCGAATCATCGTTTGTCGGCAGGTGCGCTGGCAATCAGTATTCGGGCCATGCGCATGCCTGCACGGTATGCAAGGAGCCTGACATGCTGATCGACGTCCCCCACACCCGGCTGCTGCTGCAACGCGGCCAGACCTCGCGCCTGCCCCAGGCGCGCGCCGCTCACCTGTGCAGCGCCGAAGGCACGCTGTGGATCACGCTGGACCACGACGCGCGCGACATCGTGCTGGAGCCCGGCGAGTGCTTCGTCGTGCCGAGCGACAAGGGCGTGACCATCAGCGCGCTGAGCGCCAAGGCCGTGCTGGACCTGCGCCCCGCCGAGGCGCGGCCGTGACTGCCGCGCTGGCGCTTGCGCCCCTGGTCGCCAGCGAGGCGCAACGCTGGGCCTTGCCGGGCGACCGCGTGGCCTGGCTGCGGCCGCTGCGCGCCGGCGACGTCTGTGCCGAGCAGCGCTTTTTCAACGGCCTGTCGCTGGACTCGCGCCACCAGCGATTTCACTTTGGCCTGCGCGAGTTGAGCCCGGCCCTGTTGAAGCTGCTGACCGAGGTGGACCAGCGCCTGCATCGCGCATGGGTGGTTGAGGCCGAGGCGCCCGGCCGGCCCGTCATTGCCGATGCGCGCTTTGTCTGCGACCCCGATCGGCCGGCCATTGCCGAGTTCGCGCTGGCCGTGGCCGACGACTGGCAAGGCCTTGGCCTGGGTCGGCGGCTGCTGGCCCACCTCATGGCCGACGCCGGCCGCCACGGCGTGCAACGCCTGTTTGGCGACGTGCTGGCCGGCAACCGACGCATGCTGGCGCTGCTGCGCGAGTTCGGCGCCCGCCTTGAGGCGCATCCGGACGGCGCGCAGCTCGTGCGCGGGGTGCTGACCTTTTATTCAAGACATTTACAACCCGTCATCACAGTCAAGTACTTGTCATTCATTTGATATTTTCAACACATTCAGGACAAAATTCAGGACACAACACCTGAACCCATGTCCGCCGACCTGCCCAGCCTCGAACGCCTGCTCCGCCCGCGCGGCCCCCTGGGGCTGGCGGAGATTGCCGCGAGCCTGGGTTGCTCCACCAAGACCGCCCAGCGGCTGATCGCCACGGCCGGTGAAGCGGTGGTGGCCGCCGGCCAAACGCGGCGCAGGCGCACGGCCTGGCGGCGCGACTTTCGCGGCCAGCGGGTAGAGGCGCCGCTCTACCGCATTGAAGAGGATGGTCGACCGCAGCGCATCGCCGTATTGCGGCGGATCTGGCCCTTTGGTTGTCATGTCGAAACCGAAGCAGCCGCCTGGCCCACGCCCGAGGAAGCGCGCGACGGCTGGTACGGCGGTCTGCCCTACCCGCTCTATGACCTGCGGCCGCAGGGGTTTCTCGGCCGTGCCTTTGCACGCCGGCATGCGCCCGGGCTGGGCCTGCCACCAGACCCGCGCGATTGGGACGATGACGCACTGCTCCTGGGCCTGGACGCCTTTGGCGATGACCTGCCCGGCGAGTTGCTGGTGGGCGACACGGCACTGCGCCGCCTTCTCGATGCACGGCTGAACTCGGCCCAGCCGCTGAGCGAAGCCGAGTTGCCCGCCGCCTACGCTGCCCTCGCCACCCAGGCGATGGACGGCGCCCTGCCCGGCTCGTCGGCCGGCGGCGAGTTCCCGAAGTTCACCGTGGCGCGCGAGCTGCCCGACATGGCCACGCCGCACTGCGTCGTCAAGTTCAGCGGCGCCGACGACTCGGCCACCGTGCAACGCTGGCGCGACCTGCTCGTCTGCGAGCACTTGGCGGCCACTGCTTTAGGCGAGCAGGCGGCGCGCACGCGGCTGCTGGTGCACGCGGGCCGGCACTTCCTGGAGAGCGAGCGCTTTGACCGTGTCGGCCCGCACGGCCGGCGCGGCGTCGTCAGCCTGGAGAGCGCCGACGCCGGCCTCGTCGGCAAGGCCGGCAGCGACTGGACCCGCGTGGCCCGTGCGCTGGCGGCCCAGGGCCTGCTGAGCGCTGAGGACGCCGAGCGCGCGGCCGAGCGCCAGCTCTTCGGCCAGTTGATCGGCAACAGTGACATGCACGGCGGCAATCTCGGCTTCTTCCACGACGCGAGTGGCCTGCGCCTGGCGCCGAGCTACGACCAGTTGCCGATGCGCTACGCCCCGCAGGCCGGCGGCGAGGTGCTGTCGCCGCCGCTCGCGCCCAGCCTGCCGATGCCGGCGGAACGCGAACGCTGGCAGCGCGTGGCGCCGATGGCCCTGGCCTTCTGGCACGCGGCCACTCGGGACACGCGCATCAGCCCCAACTTCTGCGCCCTGTGCGCCGACAACGCCGCCGCGCTCGAACGCGTGATGGCCCTGGCATGAAACGACTGCTCATCACCTTGTTGATCCTGACCCTCATGCTGGTCGGCGTGAGCCTGGCTGCGGGCGAGTACCTGACGCGCCCCGTCCGAACGGCCATCGGCGCGCTGCCCGGGGGGCTGAACGCCGAGACCGTCACCATCCCGTTTGGCGAAGGCCAGCTCCTCGCCGGCTGGTTCCTGCCCGGCCGCGCGAACGAAGGCGCCGTGCTGATGCTGCACGGCGTGCGCGGCAATCGCCTGCAGATGCTGGCGCGCGCCAGCTGGCTGCAGCGCGAGGGCGTCGCCAGCCTCATCGTCGACCTGCCGGCGCACGGCGAGAGCAGCGGTGAACGCATCAGCTTTGGCCGGTACGAGGCCAAGGGCGCCGATGCCGCGCTGGCCTGGCTGCGCGCTCGGCTGCCGGGCGAGAAGGTCGGTGCCATCGGCGTGTCGCTGGGCGGCGCGTCCCTGCTGTTCGCGCAGCGCCAGCCCGAGCTGGACACACTGGTGCTGGAGTCGGTCTACCCGACCATCGCCGACGCCGTGCAGGACCGGCTCGCCATGCGCCTGGGCCCGCTGGGGCTGGGCTTTGGCACCGCTCACTTGCGCCCCATCGACGCCATCGCCAGCGTGCGCGCGCCGCTGCTTGTGGCTTCGGGCATCGAGGACCTGCACACGCGCTGGCCCGAAACTGAAGCGCTGTTCGGCGCCGCCCACGAGCCCAAGGCGCTGTGGCCGGTGCAGGGCGCCGCCCATGTCGACCTGTACGAGTTCGACGCGGCGGCCTATGAGGCGCGGCTTGGGCCGTGGCTGCACGCACATTTGCGGAAGCGCTGAACAGGTCTGGCGCGAGTGCACGCGCACGGCTGAGGGATGCAGCGCAAGGCGCAAAGCAC
>Ga0307515_10015792_pt1 | contig 13888 bp, 8 predicted proteins | sample 17_EM_MG_FD_194513 | JGI IMG/M metagenome (GOLD analysis project Ga0307515, IMG submission 194513) | Populus trichocarpa ectomycorrhiza microbial communities from riparian zone in the Pacific Northwest, United States - 17_EM | ecosystem: Host-associated > Plants > Roots > Unclassified | place... | reverse complement strand
AGGCATATTGCCGTCACGTATAGCAAGTTACCATCACGTGCCGCCGCGGCACTAGCGTGGTGAGGAACCTTAAGTTCCTTACCCCTTTCTTTAAGAAGAATACAGAACAATTATTATACTATCTACGAACCGTAGCTACGTAATATCCCCTTATGTAACCAACAATAGTAGATACTAACTTATAACTAGTTGCTATTAGACAGCTATAGGAAATAGTTAATTAATTAATAGATAATAATAGGATATTTAAAGAAAGGATTAATGGAATCGGAGCAGCTAAGGTTAAGTTACCCTTAATTAAGTAATTTTTAGGGGAGAAGTTAAAGCTTAAGGGATTCTTTATATAAATGCACTTTAAGGTTATATAGGAAGGAGTTAAACTAGGAACGCCTATGGATTAAGTCGCTTATATAGGATTATTCTTAATAGGAAGAGTACTTAAGTAGTTTAAGCCTTACCTTACGGAGGTATAGGAATACAGCATAATAATTACTAACTAGGAGGTACGGTATATATTCTTAAGTTAGAATAGGTTTGCGAAACGCTTAACACAGATATTTAAAAACCTGGAGGTAACTATAATAGTAAAAAAAAACTTTAAAACCTAGTATAAAGGACTTTAGTAATTAAGTATACGATATAGTTTTAAATATTAGTAATATAAGTTAAATAGAATAATAAGGCGCTTATGGTATAGTATAAGTAGGGACTTAAGGTAAAAGTTTAGGATGTAATTATCCTAATAGAAGATACGGATACTCTTAGGGATTTAATTAATTAAGTAATTAAAATTAATAATAGGATCTACTAAAGAGAGTAAACTAAGAAGGGTTAGGATAGAGTTTTATAGTTATATAAGGCGCAAAGTATATAATAATAAAGTTAAAGTTAGAAACTATAGTATGGCGTAGAGCTAATAGACCTAAGTAGTACTAAAGAAAATAAGAAATAAAATAAACGATAATGGAAACCTAGAGGATAAGGATTAAGTAATTAAAGATTTAGGAAGTAGAGGCTAAACTAGGGATCTTAGCAGTAGAAGAAGTTTAGGCAGACTTTATAGCAAGAAAAATAGTTTAAAGAAGGAGCTTATATAAATTGCGGAAAATAGAGTTACTATATTAAAGACTATAGAAGTAGGTAAAGTTACTATATAGTAAAAGGAATAAGACTAATAGATAATATATATATATAGAGGGATAATAATATACTATAAGGAATAAAAGAATGTTTAATTAAAAGTTTCGCGTTTTATTATAATAACGTATACTAAATTTATAAGGACACTAAGTATGGCGTAAGCTATTAGCTATAAGAGCTAAAATTATTAAAATTTAGAGGAACTAATAAACTAGTTTATAGATCGGATATTAAGGATAATAAATTTAATATAGGCGAAATATTTAGTAACAATAAGGTAATAAAGGCAGCTTACTAGGAGTATATAGACCTTTAAGATGTTATAAAAGAGGTAGAGGATAATTCCACTATAGAATAGGGAATATTAGTAGGGATTAAGACCCTACTAGACACAATGTTTATTACTTTGCGAGATGTAAGAGAAGTAGGATAATAAACTATTTTGGCACTTAATAAAGGTAAAAGGCTATAAGCTTCAGATTCCCGAGATAAGATAAGAGATAATTAAGATTTTTAAGACGGGATAAGATAAGCTTAAGGACCTATAATAGACGATAACCGATAGAGTAGAGTAATAGCTTAGTTTAGTAATATATAAATAAGCTTAGGATGAAGTTTCCTAAAGATATAAGATTTTTAAGACGAGATAAGTAAGATTTAAGACTCTTAAGATGAGATAAGAATACTAAAGAAGCTTAGTTAGACTAAGGCTAGAGCTAAGCTTAAGAAAGAAGCAAGCTTAGGATTAAGAACCCTATAGGACTAAGATTTCAGCAATAGAATAAGGACTATTAAAGAAATTGCAAGTAAAGCTTAGTAATAGGATTAAAATATTAATACCAGGATTAAGAAGTAAGAAGACTTTAAGAATCTACTTATAAGATGTAAACTAAAAGAAAATAGGAAGGAATTCCAATAAAGAATCCTCGCTTAGTAAGAATAAAAGCTAAATTAAAGAACTAGTATACTAGGTTATATAAGGAACAGAGCACCTATATAAAGAATTACTAATAGGCCTAGAATAGGCATACTAAGAGCTAAGTGGCTTACTAAACTAGAAGATAAAGAGGATTTAGGGATCCCTATTAGGTTCGAAAAACAATATATAAAAGGCTATTATAACGTAATAATAAGAAGATACTTCCTTATGGATAAGCTGTATATACTCTAGCAGCTGTACTAAAAGTGGTATAGGTAAAGGCATAATAATAAGTAGGAAGATTTCTATATATAGTTAGATAAAAAAAAGTTATCTAGGACCACCTTATTATGGAAAAGGCTATAACTTATATTAAGGGAGCCTTAATTATAATATTAAAAGATTTTAAGGAATGGTTAGAGGACTAGAGAAGTAAAAGACGCATCTTAGTACCCATAAATAAAGTTATAACGTTTAGATTAATATAGTAGAAATTTAAACTTAAAGATAAAGATAAGTCTAGAGTTAACCTAAAGCACCTAGTGCATTATATATTGGCGTGGCTTGCATATATAGATAATATATACAAAATGTATAAAAACCCAAAAGAAAAGAATTAGAAGTATTTAGTAAGAATATATTAGGCGCTAGATAAGCGATAATATAGGAATGCTAAATATATATATATATAGCATCTAGCAGAAATTTAGGAGTTAGGCAACTTAATATTTTAACTAAAAAGATTTCTTACGGAAGAATGCTTAGATAAATAATAGTAGTGGGAGTATTTAGAAAACACGTATTTATATAGTTAAAACTCTTTAGTACGATATCTAGTTATAACGATATACTCTATATTATGATCTACAAGCCTTAATCAAATTTTTTTTGGTGTATTTTACGATAATCTGACTTTTTATAATATTGTTAAGTTCTCTACACCAAAATCGGTATAGCCAGTATTTTATTAAGTAGATTTAGGCTTTCCTTACCGCTAGATTAGCTATTAAAATCTATCCTATAACGATTAAATTTTATTAAAACCACCTTTAGATCTTACTCTTTATACTTAATTCTACCTTATTTAATATGGCAAGACATTAAAATCCTAATAGACGTCGCCGTTACGGTATTTCCGACTATAAGCGCCAAAAAATCCGTATCTACTACCTTAAATAACTACACCTTATGCAAAAACAACTTGCGATATAGGCCACCAACACCTTCCGCTATAAGTTTAATTAATCCTTAATATCTGAAATACTTAGCAATAAGTATAACTACCTTAATTTAGTTAAAATTTGTTATAGGCAAGGTGCACGCGAGCAGAAAAGAGACGCTAAGCAACCTCTCTTAGAGGAGGCTCTCTTTAAGTGGCACTAACGCCTATAGATCTCTCGCATTCCTATTACGGGCGACCTCATTTACACTGCCGTATCCTAATTATGGAATCGTATACTTGCTTTATCTGAGTTATAAAAGCCTAGCTGGTTAATTGGGTGGCTAAAAGGTTTTAAATCTCGCAACGGAATTCGCAAGAGAAAGCAATATAGTAAGGCTGCGTTAGTTAATATAGAAGGCGCCAAGGATCGCATGATAGAGCTTTAGGCGCTTATTATGTTTTACCCTTTAAAGGACGTCTACAATATAGATGAGACTGGGCTCTTTTAGAAGGCTATACTAGATACTATATTAGCCACTAAGGCCTAATTAGGAACTAAGAAGTAGAAGGTAAAACTCTCTCTCGCTAATTGCTCTAATGCAGACGGCTCCAATAAGATTCCTCTATAGATTATTAGTGCATTACTATGGCCTCGTTGCTTTGCGCAAGCTCGCATTAATATTAATTTATTAAATATATATTAGAGGCATAATAAGAAGGCCTAGATAACTACCGTAATTATACTTAATTGGCTTACTTAGTTTAATAAAAGGATATAGAATAGAAAGGTTCTTCTACTAATTAACGGCTTTAGCGCCCACTAAGCTGCCATTTAAACGGCTCTTAAAAATAGATCTTTAAAGAATATAAGAGTTAAGTTTCTTCCTCCTAATTACACCTCTGTTTTCCAGCTACTTAATTAAGGGATAATTGTAAACTTTAAAGCTCTCTACCGCCGATATTGGCTGTAGTTTATAGTAGAACGTACCCTAGAAGACGAAGATCTAATTAAGCAGATGCACGTCCTTTAGGTGATTAGATGGGCAATCGCTACTTAGAAGGAAGTTACACTACAGACGATTAAGAATTGCTTTATTAAATCAACCCTATTTAGATTAAGAGAAGGCCTATAGCCTCGCCCTTATGATTATATAGATCCTCCCGTTCTAAATAAGTTGGAGTAAATGGTAAAGCAGCTGCATACGGCAGGAAGAGTCCGTAACGTTATAAATATTCGCAATTTTATTGAGCTTCTAGGTAAGGAAGTAGAGGATTTAACTAAGGATCTTATTAAGGAGGTAGTAGAGCTCTACGCAGGGCCTGATTGCGATATAGAAACAAATAAGGACGGATCCGAACAACCTTAAATTAAGCTTAGTGAGGCCTTACAGGCCTTACAAAAGCTTCGTCTGTATGAGGAACAACAGGAAGACGGCGAGAGAGACTTAATTATGAGCCTCATAAGGCACGAACGTCGAATTCGAGGGCGATGAAATTGCAACACCAAACAGACGTCGATTATGACTTTTTTTAGTATAGCTAATCACTCTATTTCGTCGTCGGCCTTGTAGATATACAATATCATTGCCTAATTTTGAATTTGGGTGTATTTAATATACAAATACTGAATATAACAATACCTTTGGTATAACGATATGACTGGCCGTATAAGTCGTATCGTACTAACTAGTTTTGACTATAGTATATAGAGGATAAGAAGCGAACTAGGTATTAGCTAAAGAACGAGCTAAGTGTATAAGAATTAAATAGCTAATAATTAGGAAAAGTAGAGGCTTACGGAACTAGAGGGAGCTAGTAGTAGAGCCTTAGACCTTTAAAGGAATTTAAGGACAACACCTAAATTTACGAGTTAAATGGTAGGATTAGCTGTTTAAAGTATTAATAGATAGTAGAGTAATACGGAACTATATTTTACTAATAGTAGTTAAGAGAATGGGATTACCTTATAGATAGAAGGAGCAACCTTACCTATTAGTTACGATTTTAGGAGATCTAATAGCCTATAGAAGAGGGATTATTAATCTTAAAATAGGACCTATTTAGATAACTATTAAAGGGAGATAGATTAAGATGTCTTTTAATATCCTATTATTGGGATAGGATAAGGCAGTATTAGGAATGCCTTAGTTACAGGAATATAATCTAAAAATTAATTAGATTATAGGTTAGGTCGATATTAGAGATACTTAACGCTATAAAATGTAATAACAGACCAAGTTAGTATGGTACTAAGTTAGAGCAATATATAAGAAGACTAAGTAAGGCTTAAGTTATATACTAAAAAGATATCATAAATATGGCAAAAAGTTATAAAGCTTAGAAAGTAAAAAGCTAGTAGATTATATAGTATAGGACTATAAAATAGAGTTAGAACTGGAACGTATATATAATATATATAATATATATATTACGTATAAGGAAAGTTTCTTAGGAGTATAGTTATATATTTAAAGGACTATAGTCCCTACCTAGATAGTTCTCTTCTTTATAGTAAATCTTAGAATACAATTAGAGTTAATCTATTAGGTAACTACTCCACCAGTTATTATTACGTTATTGACTTCCTGTTTACCTATATACCTAGCCTATTAATAAGTCTACCGTAGTTCCTGCTATAAGGCTTTGTTATAATATAGACCTATATTAAATATAGATTAAATAACTATACCTAAATTAAACGATTTGGTAGAGCCTCCTATAAAGGATATTAAACAGTTACTAACTCCTAGCAGAATGGTATCTCTATATTTACTAGAATTGAACACCTTACTATAAGGACTTTAAGACGATATCCTAGATATAATTAAAGCAACTTCTACCTAGCTAAGTTTACTAGAACTATCTAATATAGCTCTATAAGCTAATAAAGTCTTAGCTAAACCTTTTACTAACCTTATTTTACTAAAAGGATCTAAATAAATTTAACGTTAAGTATATACGACAGCACTAGCCAATCTATCTACCCTATTTGGTTACTACGCTGGATTTACTATAGGACTAGTAAAGGATGTCAGCCGAACTAGATCCTTACCCGCAATGATTTTTCAAGGCAATTGGCTTTAATTTAAAATGTAAATTTACTGTACTCTGTAATAATATATAGACTATATAACTCCTAAGACAAGATACACTAAAGCTTAACACTAAGCTTTAATATATTAACGTCTATTAGCACTAGCTGAGACAGAAAGTCTAAGTTAAAAAGATTAACGTACGATGGGTCCCTACAGACAAGATACCTGCTAATAGCCTTACTAAGATCTTACCCCGTTAAAAGCACGAGGCATGAATAAAGCAGTTAAATTTGGTGGATATTTGATATCAGATTACTGTTCCATCTAGCAACTAGCACCTTTGCAATATTTGCAATATCCGCAATGTCCGTGATATTCGCAATATCCGCAATATTTATAATATTCGCAATATGCTATTCTTACCCTACCCTTTACTACTCTTAAATTGTATCTAAATTTCCTATTTTAGTATAGCTTCTGCCTTTATTTTATATTCTATAGCTTTAACTACACCGTTAAATCTAGGGGGGTGTATAACCGACTACCAACACTGTACCGAGACACAAGATCGCCGCTTGGAAGGCTCCAGGACAGCGTCAACGCCACCCTATATATTAATTGCAGATTAATATTGCTTGCAGATCACTGTTCCCATTTCAGTTACCTATTACCCTATTATGTCTTATTACCTCCACCTTCTTCGTGTATATATAGAGGCTTTAGAGCTACATTCACAATCAAGTCGTTCATTCAATTCTTCGCACTGCAAAGCTTACAATATTTATTGTAGCTGGTGTGCCGCAGGACAAAATCCTATCGATTGGAGGTCCGTGCGCAGGTCAAGAATGAGAAGTCTGTCTATTGAATGTGGCTCTAGGGCCTCTATATATATACATGAGAAGGGTAGCTGAGTCGGTGACCGAGTCAAGGTGGCAAGGTAGTGGCAAAGATATCCGTTTCAGATCGACAAATCCATACCATCAGCTCAGCTGTCGACAAGCTCGACAAACTGTCTTGGCTTGACATTAAGAAAGAAATGACCGAGGAAAAGGCTCTACCTAACGAGGTGGCTGATCAAATCGGCGAATACGTTAAACACAACGGTGCTGTTCGCGACATATTGGATTTTCTAAAGTCTAATCCATCACTCGTTGCAGACCAGGACGTCAAGGCAGGCATCGAGGACATTGAGCTATTGCTGTCTTACTTAGAGGCCTTTGGCATTTCAAATAGCATCTCCTTTAATCTTTCGTTGGCTCAAGGACTTGACTATTATAGCATCTCCTTTAATCTTTCGTTGGCTCAAGGACTTGACTATTATACCTCGTTGATCTTTGAAGTTCTCCACACACCTAGGGAGACACAAGCTCCTGGAAAGCAAGCCAGCGGCAATGGTCAGGCTACCCAGGTGGGAAGCATCGGTGCAGGCAGACGTTATGACAATTTGGTGGGTATTTTTGGCAAACGCCCCATTCCATGTGTCGGTATTTCGTTTGGAGCGGATCGCATCCCTACAATTCTGAAGGCACAACGCGAGCGAGAAGCGGCCCTGCCAATACAGGAGATTGACGTGTATGTGATGGCTTTTGGAGCAGGCAAAGACTTCGATGGTCTTCCTCCCGATCGACTTCATATATGCGGTCAGTTGTGGGACGCTGGCATACGGGCTGGCTTTTCTGCTAAAGCAAGGCCAAAGCTTGCCCAACAGTTCAAGTCGGCTGAGGATGTGCCGCTTGCTGTTATTCCGGGTTAAGATGAGTTGGCGGCCGGTAAACTCAAGATCAAAGTCTTTGGGCTCCCTGACGGTCGCCCGGGGAAGGAAGGTGTTTTAATTGAGAAGGCTGATCCGGTGGCAGAGGTACAAAAACGGCTCTAGCGGTAGGACAGCCGTGGTCCGTTTCGGTTTTCTTAGAAGACCTAGATATGTAGGCTATCACTGTACCTCATTTCCTTGGTTTCTCCGGCACAATCGTATGCTAGAAAAGCATATGAGAGCAGAGCCGAAGCAACCAGAAAACCCAATTGATCGATGTAATACAAAAGCCTACAGTCTGTTTACAACCCGAGGATCAATCCAAACAATTCGCGGAGCTCCAGCCTGCCGAGAAGCGTGGCTCTTATTCTTTCGTCCAGATTGTCAAGCAAAAGTGATAGCCACGAATACGAGAGATTAGGCGCCAAAGGCGCTCTGGCTGGCCATCGGAGCTTTATAGCCAATTGATCAGAGTAATACAATTCTCTGGATTTAGAAAGTTCTATCAAACTTCAAGGCAAAAGAAGGCAAGAATGAGTAAGAACGCAAAAGAGAGAAAATGGAAAATTGGACAACACATTTCTGCACCCAACAAAAGGGACGTCCACTCACGAGGCAGTGATAAATTCAACTTCTCTAGACCCTGGCGTGCTTTTCATACAGTCATTTAGTTCACAAATGCGGCTCTTCGAGGTCTATATAATGTGTAGTAATGAATTAGTCGCCTTGCCGCCCAAGGCAAATACCCGGAATAATTGTTAAATCTTTCAAGCTCACAGACTTGTAAAATGGCTAAAGAATATGTTGACCCCCGATACATTGACAAATCGAAGCTCTATGCACTTCTCGCGCGCTTATTCGCTGGACAGTCCTGGCAAGCTGAGGTGAGTCTGATATAATGGACTGAGACATCTAATTTTCGCCGTGTAAGGCATCAAGGCTCTAAGGCAGATTTTGTCCTAGGTTCGAAGAGGGAAGTGGGTCATCGAGACGCCCACCGCTTTATCAAAGGTAGGAGGTTATCATACACCATTGTCTTTCACCGACCATACCACTCACCCTAGATGTTGCAGGAAGAACTAGATTCTGTCGCTCCGTAACAAAACGGATGCAGAGCGACGTGTATACACAGCCCGCTCAACATCCCTTTGCTCGATTGCCTTCTTCTTCCTTTCCGCCTTCATTCACAGCCTTGCAGGCGCCCCCATAGCTTACTCCAGTCAGCGGTGAGGACGGCCTGCTCAGGCATATTTTGAGTCCATAAGGTGCTCGTGTCGGCTTACTGTCATATTTAATGGGTTGGAAAGTTAGATGTTGGTTCTGCTGCGGCGTTTCAATTGGAGGCTTTTCGCTATGGCTCTTGATACGGATTCGGGTTTCGGTGTGGCATCTCAGGTGCAAGGCTCATGCCTTTCTGTTATAAGTAGGTCTAATGGTATCCATCAAAGTAGCATTCAATCTCAGCGATCAATTTCTTCCTTACACTACTTCGAATGATTACCTTCATTAAAACCCCGTACTTTCTTGATACAGATCTTCATCGCTTTTGTGACAACAGCCGCGTAAACTGATACAACCGCCCATGTCAGCTAGATATAGCCCAACCCCTTCCCAAATTATCGATGGGCATTTCCTTGATCAGGGGCGTCTCCTGAAGGTCTTGCGAGATATTTTCGGGGCTTCAGACGCCGGGGAGAGCAAATTTCGAGTCGAGGTAAGGCAGTTGGCAGGAACTCCTCTTCGCGACATGCTAATCAGCAAGTTGCAATAGCTGAGACTCAATCGGTACAAGATATATCCATCTACAACATACACGCAACCCCCAGAGCTCACTCAGGTAACGCAACACTCAACAACATGTTTATCTTATCGACGTTAACTATTGATAGGAGCAAATACTTGGCTGTCGGACTATATTTTGCTAGAGGCAATGGCCGGCTTTATTGTAGTGGCGTGTTATGTTTCTATCCATTTAGTTTCAGTGTCGGGATTCCAGAGTCTTTGGATGAGAAAGGGCGTTGCCTGCCTGCCTGCCTGCCCACACCATCAGCCGATCGTGGATGTTGATGCCTTGGTGCCTCGCTCTGCCTCATTTAGGTTCACCGGTCTCGGGTGATACGAGCCGGAAACAGCCTTACCCCACTTACCTGAACCAATTATTTCAGCCAGCTACTTAGATCCGAAACATCTTCCGTATAAATGAATAGTTTAATTATCCTTTATCTAAGCCATTCATTCGATGCCTGAAGACCGAGGCAGCCAACTTGTGCATAGCTCGCTTATGTAATACATATCGGCTCATTAAACGACCATGCTTTCGTATCTTAACATTCACGACTCCAAAGCTTTGCATCGGCGAACCGATAGGAGAAGTCCCGATCTTTTTAAAGCTTATCCGCAGAGACCTCAGCTACAAGTCAATTATCTCTCCGCGTTGAGACTACCCGAGCGCAATGATACTCTCATTTATAAGCAAAACCAAACGATACACGATGTGGAGCAGATTGAGGCTTTCAGCAATGTACGGTTCGAAATATAGCTCTTCTATATTCAAATTCAAATCCATTCATTCCAGTGTCCCTTTTGCAAATGAAAGACTAATGTCTAAATGCTTCGCTCTCGTAGAAAACCAACGACATACTACAAGTGTTCATCATCCGGCAACAACGCTCTTGGACGACACTAGATATTTCCCAAGACCTTTTCAAAGGATTTTTAGAAAAATATGGCGTATTTCACGAGTTTTGGAACTGTGCATTTACATTTGGACGAAAATGCGAGGAAAACGAATTCGAATTTCCATGTTTTAGGATGCGACGGACTCCTACGGCCAATGGCAGTAATATTTTTGGTTCGTTAAGTTAAATTCATTTCTTCCATTGCAGTACTCGGTCCTGTACCAGAGGCGAATTAAGTGACTAACTAAAAGCTAGAGTCGAGCTGCGTTCTGCGGCGTACCGAACTCAACAATCGTAGATTGACTGAAGGACAATCACCATGGTCCATTCGGCAGACCGCTGTGTATCACCGGCGTATTCCCGTTATTCGTTCCGAGCATGATTCTGGCTCAATGCTTGATGCGCCGCAGTATAGATCTGTCTTCCTCCTTATTTCTCCATCGGAATCTTTTGAAAGACAGTTGACACTCTGTGCTGATACCCTGGCGACAGAAGAGCATGCAATGTCATGGCAAAATATTGTAAGGTTGCTTATTTTAGATGCCATGAAGGGGTGGCAAGAATATATGGCTTGGATGGAAGAGGAAATAAAGGAGCAGGTGCATGGTACCCTTAAGCTCTTCTTGGTCGTGTTGCCGAGTGCATATCGTTGTGAACTCTATATTCGCATTACAACTATTCACTAATCTCTGATATTTAGTCCAACCGCCTGGTGTTTGCGAAGGTTGAATCCGAGAGGGCTAGTTTTGATCCTCTTACGGACTTCCAAATTAGTTTCATAGATCGACAGACGCTAAAGCAACTTGAGGACAAGATAACTGAGCTAGGAATAATTCTCTCGACAATGCAACACACTGCCCTAAGGATGTGCGACTACACACGTAAAATCAGCCCCGACGAGTACTCCGCCGATGGAAGCATTATTAATGCGATTATTGAAGAGCTCGAGGAGCATGCCAAGGAAATAGAGGTGAACTGGAGGCGAGGAGACGCTCTTAAAATGAGGGTAAAGTCTGTAACAAAGCTTGTACGTGCATATTGTTTTACTCTAAGTCAAGATGATTACCGGATAGAGTAAATGCTGATCCGAGTCCAGCTTTCTGATCTCCTGAGCTACGAAGATGCAGTGGCATTAAAAGGCATTGGACGTGAAGCGCAGGTTGAAAACCAATCAATGCATGAGCTTACGGTATGATGAAACTAAAACGTTTAGCTCATGAGTTAATAAGCTTGCAGGAAAAAAGCACTAAAGATGCGGCAGCAGTTAAAGTTTTGACCGTGATTAGCCTTGTGTATCTTCCTACCACAATCGTTACGGTAAGGTAGCCCTCTTACTAGCAGCTGGGCTAAAAGTGTCAAGGCTGAATTCGTACCAGAATTTTTTCTCTACTCAATTCGTGCACACAACGGATAGTGGGAACATGCAAGTCTCCACAAGTGCCTGGCTACTGGCAGCAATCGCCATACCTCTGACGGTTCTGACGATCGCCAGTTGGTGGTCCTGGGTGTATTTCCGTAAACTTGTGTTCGGTGACAGGCTCCAGTCGCTAAGCTTGCGGCTGCAGAAAAGAAAATCACACGATTTGGAAAGCGGGCCCAATATGCACTCCTTAGGAGGCTGTGCTCCATCTCCGTCATCACCATCATGCCAACTGCACGCCCGAAGCTGGTCGGCAGGGGCTGAGTCGACGAAGGTTGGCTAAGGGAGAAGGTTCGTTGCCTGTGGCGCGCAGACCGGACCGAATACTTCATGTACGTAGAGAACAGATGTCTCGGTGCGCACTAGACAAGGCAGCCGGGGATACGAACGTTTTCTCCACTTTTGGACGTGTCTACACCCGCAAGGCATGGCTGAGCTCCGCGAGCGAATAATGTGACTTCGGTCTGTGGCTGGTGCCATTCCTCAGGCATATTTCTTAGGAACGATGTATATCTTCACTTTCCCCTCTCTAATTCCTGTGAGGATTTCCTTTTCTGCTTCATTTGTTCTTGCTTTTCTAGACAGCCTAGTCACTCACTGCTCGTTTATCAGTGACTGCCGTGCGCCATGCGTCTCTGGCGACTCTGCTGGCCAATCAGAGCTACCTCCCGCAACAACGGAAAATCGATGCAGGAGGTAAAAAGAAACGAAAGCCGCATTACGGGGCCACTGCTAACCTTTCTGCTTGCAGGATGCTCTCCCCTCACATGTCACTGCCCGTCCTATTCCGTCACATCACGCTACGTCCCCAATCCAGAACCCAGCTCCAGAGCTGCCGTCGATTCGAATTCCTCAAGAGAATGTTGCTTCGTCCCATACCCGGTTTCCCCTGCACCCTGCATCGTCACTCTCGGTTCAGAACGGCGGCAGCCTTTCCGTCTCAACGCATAGCCTCGAACCTCGCGACGACATATCATGTCTGAGTAATAGTCCTAGTACACCTCAGGACGGTTCAGCATCAGACTCGTTGCATAATAGCCTACGTCAAGCGCGCATACGGTGTGCTAAAAAGAACAATCACAAATTTTTTATTCCGAACTGTGAGCTCAATAAACAGATCACAATCGAAGCGGTAATAGCTATACTTCAGACCGTTCTTCCAAGCACGCCTGATGCTCGCGTCAAGGCTTTAGCTAAAACGATATGCGAATCCGCTCCACGCCTGTTCGCTACCCTCGGATATATCAAGAAAGTACACGAAATCGTCCCGTTGCTAGACGAACAAATCTCCGACAAAGACTTTCCTTTCGAACTACGACATCCACAACCGCTTGGGAACCGCTACGCTCTACAAGGAAAAGGTGGTAAAGGGATTAAATCTATCACACAATGGACAGACGAAGACTCTGAGGAGTTTCATAAGTGCCAATGGTGGATGAATGCTCCCGTATTCAAGGAAGGGGCCCATTACAACCTTGATGACAACGCTATGCTACCTTTCACCAACCGTACCCATGTAATCTCGAGAGGAGGATCTAGCAGAGTCTACTTAGCTGAAATCCATCCCTCACATCACAATTTTTCGGGCGTGAAGCGGTCCGACGGAGAAGTAAGTTAGCCAGTATGTTCCTTAGTCACGCAACACAATACTGAGGTAGTACAAATCTAGGGATGTTATGTCGCCATTAAGGAACTCGACACGGATAATCCGGAAGAGGACTTCAAGAAGGAAAACGAAATTTTCAAGACTCTCGCATCAAAACAACACCGACCTCACCGCC
>Ga0307515_10015791_pt1 | contig 13888 bp, 16 predicted proteins | sample 17_EM_MG_FD_194513 | JGI IMG/M metagenome (GOLD analysis project Ga0307515, IMG submission 194513) | Populus trichocarpa ectomycorrhiza microbial communities from riparian zone in the Pacific Northwest, United States - 17_EM | ecosystem: Host-associated > Plants > Roots > Unclassified | place... | reverse complement strand
ACAGAGGTCGCCGGTGTGCAGCCAGCCGTCGGCGTCGATGGAGGCAGCGGTGGCATCAGGCATTTCGAAATAGCCGAGCATGACATGGTAGCCGCGGGTACAGAACTCGCCGACTTCGCCGACCGGCACGGTCTCGCCGGTGTCGGGATTGATGATCTTGTTTTCCATGTTCGGCAGCGGCAGGCCGATGGTGCCGGCCTTGTCCTCGATGGTGTCGGTGGTCTTTGTCATCGCCGCCACCGGCGAGCACTCGGTCTGGCCGAACACGATGGTGAAGGGCGCGCCGAGCTCCTTTTCGAACCGCGTCACCAGCGCGGCCGGCACCGTGGAGCCGCCGGAACAGATCGCCTTGACCGACGACAAGTCCGACGTGGCGAAGGAGGGGTGTTCCAGCATAGCCACCAGCATGGTGGGAACGCCGACCATGGCGTTGCCGCGATAGGTTGCAAACATTTCCAGCACCAGGCCGGGCTCGAACGCCTCCAGCAGCACCTGCGTCGCCGCGCGCGAGACCGCGCCGAGCACGCAGCAGACGCATCCGCCGGTGTGGAACAGCGGCATCGTGGTGACGAAGACGTCGCCGGGTTCGACCCCCATCTGAACGGCGGTGTCGGCGCCGTTGTTGGCAAGGCCGCGATGGTGCAGCAGCGCGCCCTTCGGGAATCCCGTGGTGCCCGAGGTATACTGGATCATGACTGGATCGGTGGGCTTGACGTCCGGCAGCATGATGCTGCGGTCGTCGCCGGCGGCGATGAAGCTGTTCCAATCGTCGAACGAGATGATCTCGCGCAATTCCGGGCAACGGGCCGCGACCTCGCGCACCGTCTCCAGCATCGGATTGCCGCGGAACGCCGGCACCACGAACACGCCGGCCGCGCGGGATTGCTTCAGGACATATTCGACTTCGCTGGCGCGAAAACCAGGGTTGACGGTGACCAGCACCATGCCGGCCATCGCGGCGCCGAACTCCATCATCACCCATTCCGGCAGATTATAGGCCCAGACGGCAACCCGCTCGCCCGGCCGGAAACGTGTGAGCAGGGCGCGCGCGGTCCGCTGCGCCTCGGTATGAAGCTCCGCGTAAGTCCATTGGCGGCGCGCCGCGGGATCGGGGACGCCCGCGATCAACGCGAGCCGGTCCGGCGCCGATTGTGCAGCCTGCTCCAGCAACTGGCCAAGCGTGACATCGCGGATGGTGGTGGAAACACCCGCAACGTGAGATTCCTTCAAGGCCATTGTCCCTCCCATACGGACTTTCGCCAGGCATGGTGCCGCCCGACTGCAATTGACCGGACTATGGCATCCGGCGCTTGTGTTTTGCAGCCGGGTTCCGAAAGAAATTGTGCTATCTGACACGGCCATGAGCCTGCTCAGCAATCCATTCGATCCCGCGCGCGAGGCGGCATTGGTCACCGGCGCGGGTAACGGCATCGGCCGGGCCATCGCGCAGGCGCTGGTCGGCGAGGGCGTGCGGACCGTGTTCGCCGATATCAGCGAGGAGCGGGTCGCGGCCGCGATCAAGGCTTCACCGCGGCCGGAATTGGCGCTGCCGTGGGTCGGCGATCTCGCCAATGCCCCCGCGCGGGAAGCGTTGCTGAAGCACGCGCAATCTACGGTCGGCCGGGTGACGCATTTCGTGCACAGCGCCTCGCCGCCGCGGCGCGAGGCGGATCACGCGATGGCCGTGAGCACGGAGACCTGGGCGCAAATGCATGCGGTCAATGTCGAGGGTGGCTTTCACCTCGCGCGCGAACTGGCGCGGAAGCTGATCGCGGCGAAGGAGCCCGGCTCGTTCCTGCTGCTGACCTCGCTGCACGCCGGCACGCCAAGGAACCTGCCGCATTATTCGACCGCCAAAGCCGGCATGGCGATGCTGGTGAAGGAGCTGGCGAAAACGCTCGGCCGCTACAGCATCCGCGTCAACGCGCTGGTGCCCGGCGCGATCGCCGCCGGTGGCTTCGTCGCCGATCCCTCGCTGGCAAAGCACATCCCGCTCGGCCGCCTCGGCCAGGCCAGCGATCTTGCACCGCTGGCGCTGGCGGTGCTGTCGAACCGGATCTCGGCCTATGTCACGGGGGCCGCGATCACGATCGACGGCGGCCTGTCCCTGACGAACTGGTTCGAGCCGCCGGAGCTTGGGGAAATCTAAAGCGGAACCCGGGAGGCGGCCGGCGTGGAACGCGCGGGCGGGTTCGGCGGTTCTCAAACAGGCCGCCATCCAATAGTGGAACCGGTTCCCGCGGCCCAACCTCAGGGAGTGCGAGATGACATCCGAGATGCAGATCCACACCATCGCGCGGCAGATGCTGGAGAAGCACGGCCCGGCAGCGATTGCGCAGGCCGCCCAGAATGCAATTGCCTGCGAGCGCAAGGGCGAGGCCGAGGAGGCCGGCGAATGGCGCCATGTCGAGGACGCCATGAAGATCATGCGAGGACCGCATCAGAGCTGAGGTGCCCCGGCGGTGAACCCTTTTTCCGTGCGCCGCGACCAACGGGCATGGAAAACATATCGCAATATATCGGCGTGACGCTGGCCCTCTGCGTCCTTGTCTGGGGCATGATCGGTTTCTTCCGTGGGCTGTCGTTGCCCAAGAACGAGCATCGTCTGGACCGCACCGGCGATACCCTTTAGGACGCCGCGCGACGGGTGGTCGCGATAGCGAAAACTCCGGCGGCCGTGCTAATCTGCCGCCATCATGACCCATCGCATTCTCGTGTTGTACGGCTCCTATCGCTCCGACCGGATGGGCATTCGTCTTGCCCAGTTCATCGTCGACGGCTTGCGCGCCCGTGGCGACGACGTCGAATTGATCGACGCCAAGGCGGTCGGGCTGCCGATGCTGGACCGGATGTACAAGGAACATCCGAAAGGCCAGGCGCCGGCGGCGCTCGAACAGCTCGCGGGGAAAATCCGCGATGCCGATGGCTTCGTCTTCGTCACCGGCGAATATAATTGGGGGATGCAGCCGGGCCTGAAAAACCTCACCGACCATTTCCTCGAAGAGTGGTTCTGGCGGCCCGCCGCCATTGCGAGCTATTCGGCCGGACGCTTCTCAGGCGCGCGTGCCGCGATGGCGTGGCATGGTACGCTTTCGGAGATGGGGATGGTGGTGATCTCGTCCCAGGTCTCGGTCGGGCCGATCGCGCAAACGCTCGATACTGAGGGGAAACCGACCGGCGAGGGCGGCAAGGCGCTGGAGCGGGCGTTCCCGCGTTTTGCGGATGATCTGGCGTGGTGGGTGGAAGCGGCGAAGGCACAGCGGGCGAAGCAGGCGCCGCCGTATTAATGAAGGCTCAGAGCGCTGCGCTTGCCGCGCCGTGCTTGGCGTACCATTTCGGGCCTGGACCGCGCATGTAGTGACGCTCGGGCCGGTAGCCGTCGAAGGCGCGGTCGATCAGGCGATGCCATGCCGTGAAGATCTGGTCGATGCGTCGGCTCATGACAACCTCAATGCGGCTTGCCGAGAACGGACGAGAAGGAGACTTCGAAGATCTCGTCGTCGAAATCGTCGCTGACATGCACGACCCAATCGCGCCAGTCTTCCGCGCTCGCTTCCATGACCAGCGATCGCACCACGGAGGCGGCGCGGTCGCGCGCCTCGGCGAGGTTGCTCACGATTGCGCCGAACTGATCGACGCGAACTTCGCGGGAACTGGAGCAGTGGAAATAGACCTGAGCCATCTTCGTGTCCTCGCACAAAGCGAATCTGCGTCTCAAAAGTAACAGCGGCGGATTCCGCTGGATATTCCGGTAGATTCCCGACGGGGAATTACGGGCATGTCCCGTAATGTGACTGTGAGCCTTAACCGGGCGCGTTACGCGGTTCCGTGATTCACATCACGCCGATTCTATTAACGTTCAATTAACCAGGTTCACGCAGGATTTCCGTTATGGAATCGCAGCGGAACCGGACTCGAGCCGGCAGCTGCAAGAGAGGCCGGTGGCGTAACGCCCGCCGGCTTTTTCTCTTTGGGGGCAGTGCTGCTGAGTCGCCCGCGCAAGGCATCGCTTAGCGGGTGTTCGCGTTGCCCTCTTTCGGGTAGCATCGGGGCATGAGCGAAACCGAGACCTTGTTTGGGGCCTTGCGCCAGTCGACTGACGAGAACGTTGTGAGCATGCTCGAGCGCATGGTGCGGGACGCCCCGGATCATGCGCTGAACAAAATGAATGCCCTTGAGCTTGCGGCCAAAGAGGGCCTCGACGAGGAGCGGGTCATCGCGACACTGCTGAATGCGGTCGGGCTCGGCATGTTCGAGATGACATGGAACGTGATGTGCCCGAGTTGCGCCGGGGTGCTTTCCACCAACAAAAGCCTGAAGACGCTCAATAGCGCGCAGTATAAATGCGCTTTCTGCGCCGCGGGCTACGAGACGACGCTCGACAATCTGGTCGAGGTGACCTTCACGGTAAGTCCGCGCGTGCGCAAGATCGCGGCCCATGCGCCCGACGAGCTCTCCGCGGCAGAATATTATCGCCAGATCTTCTGGAGCTCAGCGATCGATCTTCCCGGCGATGTCGAGAAGCTGCTGGAGGAGGTGACGCTCGAAATGGTCGACCTACCGCCGGGCGAAAGGGCCATCCTCTCGCTGCAGGCGCCCGAGGGCACGCTGATCGTGTTCGATCCGGTGACGCATGCGGCCCAGTTCATCGAGGTCAAGGGCGAGGAGACCGGCGAGCGCCAGAACCTGTCCGTGATGTTCAACAAGGTGCAGGTTCCCGTCGACAGCATCGCCTTGCGGCCGGGGCCGCTGCGGCTGGCGTTGGAAAACCGAACCGACGGTCGCGTGCTGCCCGCGGTTTGGGTGGCGAATGCGGCGCTGGACGCGATCCTGACGCGGCGCAAGCCGGTTCTCACCGCAACGCGTCTCCTCACCAACCAGACCTTTCGCGACATCTACCGGACCGACACGCTTGCGATCGGCCAGCGCCTCAAGATCCTGAGCCTGACGTTCCTGTTCAGCGACCTCAGGGGCTCCACTGAACTCTATGAGCGCGTCGGTGACCTCACCGCGTTCGATCTCGTCAACGAGCATTTCAGGCTGTTGCAGGAGATCATCGCGTCCGAACGGGGCGCTGTCGTCAAAACCATCGGCGATGCCGTGATGGCGACCTTCGAGACGCCGGACCGCGCCATTGCCGCCGCCATCCGCATGCGCGAGGCGATGAGCGATCTTGGCACTGAGCGGCAGCACCAGAGCCTGAGTCTCAAGATGGGCATTCATGAGGGCTCGTGCCTTGCGGTCACGCTCAACGCCCAGCAGGACTATTTCGGCCAGACGGTGAACATCGCCTCGCGCGTCCAGGGCCTTGCGGCGTCGCGCTCGATCGTGGTGACGGAGCAAGTCGTGGAGAATGCCCGTGCCCGGTCGCTGCTTGAAGCCAAGGGACTGAAGCCGACCTCCAGAAGCGTCGCGTTGAGCGGTATTGCCGACAAGGTGTCGGTCTACGAGATATCCTGAGCGCGGTTCCCGGATTTCGCTGCCGGGCTGCGCCACGGCGACGCCGAGTTCCCTGATGTATTACTGCGAGAACGGCTCCAGGCACCTTTAGCAGAGGGCCGCGATTTGCTATTGTTGCGGTGCAACCATGCCTCGATTCGACCGTGGATTTTACCAATGCCCGTCATCAAGTCAGGCGATCTCGTGGTGCTCAAATCCGGCGGACCGACCATGACCGTCGACACGGTCAACACGGATATTTTTGACGACAACAAAATCACCGGTGTGCTTTGCGTTTGGTTCGTCGGGGAAAAACTCGAGCGCGTGCGGTTCGATCATGGGGCGATCGAGCCTCTAAAATCGGAGCCTGTACAGTTGGAGCCAGCGCAATTGGAGGAAGCCCTTCCCAAAGGTGCGCCTTCGCAGGAAGTGAGCGTTGCTTACAAAGTGGTCCTTGACGAGATGGTTGATGCCTTGAACCTCCCGGCGGAGGAGGCGATGCCAGCCTGTAGCGCTACCCCTCGAAAATCGAAGCGCGCGAGGGCTCCAAAGCAAAACGATGTTGTCCGTGCTCCGGGTGTCATACCTAACTGACGATTTCCGTTCACCGGACAAAAGCCGGCATCCAGCCCGCGCGCTGTGACCCAATCACCACACCCCCACGGAATTGCACTGGCTGACGGAGCCTGACTTTTTCCGGCCCCGGTTCCGCCCCGATTGGATTCGGACGATAGGCTGTGTCGGTTTTCGGCTTGGGCTGGGGCGCAAGTTGGGGATTGCAACATGGCCATCGACCCGCGTGTCCGAAAATGTGTTCGGCTGCTTGCTGTTGTTCTGGGCGCGGCCTCCCTTGCGGCCTGCGCGCAGTCCTCGGTCGTCAGCCAGAAATCCGAATTGCGCGCCAGCCGGGTGGCATCGCTGGACCATGAGCGAACGTCATCGCCAATGATCAAGCGGCGCGTGGCGGCAGTAAGGAAGCATACGCCGTTCGCGTCGCGCAAAAATGCCGGGGATACCAAGACCGCCGCGCACGGGGTGGCGAGCTTCTACACCGAGGGCACCAAGACCGCGAGCGGTGAAAAATTCAACACGATGGAAATGACCGCGGCGCATCCGACACTGCCGTTCGGGACCAAACTGCGCGTGACCGATGTCGGAAGCGGGAAGTCCGTGACGGTGCGGGTCAATGACCGCGGCCCCTATATCCAGGGCCGCGTCGTCGACGTCTCCTATTCCGCGGCGAATGCGCTGGGGATGGTGGGGAAGGGCGTCGCCAACGTGAAGCTGGATGTCGTCGAGTAGGCGCTGACGCGGGGCTACTTGCTGGCTCTCCCCGACATCTCCTTGCCGCGCTGTGCCAGCTTCACCGTCACCTGCAGGGCCTGGTTGGTCGGCGTCGGGATGCCGAGCTCTTTGCCCTTGCGCACCACATAGCCGTTGAGGAAGTCGATCTCGCTGGGTTTTCCGCGGGCGAGATCCTGCGCGGTAGACGATTTCTGGTTTGGCATCATGGCGGGGATGTTCAGGATCCGCGCCAGCAGATCTTCCGGCAGCGATACGCCGCAGGCGCGGGCGACCGTGATCGCTTCCGTTACCGCGGACGTGACGACATCGCGGGTGCCTTCGACTTCCAGCATCGGTCCGTAGGAAATATCAGCCACCGCAGACAACGCATTGAAGGCGCAGTTGATGACGAGCTTGCTCCAAAGCGTGACGTCGATATCGTCAGCGACCGTGACACCGATACCGGCGGCTCGCAGCGTTTGCGCCAGCGTCTCGCTCACAGGCGAGGCGCCGATCGCAAGGTCGCCGCCGCCATGATGCTTGATGTGACCGGGCCCGGCCATCTCGCTGCCGACATAGACCACGACGGGAATGACAGCGTGGCCGGTGACCGCGGCAAGACGCGGCGCGTTGTCGACGCCGTTCTGCAGGCTGAGCACGGATGTTTGTGGCCGCAAGCGCCCGGCGAGCGAGCGGCCGGCGTGTTCGGTATCGGCTGATTTCACGCACACCAGCACCAGGTCAGGCGGGGCGAGGGCGGACGTGTCGGTCGCGGCCTTGGCGGGCAGGTGTCCTTTGAAGGTCTGGATGTCGAGCAGCAGGCCATGGGCGTTGATGGCGTCGACATGCGGCTGGCGGCCGATGAACGTCACCTCATGCCCGGCGCGCAGCAGCAATCCGCCATAATAGCATCCGACCGCTCCGGCGCCGATGACCGCGACTTGCATGCGGCTCACAGCAGCTTGGCGAGCACCGCGACCAACTCGCCCTGCCGATGCACGCCGGTCTTGGTGAAGATGCTCTTGAGCTGGCTCCGCGCGGTCTCCTTGCCGATCCCGAACAGATCGGCCGCATTTTCCAGGGACTCGCCACGGGCCAGTTGGGTCGCGAGCCGCGCTTCCGCCTCGGTCAGGCGGAACGCTGCCCGCAAATTCTTCTCCGGCGTTGGCGATTTGGCGTCGGGATCGATCAGAAGAACCATGGCCTGGCAATCGGCCAGCGCATTGGCCGTCGAATCCGAAAGTCGCGCCGGGTACGCAATCAGCGGTCGGCGTGATGCGCGCGGCAATGCGACCGGCGTGGAAAGTCCGCCGGTTTGGCTCCACAGCAACGCGTGAATGGCGCGGTTCAACGCCGTCGTCGCCCGGGTGTCTCTTGCGACCAGCTGGCCTTTGACAATCCTGACGTCATCGACCAGCAGGCGCTCGGCGGACGGATTGGTCTTGATCACACGGCCGTGGCGGTTGACCAGGACCACTGCGGTGCCGCTCATCTCAAAAGCTTCCAAGGCGCCATTGGCGGCGGCAGCGCTCAGCGCACGGGCGATGGCGGCACCGGTCGAAAGCCGGCCGGATGCGCGCGCAAGCTCGTCCTTCTCCTCCGCCGAAAAGGGGCCCTGATCGATCGTTCGCTGCAGGGCGATCGCCCAGAGATCGTCGCCGCATGCGATCTTGACGCCGGCGTACCAGCGCAGGCCGTGCGGGGCGAGGAGCTCCTGGTAGAAGGGATGCCTGGCGATCTGATCGACGCTGTAGCCGTCGAAATCATCCGCGACCCCACGCTTGGTCAGGGCCGGGACGGTGCACATGCGCGCATCCTGCGAATGCCATCCGTCGCGAAAGTAAGCATCCATCACCGGGGCGCAATTTTCGGTATAGGGAACGTTGGGAAGGCCGTCGCCGGCAAGCGGCAACATGACCGCACCATAGCTCCCGGTGGCCGAGGCCAAGGAAGTGAGCGCCTTGACCCAGCGCTTGGGGTCAAGGCCGGCTTCGACAAATTCCTGTTCAGCGGGACCGAAATTCCAGGCTGGCAAGGGCGTTCTCGTTCAATTGCCTTATGTCCGCAGCGTCCCAGAAATAGGCTGGGGTCGACGGGAAGGCAACAAACCAGCGGCGCTTTCCTTGGCACGAACGGCCAAGATTCACGATCAAATCACGATGGCGGAATCGAACCTGCGCGGCCCAAAATGTCCGACAGGGCCGACAACAGCCGGCCGGTTTGTTGATCTGTGCCCACGGTGATCCGTAAGTAGTCGGAGATGCGCGGTGCTGCAAAATGGCGGACGATCACCGCCCGCCCGCGAAGCAAAGCGGCCAGCGCCGCGCCCTCATGTGCCGGATGACGCGCGAAGACGAAATTGGCTGAAGACGGCAGCACCTCGAAGCCGAGCCGGAGCAGGCCTTGGGTGAGCCGCTCACGGCCTTCGATCACGCTTGCGCGGCTTTGCTGGAACCAGGCTTCGTCCTCCAATGCGGCAATGGCACCGGCCTGGGCGGGGCGGCCGAGCGGATAGGAGTTGAAACTGTCCTTCACCCGCGTCAGCGCCTCGATCAGGCCAGCGTCGCCGATCGCGTAGCCAACCCGCAAGCCCGCGAGCGCCCGGGACTTCGACATGGTCTGAATGACCAGCAGGTTCGGGTGCGAGGCGACCAGCGGGATCGCGGTCTCGGCGCCGAAATCGACATAGGCCTCGTCGATGACGACGGGCACGTCGGGATGTTGCTGCAGCAGGGCCGCGATCTCGGCGCGCGACAGCGTAACCCCGGTCGGCGCGTTCGGATTGGGGATGATGATTGCGCCGGCTGCCTGCCGATAATCGGCAAGGCGGATCTGCATGTTGGAATCGAGCGGCACTGCCTCGTAGGCGATGCCGAACAGGCGGCAATAGACGGGATAGAAACTGTAGGTGATGTCGGGGAATAGCAGCGGCGCATCATGCTTCAGGAGTGCTGCGAAGGCATGCGCCAGCACCTCGTCCGAGCCGTTGCCGACGAACACCTGTTCGGGCCGCACTTTGTGGTAGGTGGCCAAAGCGGCGCATAGCGCAGATGCCTGCGGGTCCGGATACAGCCGCAGCGTATCGGCCGCCTCGTTGCGGATCGCTTCCAGCACGCGCGGGGAAGGGCCCAGCGGGCTCTCATTGGTGTTGAGCTTGACCAGATCCGCGATGCGGGGCTGTTCGCCCGGCACATAGGGTTTGAGGTCGTGCGTCAGGCGGCTCCAGAAACGGCTCATGTCTTCTCCAGCGGGGTCGTCATTCCGGGATGGTCCGCAGGACCAGCCCCGGAATCTCGAGATTCTCCGATGTGCAATAGCACATCGTAGTTCGATGCTTCGCATCGCCCCGGAATGACACTATCAACTGCGCACCGCAATGGCATCGAAAACGCGCTTCGGCTTAACGAGCAGCTCCGCGCTCTCGACGATCCTCATTTCCTCGGTGCCGCGCGCGGCGGTGCGCTCCAGCACGGCGAAGATCGCGGACGCGGCATGGCTGAGCGCCGCCGGCGTATCCTTGCCCTGCACGCGCGCGGAGGCGAACAGCGCGGCGAACAGGTCGCCGGTGCCGTTCGGGTTGATCGGGAGTTTCGGCGTGCGCACGCGCCAGGCGTGCGAGCGTTCGATAGCGAGGGTCTCGATCTCACCATCCGGCGTGTCTGATAATTCGGCTGAGGTGACGACGACGATTGATGGGCCGTGCGCCATCAACGTGCGCGACGCGTCCAGCATTTGAGCAGACGTCGTGGCCCTGGCGCCGCACAGCCATTCGAACTCGAAATGATTGGGGATGATGATGTCAGCGAGGCCGCACAGACGGTCGCGCACCAGCGGCGGGATGTCGGCCTTGACGAACAGGCCGCGGTCGCGATCGCCGAGCACGGGATCGCAGGCAAAGCGCAGAGCGGGATTGCGGGCCTTGGCACGCGCGACAAAGTCGGCGACCACGGCGGCGATCTCGGCCGAGCCGAGATAGCCGGACAATATCATCTTGCACGAATCGACCGCGCCGCGTTCCTCGATCCCGAGCAGGAGATCGGCGACCAGTTGCGCATCGAGCACGCGGCCGCGGATGGTCGGATAGCCCGGCCGGTTACTCAGCAGCGTGGTCGGCACCGCGACCACATCGATGCCGTGCATCTGCATCGGAAACACCGCGGCGCTGTTGCCGACATGGCCGTAAGCGACCTGGGACTGGATCGAGATGATGGTCATGGAATCGAATGTAGCCCGGATGAAGCGCAGCGCAATCCGGGACTGCAAAAAGAACGGCCCCCAGCGCGCACTCTGTCGCTGGAGGTACCGAAGAGTTGGCCATCGTTTTCGTTATCGAGCGAACGAGAAGAATCGAGCGATCGAAAAGCTTTTGAAATTTAAATGGCGCGAGAAGAAACGATCCGGCGGCGGGTCCGGGGGCAGTGGTTGGGGGTTGAGTCCGCCGACTACGCTGTCAAGAACATTGTCGGAAAGGTCGTCAATGCTTGGAGTCACATTCATAACATTTCTCCTTTAGCGTTAAGTAGGTTTTTCGTGGTCGCGCCAGAACGCTACGTGCTCACCGAGTGTTGCTCCGTGACAAGTATCACTGTGGTTCCCCAGCAAATGCGCTTGCACGCCAACACCAATTTCCGATCGATCTCCGACCGTAGTCCGGATGAGCGAAGCGATATCCGGGGTGATGTTCGGGTGGTCCCGGATGTCGCTGCGCTCATCCGGGCTACTTGCTTTTGCTTCGCGGCGATCGAATAGAGGTTGCACAAGGCCCGGTTCTGCGGAAAATTGCTGGCGACATCGCAACGCGCGTTGTCCGTCACGGGCACCGGTGAATATGACAACCAACATCTCTATTTTCGACGGCCACAACGACGTTCTCTTGCGTCTGTACAAGTCGAAGTCTGACGACGTGGTGTCCGATTTCTTAGGTGGCGAAGATTCCGGCCATATCGACCTGAAGAAGGCCAGGGCCGGATCCTTCGTCGGCGGCCTGTTCGCGATGTACTCGCCGTCGCCGGGTAATTTTTCGTCGTTGAGCCGGCAGATGACGGGTGGAAATTACGCGGTGCCGCTGCCTGCGCCGCTCCCGATCGAAGAGGCCCACAAATCCGTTGCGGGTGAACTGGCCATCCTGATGCGGATTATTCGCCAGTCGCAGGGCGCCGTGGCGCTCTGCAAGACGACCGCTGAGATCCATGCCGCGATCCAGCGTGGAGCGCTGGCGGTGGTGCTTCATCTCGAGGGTGCCGAAGCCATCGACGGCGATCTGAATTTTCTGGAAATACTGTATGCGGCGGGTCTGCGCTCGCTCGGACCGGTCTGGAGCCGGAACAACATCTTCGGCCATGGCGTTCCCTTCCAGTTTCCCGCCGGGCCTGATCTCGGCGACGGCCTGACCGCGGCCGGCGAAAAGCTCGTCAGCGCCTGCAACGAAATGAAGATCCTGGTCGATCTGTCGCACATCACCGAAAAGGGCTTTTGGGATGTCGCGCGCCTCTCCAAGGCGCCGCTGGTGGCGACCCATTCCAACGCGCATGCCTTGTGCGCTTCGCCGAGAAACCTGACCGATAAGCAATTGGCCGCGATCCGCGATTCCGGCGGCATGGTCGGCCTCAACTTCGCGACCTGCTTTCTTCGTCCCGACGGCAACATGACCGCGGATACGGAAGTCGAACTGATGGTGCGCCAACTCGACTATCTCATCGATAAGCTCGGCGAGGACCACGTCGGATTCGGATCGGATTTCGACGGCGCCACCGTGCCGGCGAAAATCGGCTCGGCGGCCGGGCTGCCCGTGCTGATCGGGGCGCTCCGGCAAAGCGGATATTCCGATCCGCTATTGACGAAGCTGGGCACGACCAATTGGCTCAATGTGCTCGGACGCACGATTGGGTGAGAGTACGTCGGATGGGTGATGGGTATCGCTGCGCTCCCCCCATCCTACGGGCCTCTCATCCGTGTCGATCATGCTTCGTCTTTGGGCACGTATTTACCCGCGACGCACTTGTATCTCTGCAGTTTCCATTGGTGATACGGGCCCTTGGCGAGCCAATCGGCAATGCCGATTTGCGCATGGGCCATACAGGCCATCATGGTGATGCCCGACTGCTCACTGTTGGTGACGACTTTCTCCAGGCATAGCTGGCCGTTGCAGAGAACGGCGACAAGAGTAACAAGCATGGCGTCCTTCGTTGATAGAGAAGCACCCGGTTGGTTATTCCCATGCAGGCTTCATGCCATGATTCTGCATCTGCCGGGCCCTTACAAAGGTGTTCCCGGTAGTTGTACGGACGCGCGGCAGGGCGGATTGGATTAACGCGTAAGCGCAGGGGCGTGCGGAGCCCGTCGTCAGCGAGACCTGCATTGTCAGGCTTATGCGACCACTCCTGAGGGAACGCTTGTTTCGCTGGGGCGTTCCACCTCAAGAGGAGGAACACGCCATGAAACTGAGAGGATTGTTTATCGCAGCCGCTGTGCTGCTGATGCCGGCCGCCGCACTGGCGGCGCCTGGTATCGTCACCACCACGGTCAGCCTGAGGGCAGGGCCCGGTGAAGGCTTTCCAACCGTCGACCGCATTCCCGGCGGCGACCGTGTCAACATCCACGGGTGTCTTCGAGGCACCGCCTGGTGCGATGTGAGCTGGTCGGATGATCGTGGCTGGGTGTCGTCGCAATATCTCGAATATCTCTACCGCAACCGCTACGTCTATCTGCCCGACTATGTCGACGAGATCGACGTACCTGTCGTGCCGTTCGTGCTGACCTCGTACTGGTCGAGCTACTATGCGGGACGTCCCTGGTATCAGCGCCGCGCCTACTGGAGCGGCTACTGGCAATCGCATGAGCGTTTCGCGACGCGGTTGACGATCGACCGCTCGGCGGCCCGGATCGGCCGTGCGGCGGCAGCGCGCGATGTTGCGCGCCCCGAGGCGAGGGCGCGTGTTGGTGTCGAGGAGAGGTCGCGTGCCCGTGTCGAGGAACGTGCCCGCGCCGGGGCGACGGAGCGAGTCCGCGCCGGGGCAACGGAACGCGTGACGCGCGAGAACGCCAGAGCAGCCGTGCGCGAGCAGTCCAGGCACGAGCAGCCCAGGCACGAGCAATCGATCGCCCGCGCCCGGACGCAGGCGCCGCCGATCATGGCTCGCCGTCATGACGAACCGCGTGCTGCTGC
>Ga0307515_10015790_pt1 | contig 13888 bp, 5 predicted proteins | sample 17_EM_MG_FD_194513 | JGI IMG/M metagenome (GOLD analysis project Ga0307515, IMG submission 194513) | Populus trichocarpa ectomycorrhiza microbial communities from riparian zone in the Pacific Northwest, United States - 17_EM | ecosystem: Host-associated > Plants > Roots > Unclassified | place... | reverse complement strand
GGTTTTCGTATATTTAGACACATATAAGAAGATCTTTTCGCTAATTATATATCGTGTGATGCTAATTTCTTTATTTTTTGTAATTAGGTTTTGTTTTTTCTATTCATAAATGTTTTTCTACAACTTGGATGCGCATATATTACCATGCATGGTTTTTTTAAGAAAAACTGTGAAAATTATAATAAAAAATATATTAATTTGTAAATTTTTAGTAAATATATTCTTGTTAGTACTCACAAAATTAAATAAATTCAATTAGACAAAATTTCAGGATATAATTTATATTATTTTTTTAACTAATAACTGGTATAACAACCAAACACCAATTCGAGTTAAAATAAAATAAAATCAATGACATTACTTCTTCATGAGAGAATGAAAAGAGAGGAGCAGTTTTCAGCGGTGAAAACCCTCATGGTTGTTCTATAATGTGAACAACTTAGTATATATTAATATTCTTACTATATATGTACTTATGCTACATTGTTTTACATTTACTGATTTCCTTTTCACTTTATGTTTTGTTAAACCTTGTTCACATGAAGCTATAAAATATACACAAGAAATGCCTTTTTTCCTCATCATTTTGCAACTTCTAAATTGTTTTATTCTGACTTGTGCCTTAGGCATAGTATTGTTTGTTGAGAAAACCGAGCTCCGTTGATCTTTTCTTTTTACTAAACTAAATCACCATCGATTGCAATTAAAATTTTGATCTACATTAATATCATTCAGATAGGATTAGGATGTACTCCTCCACAAACTCTAATAAATCTTCTCCAAAGAAGAGATGCCTTGGAATGTTTTAGAAAGGGGATAATATTCTCATATTCGCACCCAACTTATTAGCTATTACCCCTTCTCAGTTGTGTCCCTAAACTACATAATTAAGCAATTTTGAATGATATTCTAAGAATTTGTGTGACTTATAGTTTTCAATTCTTTATTTTCTTAATATCATGGAAAAAATTATTTCATTTATCATTTAATCTTTGTAAAGGGATGGGGATAGATATTTACGGGCTAGGTTTTGATATTATCTATATTTGAATTCAAACCCAAAATATTATCGACTCAAAACTTGACGGGTGTAAATTTTGAATACCAAAATCTAATTCATTCAGGTTTTAGTTATCGATTCAGATACTCATTACCTAATCAATACAGTGAAGTTTGTGAAAACTAAAGGTTTTGATCATGTACATAGAAATCTATTACAAACAGACTATTTGGATAACTTAACATATATTTTTATAAACTAGTACTGAGATAGTACTTTAAACAGAAATAACAAGAGATTTGGTCGAGATTAAATTTTTTTAAAAGATTCTACAAGTTGTTTTATTCTTGGGAAGCCACGATGTCATTCATTGGATTATTAGATCTTCAAAAATTAGTCCTAAAAGTTGCTACTTAGACTAATTTTGTTGTTTTTTTCTAGATTGTTTTTGGATTTATTATTTTATTTAACACTTTATGTTAGTTTTCTTTATGATTTTGAATTCTAAATTCTTTTTATAGAGATAGGGTTTCTAGTTTATTTAAACATCTTGTAAACATTTTAAAGAGAAACTTAATATATACTTATTTTTTAGAGAATAAAACCGTGAAATTCAAATCTACAATTCATTTTCTTATCAAAATTCTATTATCAAATTCTTGAAGTGGTGGGGGTAATGACTGCCTCATATTATACAGCATAAGCGGATCAGAAAGGGACGCAGATAATTAGTGTTTTTTTTTAATCAAAATTGGTGTCTTTTTCGGTTTCACTTGCAAACGGAACACTTATCTCCAAAACCCATGTTTGCAAATATGTATGCTAAGCGTCAAAAGATGAAATCTATGTGCGATAGGATTAGCAATTTACCTGATGCACTCCTCCTTCACACACACTCTTTTCTGAGATGCCAAGGAATTTTGATTAGACATATTGTTCACTCTTTATTTCAAATCAATTCAATTTTTCTAATTTCTATTTTAGTTTTCTTTATTTTTTCTCGAATAAACTTTATTGCTATTACAAAAGATTTGTTTTTCAAATTAAAAAAATTAATATGAAAAGAAAATTTTAACTACAAATATATTTTTTTTCCCGAGAATTCAAATAACTATCTTTATTAATGAATATTCATTTTTATTTTTATATAATTAAATAAAAAACAAAAAGCATAGATTAAATATTTACATTTGCATTTATTTTTTTATTTTGTACAAAAAAAAACCCAACTGTTTTAGCCTTTAATTAGATTAACCATTTGATTTATTAATTCAAATATTTTTAATTCGTTTTTTTTTTAAATACAAACACCATCATTTCAATTTTGAATTTAAAAATTTTATGCAATCAAAACACAACTCCACAGATTCATAGCTTCTTGTTTTTTTGTTTTACATTACAACTTAGTTTGGAATGTTACCCGTAACTAATGTCTTGAACTATTTCCCCATGAATTTGTATCTCAAGAGCAGTCTGGTTTGTCATGTACATGCACTTCATGGAAAAAGCTAGCTAGCTGGCACAGGAGCCAAAAAAGAACGAAACTTGGCATATTCATCTTTCAAAAAAAAAAATTTGGCATATTCCACTTTTCAGAATAAACTTCGGTTAAGAGTTGTTTTTTAAAATATTTTTTATTTAAAAATATATTAAAATAATTTATTTTTTATTTTTAAAAATTTATTTTTAATATATGATTTAAAATCATAAAAAATATTAGAAAAATTTAATAATACTTTTTAAATATAAAAACAAACACTTTAGAAGTACAATCTTGATTAATAAACAAACCATCAAAGCAAATTGTACTTGGAAAATAAATTTAGCTGTCCCAACTAGTATTTGTGGCCCTAAATTTTAGTCACGAATAGAAAAATGAAAATAAATAAATAAATAAAATAGTGTCAGAGTTTTTAACCACAAGTCTTATGATGCGCATCAATTACAATAAAAAAAAAATTGACAACTGATTTGGCAACCAACCACATGATTTCTGAACATACATGTGATGTCACAAATTTATTTCAAAAACAATAAGAAAGTTTTAAAAAATACATCTGAATTTTATTTGATATAAAATTTAGAATTGATTGTTTCACTGCTATATATAATATCATAAATCACTAAATACAGAAGGAAGAAGAAGCTCACACTAATGAGACAAGTGCTGATGGCAAGCCCCAAGGAAGGTCCTAGAACGGCGTATGTACCCGTGATGAATGCGATAATCATTGTCCTTATGCCAATCATGGTTAACAACGTGGCCAACCCGAATAATTTCAAAGTGGTATCCTCATCTATCACTTTGTTCGATCTTCTCCATTTCCAAACCTTTAATCAGCGAAATTAAAAAATGGATAAAAACAGCTCAAATGGAGAGTACCATTGACATTGCATCTGAGATGACAAATACTATAAAAACAGATTTTTTAGCTAGAATTGCAGTGCCTCGGTCGCTTTTGTAACCGCCAGTTACGGTGAAAGGAGTGGGATTTCACCTTTCTTATTGGCCTGCAATAACAGTGGATTCATGATCTCTACTTCGGTTTACTAAGTAGACATGAAGAATGGGGTTCTCGTCTGGACTCAATAACTGGTCAAGGCAGGATATTGCCTTCAACTGCAGCTTTGAACAAGACAGGATCCATTTAGGTCGTCCATACTATTTTGTAGCTTAGAGAAACTCACTAAGTGAAATGTAAACAAATGAAGGGGAGGTGAAATTAAGTCTTTTTTCCATCCCCAATTCTTTTTTCCAAAAATTATCTCTTAAACAGATTTTTATTCCTGCCTGCTTCTAAAATAGTAAGATAAATTGAAAAAAGAAAACATGAAATTGATCAAAGGTCTACATTAAACATATTTAAAAAATAACGATTAAATTCATAGATTTTGAAACCATAATAATTTATTAATTAATTGTATTAAACTACGTAACTAACACAATATGTAGAGAGCATTGGACTCTTGAAATAAATAAATAAAAATGGGTTGAGAAGGTGACAAATCTCAATTAATTTAATTTTTGCAAAATAATAATAATAATAATAATAATAATTATTATTATTATTATTATTATTATTATATGAAAATTCATTGATTGATTTATTAATCAAATATTTTAATCTGAATACTGTCTTGGTAAGATTATATAAATGTAATTGTTGATAAATTTATAATGTTTAAGTTTTTTTTTTGTTTTTTTTTTGCTTATCATAAAAGACAATAGATCATAATAGGGTATTACCTGCCTTTTTTAATGTTGTCTATGCTTTTGAACTTGACAAATGCTCAAATGTTAATAAATCACTTGTCTGTCTAATTGTTTTTTAGGACACTAAAAAGTTTTCAAAAAGTTTTTATTGTTAATTCCCTCAGCATAACTTCCTAGCAATGCAAAGGATTCTGACACACAGAATAAAAGGAAAGGATTATCATGTAAAGGAAAGGATTCCTAGCAATGCAAAGGATTCTGACACTTCTTTTTTATGTGATACTTGGACACTTATATATATTAAAGTATCTCGCTATATCGGATTTAAAAAGTGAATTAAAAACACACACATATCACATGCACACACATAAACTAAATCAGCATTTCACTGTAAATATTGGATATACATTCATAAAAACATTATTTAGCAAATGAAACTAAAACAGTTTATCACAATTTAAAAAAAAAATTGTGAGTATTTTTCCTTCTTTTATAAGTAGAGAATATTGATATACTTTAAGAGTAGGGTTGATATCTAAGAATTATAATAAGTAGAGAATTTTTTTTTCTTTTATAAGTAGAGAATATTAATACTTTAACAATCATATATATCAAAGTATCTCGTAGAAAATATCGATATTTTAACAATAGTGTTGATTTCTAAGAATTATAAGTAAAGAATATTTTTTTCTTCTTTTATAAGTAGAGAATATTGATACTTAACAATCATATATATCAAAGCATCTCGTAGAGAATATTGATGCTTTAACAATAGTGAATTAAAAAATTTGTGAGTATTTTTTCTTCTTTTATAAGTAGAGAATATTTTTCTTCTTCTTTTATAAGTAGAGAATATTTATACTTTAACACTCATATATATTAAAGTATCTCGCTACATCACTATTTTTCAGACATAAAAAAGTTAATTAAATACATTATCTATAATCTAAAATTAACATGTGAGGAAAGTACTATGGCAATAATACTTTCCCCATATTTTCCCCACATGTTTTTGTGTGACTCTAAAAAATAAATTTGCTTTTGTGTTTTTTTAAATTAATGTTTTGTTTTTTTATTTTGTCTTTTTAATATTAGACTTTTTTATTAGGTTATCTCATTCTCAAGATACGGATTGCGAATTTGGCGAATTAACTTAGTCGGCTGGGGTTTCATTCCTCCTTATTTAACTTTTTTTTCTTCAATTTTATCATTTAATATTGGTTTTAATTAATAATTAGCTTCATGATTTATTTTATTTACTTTCTATTAGGTTAATCCAGTCTCATGACCCGAGAATAGTTCTTAGTAGATCAATTTCGAGTTGACTTGGGTTGTTTTTTTATGTTTTTTGTTTAATTGAATTTCTTTTCAATTTTATCATTGAATATTAGGTCGGTTGGAAATTGAGCTTTTATAATTTATTTTGATTTCTTTTCTATTAAGATATCTTGGTCTCATGATCAAGGTCACGGGTTTTGGTATTTTAACCCCGGTTAAATCAAGTTGTTATTTTTTTCTTCAAGAAATTATCTTGGTCTCATGTCCTTCAACATTAGATTTGTTTTTTATTGGGTTGTCCATGTCTTATGATCTAAATTGCGTGTTTGACAAATTAATTCATTTGACTCAGTTTTTTATAACTGACTTTTTTTTAATTTTATCATTTAATATTGTGTTTGATTGAAAATTAAACTTCATTATTTATTTTGGTTTGATTTTTATGGGATTATTTAAGTCTAATGACTCAGGAATAGTACTTAATGGGTTAATATATATTGACTTAACTCTTTTTTTTAATTAAGATTTTTACAAATTTCATCATTTAACATTAGGTCTGATAGAATCGATTGAGAATTAAGATTCACAATTTGTTTTCATTTATTTTTTTATTGAGTTATATCAATCTCATGGTTAGATTTATAGATTTGACAAATTAATTTGAGTTAAATCAAGTTTTTTTTTTAGTTATTTTAATTTTTTTATTTAAGTCATGTATTTGACCAATTGACTTGGATCATTTTTTTTTTTAACAAGCAAATTTTATCCTCCCGTACAGTTCAATGGCAAGCTGGGGTTGTGTTTTTTGGGCATGGGATTTGCTTAAATTTTGATCCTCCATGCAGACTGCAAGATGTCCCTTGGTGAAGCTACTAATATTCATACTTCGTTAAAAAACTACAAATTACATTACAAACAACATTGTAGTAATCAATATTTAGAAATAGTGCTTTCTGAATTTCCAGATCTCAATTTTATTATATTCCATATTACCTGTAGAATAAAAAAAATACCAAAAAATTCATTAAAAACACGTTTTAACCACGAAAACAACTCATTCTTGAATGGGTGATGTTGCTTTTTTACTGCATAGAGAATATATCTGAATTAGAGATTTTCATAGCAATGCTCTGCTTTACAGATTCCTTGTTTAGCAAGAACATCTGCACAGTGATTAATCTCCCAAGCAAGATGAAAATCTAGGATGAAGAGATCATTAAAGCGCCACGACCTGATAAGGGGTTTAGTCATCCATTGAACCACATCTGCAGAGTCTGGTTCAATGACAAAATACCTCCCAACAAAGTCCAGCCTATATATATGATGATAATTCCAGAGCTTTAACTGCTGCAATCAATGCAGCCTCATTTGATTCCTTATTTCCCACAGGAATAGAGAAAACCCCTAGCACCTCACCACATTGATTCCGAAGAACATGTTCCTCGGGGGACCAACAAACAACTGAACTAATTTTAATTTTTTTGTTTAATTTTTGAAAAATTATTATTATTATTATTATTATATGAAAATTCATTATTTTTTAAAAATGGTGATACTTACTATGATATTAATTATTAATAACTATCTAATTAGGAAAATTAATTATTCCATACTAAATAGAAATCTATCATTTTTTATGCCCGGTATGTCATATATATATATATATATATATATATATATATATATATATATATATATATATATATATATATATATATATTCAAACAAATTCCAAATTTGCATTTTTGTGAAAGAAATCAGATTTTTGGGAATATCTATTTGTTGTATATGCTGGATTAATCAATATTTTATTGATTGAATTATTAATCAAATTCATTGATCTGGAATACTGTCATGCTAATATTATATAAATGTAATTGTTGATTAATTTATAATGTTTCAGTTTTTTTTTTTTTTTAGTTATCATAAAAGACAGTAGAGATGAAATGCTTCTATCATAATAGGATATTACCTGCCTTTTTTAATGTTGTCTATGCTCTTGAACTTGACAAATGCTCAAATTGAATAAATCACTTGTCTGCCTAATTGCTTTTTGGGACAATAAAAAGTTTTTTAAAAAACATTTATTGTTAATTCCCTCAGCCTAACTTCCTAGCTAGGCAAAGGATTTTAAAACACAAAAGAAAACGAAAGGATGACTATGCTGCCACTTTTTTTTTTAATTTTATTTGATACTTAGACACTTATATATATTAAAGTATCTCACTATATCAATATTTATCATATTTAAAAAGTGAATTAAAACACACACACACACACACATATATATATATATATATATATAGCAAGTGTATGCACGCATGCGCACACAAATAAAAACTAAATCAACATTTCACTGTAAATATTAGATATAAATTTGTAAAACATTGTTTATAGCAAATGAAACTGAAATATTTTTTCACAATTTTAAAAAAATAATTGTCAGTATTCCCCCCCTTTTTATATGCATAGAATATTGAAACTTTAACACTCTCATATATACTGACAATTATTTTTGCACATGTTATTGTCATTATTGATGTCAGCGACGAGAAAATAACAGGCTCCAGAGACATTGTCTGTATGCATGATTCTGACGAGTCTTAAAAAATTATTAAAAATGGATAATATTATTTATTTATTAGGGTGTAATTGGTCTAAATAAATCTAATTGGTAGTATCTAAAAACTTGAAGTTGAAATGCATACTTTAATACATGGATGTAAAAAAAAATTGTAATTTCAAAATAAACTTGGGCAAAGTTTAAGGTCGGTTGACTAATACTCTAACCTTGCTTGTTTTTGTGTTTCAAAAATATTTTTAAAAAAATTTAAATTTTTTTATTTTTTTGCTTCAAATTAATTGTTTTTGGTGTTTTTAGATCATTTTGATGCGTTGATGTAAAAAATAATTTTTAAAAGATAAGAAAACATTATTTTGATACATTTTCGAGTGAAAAATACTTTGAAAAACAACCACAACCACAATCACACTCTCAAACATGAGTCTTAATAGGCATTTAAGTTGTTTACTCTCTTACTTGCTGACCAATAACAAATTCTATATCTTTTACATCTAGAATGCTAGGGAAATCATCCTCGAGGGCCCAAGGCAACCTTTTTCTCCTTAGTAATAGAACAAAATCTTCTCTTGTGGGGAGAACTACTCTCCCCTTACGAGAGATGGATGTTAGGACTTAGTTTGATGAACCCTTATCCCATGCTATAAAAAAATATTAAGGTCAATTATATTTATTTCTCTACGTCTCTAAGTGTATAAAAGTTTCTAAAACTCCCTACTATTTATTTTTTATTAATAATGTGTAACGAATATTTATCTCTCATTCATGATGTATAATAAATATTTTTTTTTTTAATGCACGTGTCAAAAATATTTTTTTTTGTTAATGCTATTAGAGCAAGATGACACTTCAATTTTTCTTTTACACACGTAAGAAAAAGCTCATATCAAGAAGACAAGTGCTGATAGCAAGCCTAAGGAAGGCTCTAGGACTGCGAATATGCCCAAGATAAAGAGACAAGTGCTGATGGCAAGACTCAAGGAATGCTCTAGGACTGCGAATATGCCCCAGATGAATGCGTGTATGTAATTCATTGGAAGATACAAGGGAAAGAAAATACATAATAAGAAGACAATGAATTTCCTAGTCTATTTAATTAAGGACTTATTTGCATGATCATAAGATTTTAGGACCAAAATGTTCTTATATACGTTTGGATTCCACGTTAAAATGATAATTTAAAGGATCATAATAATATTGAACTTTATTCTTGTTGTTTATAGTTTTTCTTAAAAACTTTGGTCATCTAGTTTAACATGAAGTTGGAGCTGTTGACATTTCCATATTACAGTTAAAGAACTTAGAAAGCGAGAAAGGGAATTTATAATACAGTTAAAGAGAGAAAAATGCCAAATTAAATATTAACTTATCACTAAATTAGTAGCGTAGATTACGCATTAACCATAATATTATTCATCTATTAAATAATATGTATCATATTTTTTTAAAATATTATGCACAAATTCATAAAATGCTATTTAGTGAATGAAAAAAAAAAAATCGATTACAATTTTTTTTAATTCTTTATTTTCTATTTGTGACCAACAAATCATTCCAAAACAATGAATATTTTAATTTTAAATCTTGTTCACAAATCTTAGCAAAAATTTTAAAATATTTTTTATTATTGAAAAGTTTTTTTTTATTATTATTATTATTTATGAAAATTATTTATTTTTTTATGATGATTACTATGATATTAATAACTATCTAATTATAAAAATTAATTATTCCATAGTAAATGGAATTTTTTTTTTTTTTGCAACCAATATATGACCTCTATATATACATATATATATATATATATATATATATAATATGAATGTTTTTTTTAAAAAAAAAATGTTTCAAACTTGCATTTGTAAGGTGGTCACAAATTTTGTTTGAATACAAAATATTTGTTCTAACGCAAACGGTTTACAAAGAGATTAGATTTCTGTGAACATTTTTTTAGCGTCATACCTTGTTTGAGACCGGTTTGAACTATACTAATTAATTTTTTTAATTGATTTATTAATCAAATTAAGTAATATAGAATACTATGATGTTAAGATTATAAAAGAGTAATATTTGATTAATTTAGATGTTCCTATTATAATAGGATTTTACCTACTCTTGAACTTGACAAATGCTCACTATGAATAACCACACTTGTCTTCCTAATAGGTTTTGAAGGACAATAAAAATTTTCACAAATACTTTCATTGTTAATTTCCTTTTGTAAAGCATAACTTCCTAAAAAGGCAAAGGATTTTGCAACACAAAAAAGGAAAAGGCAACACAAAAAAGGAAAAGGAAAAGCAATGTGATTATGTTAGCACTTTTTTTTAATCTTATTTTTCTTTTCTATAAATAGAGAATATTGATACTTTGACACTCGCACATATCAAAGTATCCCGTGTTAAGGTTTCTGACAAGGAATTGCAGAGGACGATTTCTGGAAATGTAGACCGCGAATCCAGAGAGCGGGGGAGATCCGTAATGGCTTCGTCCCCTCTTCACCTTCCTGTCGGCTGTGAGCAACTCCGTTACCTGCAAAAACCCAAAAAAGCAACAAGCAAGTCTGTTTTCGTTTTTCTTTCTTTGTTTTCAGATCGGCTTCTCTTCCTTCCCCCTTTTCAGATCTGCTTCTCTCTTTACAGATCTGTTTTTTTCTTTTTGTTTCCCCTTCTTCTCTGTTTCAGGTGGCCGGCGCTATGACCAAGGAGCTGCTGGCGACTGTGTTTCTGTCGCGTCTGTGCTGCTGCTGGAGGCTGAATGGAAGGGAGACCTGGTTCGGTCGGCGATGGACAAGAAGAAGCTGAAACCGCCAGCAAGAGGGGAGAGCGAGGGGCGAACGACTCTGCCCTCTTTTTGGTCTTGGCGAGCTTGCGGCTGGTTCAGGAGAGAAGGGGTCTCGGGTCTGTCGGGTTGTTGGTTCAAGGGGAGGAAATGCAGAGGTGAAGGAAATGGGGCTTCTGGTGGATCTGTTTTGGCTGTGAGGGGAGGCTCCTTCGGGTGCAGGGTAGAAGGCCGAGAGAGGGGAATGGGACAGTGTGTGGCTGAAGGCTAATAGCGGCGGCTCTCGTCTGTCTTTTGGCCAGAGAGCTGAGAAGAGAAGATGAGCGGCGGCCTTTTCAGAGAGGGTGAGGTTTAGGGTTTTTTCTTTTGTTTCCCCTCATTTTCGGCCGCTCCTCTTTTCCTCAAAATTTTCTCCTCCCACTCTTTTTTCACTGTAAACTGGTATTTATAGGAGAAGTGTGGCTTGGCCACAATCATATTGGTCCCTCAACTGTTTTTTATTTTTATATTTTAAATTTATTTTAAAAACCAACAATACCAACATCTCAATAAAAAAACAGGAGTAATTATAAAATTAACACATTAAAAATTAAACGTGTTTAAAATACTTTTAAAAATTTAAATTTTTTTAGATAATATTAAAAATATTAAAAATTATATAAATATATTAAAAATATATTTTTTAGATTTTTGCTATTTTTAATTTTTTCTAAAACATTTATCAAAAATATTGTTTAAAAATTAAGTAGATACATTTATTTTTTAAAAAAAACTATCATAAAGAATGTGAGATGCAATGCTTCTATCATAAATATGAATAAACCTCACTCGTCTACGTAAAGTTTTTTAAGGACAATAAAAAAAATTAATTTTTTTATTCTTAATTCGCATGTGTAAAGCATACCTTCCTAGCAAGGTAAAGAATTTCGCAACACAAAAATGAAAAGGAAAGGAAATGTGATTATTTTTGCACTTTTATTTATATTTTTATAAAAGGAATTATTGATATTTTGACTTGCTAGGAAGTTATGCTACACCCTTAAATAAAACAACATTTCAATGTATATAACATTTCATTGCACATAAAATATTGTGCACAAATTCATAAAATGCTATATATTTAGTGAATGAAATTAAAAAATTCGATAACAATTTTTTTAAAAATTCTTTATTTTTTATTTGTGACCACCAAATCATTCTAAAACAATGAATATTTTTTTAAAAAATAAAACTAGATTTGAACTGGATTTTATTTGATAGAAAATTTGGGATTAGTTGTAAATCTTGTTCACAAATCTTAGCAAAAATTTTAAAATATTTTTTATTACTTAATTTTTTTAATTATTATTCATGAAAATTAATTATTTTTGAAAATGATGATGATTACTATGATGTTAAATTATTAATAACTATCTAATTATAAAAATTAATTATTCCATACTAAATAGAATTTTTGTCATTTTTTTTGCAACCAATATATGACCTTTATATATATATTATTAATGTTTTTTTTTTTAAAAAAAAAGTTTCAAACTTGCATTTGAAAGGTGGTCACAATTGTTTTTGAATACAAAATATTTGTTGTAATGCAAATGGGTTACAAAAAAATTAGATTTTTGTGAACATTTTTTTAGTCTCATATCTTGTTTGAAATCGATTTGAACTATACATTATCGATAATTTTGTTCAGTATATGATATATTAATTCATTTTTTATTAATTGATTTATTAATCAAATTAATTAATCTAGAATACTATGATGTTAAGATCATAAAAATGTAATATTTCACTAATTTAGATATGTTAAACTCTATAATGTTTAAGTAAATATGTTTTCTTAGCTTATCATAAAAGACGCTAGAGAAGCAATGTGTAACAGTGTCAAATGTGCATAGGATGCACACTTCGGTAAGCTAGCCAAAACAGGGCCTAAGGGTGCTGACAGCCATGCCAACAGTGGGAGAAATCGGCAGCACAGATTTGTGCGGCTGTAGGTTCGTCAAAGGAAAATCGGCAGCGCAGATTGTTGACGAACATTGGCTTGACGATGGAATGTCCAAGCCAGGCAGGAAAACTCGTCAGGGGCAGAGGCAGACGAGAACAGGGGTTGTCGGGGAATTCGACAGCGCAGGAATTGGCAGCCTGCACGCAGATGCGAATTCGACAGCGCGCAAAAGCTTGTGCAAGTCAGGGGCTTGACTTGGCATGATCTGAAACTTGGACGAAGGACTGTCCAAGGCATGTGAGTGACTCAACAGATGACGCAGCAAGAGCTGGCAGATGGGGCTGCTAGGTGGACATGTAGAACATGGGTTAGTGGCAGTTATGGATATCCAAGATCATGGGATCATGGGGGCTGAAAACGTGGGGGCTGACCAGGGGTTGCTCTCAACCCACTAAGATCATAGGGGAAAACTATCCACTACTTGGTAGATAATGGGGCCACTATGTTCATGGGTGAACATGGGTGAGATAGTGTCCCACTACTTCCTTAAAAGTAGAAATGTGGGGTGTGCCTTGTAAATCCTTGTCTATAAATACTTGTTATAGCTTTTGGTTGAGGGGGCGGCATGTATGGGCATGCAGCAGCATGCGTGGGGAATGTTCAGCATGTAGGGGCATGCAAGAGCATGTAGAACACTAGTTAGAGGTAGCTTGGTGTAGCATGCAATCTTTGTGCATAGCACACATACGGATTTGTGTAAAGTTTCCTTTGTTTACGAGATCAATAAAGGTTGGGAAAGAGTTCCTATAAAGCTTGTTGTGCACTTTGATTCTTATTCTTACTTGTGTATTCCGCTTGCTTAGTTACTAGGCAAACACGAGTGGGATTGGCGAGGGAAGGTTGAGTCTAGCGAGGAACTAGGCTGTCGTACGAGTTTATTCGCGTAGCGGAAAATTACCCCGTGACACAATGTTTCTATCATACCCTGTTTTTTTTTTTTATGTTGTCTGTACTCTTGAACTTGACAAATGCTCAATATGAATAACCACACTTGTCTTCCTAATAGTTTTTAAAGGACAATATTTATTT
>Ga0307515_10015789_pt1 | contig 13890 bp, 4 predicted proteins | sample 17_EM_MG_FD_194513 | JGI IMG/M metagenome (GOLD analysis project Ga0307515, IMG submission 194513) | Populus trichocarpa ectomycorrhiza microbial communities from riparian zone in the Pacific Northwest, United States - 17_EM | ecosystem: Host-associated > Plants > Roots > Unclassified | place... | reverse complement strand
AAAATAACTATAAAAGGATATTAGCCTAACTCTATGGACCTAAATATTAATGGCGGCGGATTAGCTGCGGATAGGTAAAATATTAAGATACTAGAAGAGAAGTGGTTTTTAAAAATAACTATATATAGGGACGGAAGTGAACGAGGATAAGAAAAGTAAAGATACCACCTATAGCTATAGTATATACTTAGGTGATTTTTATAATAATACGGACTATTATTTAAGGGCGGAAGAAAAGGAATTAGCGAAGTATGGTAAAAATTAGCGGAAAACTTATTAATTTAAGGGATGCTTAAAGATCCGTTAAAGACAAAAATAAAAAGGGACTAGAATTAGGAACCTAGTAAGAGGTCTAAAACCGGGAACCTAATAATAGACTTAGTAATAGAATCCTAGTTACTAGCTAGAATTAAGTGAAAATATTACTACTTTATTAGCTATTAATATAGGTAATCTAGTAAAATTTCTAAGTATGCTTGCGAGATAGAAAACGTTTAAGAAGAGCTACCTATTTTAGTGGATACTTATAACCTATACGCGCCCTAATAGTAGTAAAAGATACCAATCCCGTAAGCACTTCTTTTTGTTAAGGAAGTTGCAATAACAGATACTAGAAAATATTAGTAGATAATAGCACAGGAAATAAAGCTCTAATATACCTTTATTAACTTAATAATTAAAGTAGCAGAGGTTGTCTTAGAGAGGAATCCGGTAGTGTTAAAGTTAGGCGGCTAATAATGTAGGTTATCTACGCTAATAGCTTGCTCCTCTTTAACGTATCCCTATATTAGTTCTATAACAATATTACTTAGCGCTCTAATATCTCTAGGTTTAGCGTTTTATAATAGGCGGGTATAGCAATATTCTTAATACGCTATAATATTTTATTAGTAAAGGCGGTTTTAAAACCAAGCTAATTACTAACTAATTTTTATATCTCTATATAGATAAATAAGTATATTTAAACAACTTAGCGAACTATACTTTAATCCTTTTGTTACAAGGTACGTAAGCCCATTAAGTATCTACTATAGTTAGTGCCCTACTTAGTTATTACACTATTAGGTTTTTACCTATCTAAGTATTACAGCTAAGTGAATTTCGTTAAGGAGAGGATTGCTAGCAATATAGTATAGAGAGTAGGCTATAAACTCAAAAATGATATAGGAAGTCTTATTAAATCTAAAAACCTTAAAAGCAGAGACAAAGTTGGCGTATTATATCTATTAAAACTTATAGAGCTTTTCTTTAATATTAGGTCCTAAAAAACTCCGTACTATAATAAGATTTAATAGGGGATCTTTCCGCTTACTTTTTACTGTAACAATATTAAACGGGAGATATTTCCTTTTAGCCACCGCGACCCAATCTTTAATACTAAGTTGTAGCTAATAGGTCTTCTTATAGATCCTCTATAGAGATCTATGTTTTATTCTTACGTATTTATATGCCCTAACCCTAGATTTAATAGCTTTAGGGAGTCTGAAACGCTATAGGCCAGTCTTAGAATCTATATTATCCCTATTTAGGGAGTAGAGTCTTTTCCTAGCTAAAGCATTGCGATTATAAGGGGTGTTACCTTCTATAAGTTAATTAAGGAAGCTGGTCTAGGAACGTGTTATAAGTCCTTTTAGTATTTTTAAATCAATCTATATATGGCGTTTTTTAGGCGTAGAGATTATCCTAAGCGGTATATAATAATAGGAAAGTCTGTTTTCCGATATTATTATTAGCTAGAGAATAGGTGTAAAGGACGGATTTATACCTCTTATAATTTACTAAAGGAAAAGAGCAATAAATATAATAGGGGTTCGGAATTAGACCCCTAGGTTTCTATTTAAGGCATAGAAGGAACTTATAGTGGGTAACAGATTTAGAATAGTAAGTTCCTCTAATAGGAGCGAAGACTCGCGATAGAGAGGAGCATTAGTTAAAGAGGCGCGGCTAGCATTAAGATTAAGTTGCCGCACTTTCTATTTAAAGGTTTAAGGGAGCTAGTAATAATAATATTAAGAGACTTAAGAAGTTCGGGAGGAGAATAATTACCGTTAATTATTCCTGTCGATTTATTAAGAGGCAGCTATTAGATCCACGTAATAGCTATTTAGAGCTAGATTTTCCGGCCGATTTCCGTTTAGAACGGAAGATACTAAGTTATAGCAGCCGCAGAAGTCCTTCCTCTGGAAAAGCTTAACTATAAAAGAGAGTGCTAAAGCAGCTCTAGATGCTATAAGGTAAAGGTTTTATCTATAGGCGTTTTAAATTACTAATTATATTCCGTACGAAACCTCTACTATCTTAATTATATTAGATTATAGATTTTATATCACACTTACGTTTTACATTTAGAGGCGCTTTATAAACTTCTTCTTAAGGCTATATTAACAAAAGTACCGCGTTTAAATCCATAGTAATAAGATATATTAAGCGTGGTGGAAAGAAGGTAAAATAGGTAAGACTTAAACTAGTTATAACCTTCCGCAGACTATTATTCTCTAAATATAACCGTTTATTAAACTAGTTACTAAATATAACTACTCCAGACATAGCTATTCTAGATATAGCTATTAGACGTAGCGTTCTTACTCTTTAAACATAACTATTCTCCAGATATAGTTCTCCTATTTAGCGCTACTAAGAGGACCGATTATTTTAGGCTAATTAGGCATCTAATAATATAGACGTAGTTTCCTATTTAGCGCTACCAAGAGGACTGGTTATTTTAGGCCAATTAGGCATTTAATAATTCTCCAAACATAGCTACTCTAGACGTAGTGTTAAGAGGACCGGTTATTTTAGGCCAATTAGACATCCGACCTTTAGACGTAGCTATTCTCTAGACATAGTGTCCTATTTGGCGCTAAGAGGACTAGTTATTTTAGGCTAATTAGATATCCGATCTCCAGACATAACTATTCTCCAAATATAGTGTCCTATTTAGCGCTAAGAGGACCAGTCATTTTAGGCCAATTAAACATCCGATCTCTAGACGTGTTCTCTAGATGTAGTGTCCTATTTGGCGCTACCAAGAGGACCAGTTATTTTGGGCCAATTAGACATCTAATCTTTAGATATAGCTGTTCTCTAAATATAGTGTCCTATTTGGCGCTACTAAGAGGACCGGTTATTTTAGGCCAATTAGACATCCGATCTTTAGACGTAGCTATTCTCTAGACGTTGGCTGTTCTCCAGATATAGTGTCCTATTTGGCGCCGCTAAGAGGACTAGTTATTTTAGGCCAATTAGACATCCAATTTTTAGACATAGCCGTTCTTCAGACATAGTGTCCTATTTAGCGCTGCTAAGAGGACTAGTTATTTTAGGCCAATTAGACATCTAATCTCTAGACGTAGCTATTCTTAAGACGTAGCTATTCTCCAGTATAGTTCTCCTATTTGGCGCTACTAAGAGGACCGATTATTTTGGGCTAATTAGGCATCCGATAATTCTCTAAACATAACTGTTTTCCAAACGTAGCTATTCTCTAAACGTGACTAGGATCCCCTAACTACAGTTAACTAAAAATAGAGGTTCCCAGAATTGGGTTCTAAGGATAATATTTAAAGCACAGCTAAAAACTTATACTAGTTATAATAAATAACCTGTTCCCCTGTAGTAAATATTATTAAATAAGCTATATAGATATATAAAACGCACAATTCCTTAAGCACAAATAAAGATTTATAGTAAAGAGGAGGATTAAGTATAGAGGTACTGCTAGTGTTAATCTTAAAGTGCTGTATTTTGTATATAAAAAGGATAAGGTAAATATAGTAAGACTTAAGAATTTCTTCCGGAAGAATAGTTGCGATCGCCTAGATATTTAAAATTATCTTCCTACCGTTATTGATTAGGAGTAGCTTAACACTACTATTTAACTTTTAGAAACTTCCGCTAAGGCGCTAATAGGTTATCTATATAATGATTATATAAAGCTAAACTTTTCTCCCAATTTCCGTTTAGAATATCTCCACGGCCTATACTAGGTTTAAGCAGCTGCGGAGTTCCTTCCTTTAGGAGATAAGCGCTAGATTATAGATCTGTATCTTACAGGTAGGAAATTCCCGTTTCGCATATATAGCAGGCTCTAACTCTAATTATATCTAGACATTAACCACGAACTAAAGACAACTATAATCAAAGAGTACTCTTATAAAAAGAAGCCTAATAATAGTGAAATCTACTATAAAATTCGCTAGTACTAATTATTAGGGAATATGTACTTTAAGGAACGATAGTAGGCTTATTTGGCCGCTATATCTAATTGGAAAAAGTAGAATCTAAAGTGTATATTAAATCGCCTAGAATACAGAGCGGTATTTAACTTACAACTAGATATTCCTGGGCTTAGAGGAGGTATAAGACTAGGCACTATATACACATAGCTTAATATAGGATGCGATGAGGTAAGGATTTATATCTAGGCGCTGTAAGTTACTAACAATATTTAAATAGCTAATTCTCTGTCATCTCGATTATATTAGGTATATTTAGTCTAAGATCTTTAATAGTAATAGATGGGTAATATAGAAGGTAGATAGACTTACCATAATGGCATTAAAGCTTACTGCTCCTAGAGCGTATAGTGCGGATACTAGAGCTTTATATAGCCAGTTATAACACAGCTAGATCTTTAGTAATTTTAACAAGCAAGATCGTAAAGTTATATAGAGTAAAGTGCTCTCTGTCTCCACTAACCGCTTAATCCCTTCTTTCTTTAGTTTTTTTAAGGATCTTAATTACCTATAAGGCCTAGCTAACTGCGTAAAATAACTAATACCGCTATTAGGTAAGGACTCCTTATCCTATACTTTATAGTAAATATTCTCTAATATAAACTAGCGGACTAATTAATATATAATCTAAGAGTCTAAATCTAGGTTTGTATTTAGGCTAGAAAGTCTTATAGATTAAGTAAACCTTAGACGCCGATAGATATAAATAGGTGCTATACGCGATTTCCTTAAGATCCTAGCGCAGCGTAAAAAGGTAAAGGATAATTTATTAGTAAAGCTAACTAATAGTCTAAGCGAGACTGCCCTATATAAGTTTGCCGCTCTTACCTACTAATTAGGCTTTAAGTCCGATTAAATCTATAGTTTAATTTAGCGGTTTACTAATAGGGAGATCGCCTATATAGCTCTATAAGAAGCTAGGAAACTAGGCCGCTAATAATATAATCTTATTGCCTTTAAGGGCTTTATAGAGCAAATAGTGGATTTCTTTTTTACCGCCTAAGAGATAATAGAGGAGGAAATAAGAGCTATAGTTAATGCTAATTATTTTAATAGGTTACTAAAGAGATGCGGGATTCCGAAAACTTACGATTATAAATAAGATAAGCTTTTACTATTTCTAGATAAGCTATATACTAATAGGGTATAAGCCGATAAGATAACGTTATTCTTCGTCTAAAGATCCATATACCTTACCTTTTTTAGAAAGCCAAACCGCACTAATATTAACAATAGTATAACTTATAGGTAAGCACAGATCCCTAAATAGGTAATGCTTAAGTAAGAGAGGCTTAAGTAAGAGAGGCTTAAGCGAGAGAGGCTTAAGCGAGAGAGGCTTAAGTAGGAGAGGCTTAAGCAAGAGAGGCTTAAGCGAGAGAGGCTTAAGCGGGAGAGGCTTAAGTGGGAGAGGCAGTAGCAGGCTAAATAAGAGACGCTTAATTAGGAGAGGCTTAAATACAAGAGGCTTAAATAAGAGAGGATAGAGTAGGAGAGGCTTAAATAAGAGAGAATAGAGCAGGAGAGGCTTAAATAGGAAAGGCTTAAGCAGGAAAGGCTTAAATAGGAAAGACTTAAGTAGAAGAGGCTTAAACAGGAGAGACTTAAGTAGAAGAGGCTTAAGTAGGAAAGACTTAAGTAGGAGAGGTTAGAATAGGAAAGACTTAAGCAGAAGAGGCTTAAGCAGGAGAGACTTAAGTAGGAGAGGTTAGAATAGGAGAGGCTTAAGCAGAAGAGGCTTAAGCAGAAAAGGCTTAAGTAGGAGAGGCTTAAGCAAAAGAGGCTTAAGTAGGAGAGGCTTAAGTAAGAGAGGCTTAAGCAGAAGAGGCTTAAGTAAGAGAGGCTTAAGCAGGAGAGGCTTAAGTAGGAAAGGCTTAAGTAGGAGAGGCTTAAGCAGGAAAGGCTTAAGTAGAAGAGGCTTAAGTAGGAGAGGCTTAAGCAAGAGAGGCTTAAGCAGGAGAGGCTTAAGTAGGAAAGGCTTAAGTAGGAAAGGCTTAAGTAGGAGAGGCTTAAGCAGGAGAGGCTTAAGCAGGAGAGGCTTAAGTAGGAGAGGCTTAAGTAGGAGAGGCTTAAGTAGGAGAGGATAGAGTAGGAGAGGCTTAAGCAGGAGAGGCTTAAGCAGGAGAGAATAGAGTAGAAGAGGCTAAAACAAAAGAGGATAGAGTAGGAGAGGCTTAAGCAAGAGAGGCTTAAGCAGAAGAGGCTGGAATAGGAAAGGATAAAGCAGGAAAGGCTAGAATAAGAGAAGATAGAGTAAAAGAGGCTTAAAGAGGAGAGGCAGCGGCAGGCTAAGTAAGAGAGGAAATAGTGGCTAAGTAAAATTAGCTTATATTTTGGGGAATTAAAAGGGAATCTACTAAAGGTTTAGGATTTAATCTAGGTGGGTGGATTTAGTAAAAGCTATAAACGCTGCTTGTTAGGAAAATATGGCAAAAAATTATATAATCTATTACCAGGTGCTTCTTAAGTAGGTAAAGTCCTACTGCGATATCTTAGTAATTGCCTAACTAGTAACTAACTAACTCGCTATATACTCTGCGTAGACGATAGCAGTTATAAATAGTCGTGTTTCGCCGGTTTTAAGCGCTAACCGTCCCTTAAATATATACTTTTACCTTACTATAGAGTAAAGAACTAAGGAGATAGTTAGTGCTTAGTGGCTTAGACCTATCCCTCTTTTATTACCACGGCTTAGACTAGTCTTTACCTTAAATAAAGGTTTTAGATTTAAGGTCTATAATCCTTATAAGGGGATATACTAAGTGCCTAAAAACTAGAACCTAGCGAGGAACCAAAATATAGCCCTTTTAGATAAGAAAAGACCTATAGATAGCTAAGAGGAATAGGGCTTAAATTAAACTTCCTTTATTTAGCAAGAGTGGTTAAGAACTTATATAAACTTAAGCTATTTTAAGAAGTAATCGGTGACGTTAGATGGCTTAACAATTTTAGGTATAGCGTCTGGGCATTTCCTTAAAATAAGAGGCTGAGATCTCTTAGCGAAGGATAATATAAGACTTAGTATTTCCCCTCTACTCTTGCGCCACCATATCTACTATTCTTTAAATTTTTAAAATATCTAGTAACTATTTTAGAAGCTAAGAAGGTGTAAAAATAGCATTAGGCTAAGCCAGCTTATACCTTAATTAAATTAATAATATACTAAAGAGGGCTTTCTAAGAGTACCTATATATACCCCCGCCTTAGCCTAATTAAACCATAGGCGTTTACAGGTCTACTAAACTAGTTACTTAACTATACCCCTAATTATAAACGCGAGCAGCTAGCGGTAGAGTTACGCCTAAAGGATATAAGCCGAGCGATAAGAGTGTATTCTATAATAAGGAAGGAAGTCAGATTAGGGAAGGCGGCTTAGCCTAAACCCTATATTCCGCGTAAATATTAGTAACGTAAAATTTCCTTAACCGGCTTTTTAGGCAAATATACCTACACCTCTATCCTCAAAAAATGAATATTTAAGGGGATTATAATAACATTGGTTCTCTGCTTTTTAAGTTAAACTATAAATAAATATTATATTTCTCTCTACGTACAAAAATAGGATCCTGCCGATAATAGGTATTAAGTAAGGTAAATAGAATAGCTAAGCTTAAAGGACCTATAAGAAATAATTTAACGCGCGAATTCTAATAGGAGTATAAAGCGAGAATTTAATTCTAATATAAGGCCTCACCGTATACGGGCAGTCGACGCAAATCTTATTAGGCAATTTTATTATTTTCTTTATTTATTTGTCCCTATATTAAAGCCGGTTTATAATAAGTAATATCTAAAGCGGATTAAAGGCAGCCCTATAACCGCGTGCCTTCTAAAGTCACATATCTACCTATTCTGTCCACGCTGTATATTTAATAATTCTGCAATCATCGCTTTAAGATATAAAAGTTGTTCTTTAATAGTAGATCCTCCTAAACTAGCTAGATTAGTAGCCTATAGAGGAGGTTAATTGCTAGTATCTAGTAGAGGAGTTATATAGGGAGGCTAAGGGGTTACGTTTAAATATAGAGGCTAGTTATTAGGTCCTGTAGCTATTAGGCTAATAGGCGTAGTATGGCTAGTACCTAGTAAAGGGGTTGCGTAGTAAGGCGGAGAAGCTTAAGCTCCTATCGTTCCAGTGGTGGCATTCTAACATCTATATCTTATAACTCTCTTCCGCGTTTTAAAAGGAGTAAACACTAAAAGCGAAATTCTGGATTTGCAGTAGAGGCCTTATAGGAGACTCTTAACCTAGGGATAATTATAATATCTCTCTAGTATGCCTTTAGCATACTAATATGTTCCGGGCTCGCCTAAAAATTTCAGCCTTAAATATTGCATTAGTGCGTTTAAATATCCTCTAAATAGAGGAGTAGTATAGTGTCTAAAAACGCTCTAGCCCGCAATAGTTATCTCCGCTTTAGTTTTAGTTCTTAAGAGGTTAATACTGCTCTCCTTAAAGAGAAATAGCTATTCTCCTTAATTGGTTATATATTCCTTATATCCCTTAATAACAGCGTCCCCTCCTAGAAGATATGCTGTAACTAATTTATAATTTAAGTAACCCCCTTAAGGAGCGGGGGTTTATAGAAGTAATTAATATCTACTAGTGTATAGTCTATAGCCTATAATCTCCTTTTTAACTCTATTATTATACACCTATCCTCTAAACATATATAGTCTAGGCCTAATAAATAGAATATCCGGGGGTTAATTAACTCCTATAGATAGAATTATACTATTAGGGGGCTGGCTTCTGTCTCTATTATTATTACCTCCTATAGTTAGGACTATGCTACTAGGGGGCTAGTTTCCGCCTCTATTTTCGTTGCCTCCTATAGGTAGAATAGTATTACTAGCGTTCCCTAAGGTTCTATTACCGCTACGCTACTCTTAGCTACCATTTTCTTACGGTATTACATTTCCGCTAGACTCTCCATTATTATTATTATCCTCTTAAGTTGGCTTAAGCGTGCGGTAAAGCATTTCTATAATAGGATGATTATAGAATTTGCAAATATATTTAACTATATACAATCTAACTTTCTACCAATTGTTATCTATAGTGGCTCTCCTATATATCCTTTTATAGGGCAACCAAAAGTTAGGATAAAATATATTACTAATATCTTAAGACCTAATTTAGTTCGCGTTATAAAATGCAAGCCTCGCGCTACCTTTATCCGGATTATTATTTATTAAGGAGGTAATCGCGGTAACAATTATATTATAGAAAGTGGTATTACGCTAGTCTCTCCCTATATCCCAGACTTAAGGATCCTGTATATTAAGATCTAGGTTATATTTAGAGAAATGCCATTATATTAAAATGCTGCTTATACTACTTCTGGGATCTATATAGTTAGTACGGAAATTATTTAGCCATCCATCTAGATTAAAGTTAGCTATATTCTAAATTTCTTACAATCTCTGTTTCTCTTCTTTAAAAATATACTAAATTTTAGAATAAATATAAAATAACTCGCTAAGTAATCTATCCCTGTCTTAATTTCTTATTATAGCACTTTCTCCGTAAAGAGGTAGTAAAGCGGTACCTCTTGTGTTAGGAGGTAGTAGGGGAGTGCCTACTCTGCTAGGAGTTGGGGATAGTACATAAACTTCGCGCCAACTTCCGTATATTAGAACCGAATTTCTATATTTAGGATACCTATTTACTAAGCCGCTGTCTTTAATATAGTCTTAGTGGAACCTATAGTTATATAGTAAGACTACTAATTAAGTAGTCTACGTTAATCTACTTTTATACACAAAGCACTCTATCCTAATTTTATTTAATATTATATAATCCTTCGCTTCTAACTCCGGTAGACGACTTATAAAACTTATAAACTAAGTAGGATAAACTGGGTATCCGTTATTAAGACCGCTACGCTTAATATAGTCCTAGTATATAGCATAGCTATATTATATATATCTAGAATCTCCGTTTATCTACACTAAATCCCTTATAGCCTGATAACAAAAGCCGCATATTAATTCTACGTTGTGAAAAGCCTCTAATTTTTCCGCTAAGTAAAATACTCCTGTCAGCATATACCGGGAAAGCTATAACGGAGGTTTATTCCAATCTTCTTTTAGTGCTTCTTGCCACCTTATACAGACTTTCTATAGAGGGCTAAGTACCTACCGTGGAGGTAAATTAAAAGGTTAGTCTAATATATTAGGTAGCTAGTTTGTAGTTTCCTCTCCGGGGGTTAGTGGCTAAGATCGAGTTTCTACTAATACTGGTTACTAAGGTTATTAGGGGATTAAAGTAGACTTAATTAATTCTATAGGCTGTTACTATAAAGTTAACAAAGATAAAGGAGAGATATTAAGAGACCCTCTAGAAATTATATCTCTAGAAGGCGATTGCTATTCACCTACTAAAGTGGACAAGGTGCCAGATTCTATAGGTTGCAACAACTATTTTTACTGCTGGCTAAAGGGAGTTGGAGTAGCGTTCTTACTAGAGGAAGGCCTATTAAAAAGTTCTAGTAGCTATTATAAGCGCTTAGAGGCAGATGTAATAGCTATAGCAGTAGTAGGAACAGAAGTAGACTCTATAGATTATTGTAAGGGAAAACGAGGTGGTAGTAGTATGTTTCCTATAGTTGTGGCACTTATATACGTAGGAGTTTAACTAGTACGCTCCTTATAAATTAGTAGATCACTTTATCTTAGGGATAGTATAGAGTTAAAATAAGAAGTAATGTTAGATTAACGACCTCGCGCCTAGAGCACTAAGCCTCTTCTTAGTAGTAGATCGTGGCCCCATAGCAACCGCGAAGTAGGCTCCCTACTAAGATATGCGCTTTAACGTCTACTAGTTTATTTACTAGCGGATTACATAGCGGACGAGTTTAAGGCTTATACTTGCTTAATATTAAGTAGTAAAGGACGTAAATAACGACTTAAAGCAGAATGTGAACCATAACGTAAATAAGGCATACCCTAGACTATCTAGTTTATAAAATTAGGCTAGCTAATTAAAATCTATAAGTAATTTAAGTAAAAGAACGTAAAACGATTTTAGGGTATATAGGATATAATTACCGTAAAGCACCGTCCTTTTATGCTTCTTTTTGGCATTCGGAACTCTAAAGACTAAAAAGGGGCCACCTAGTCTAAGGCCCATTTTTGGGCTCCATATAAGAGGGACCAAAAAGCGGCTTCTATTAGCTATAATTAGTTGCCTATACTCTAAGGGTTAGCTTTACTATCCTACGCGAGGACTGTATTCTAAACCCCTTCTATATTCTTAGGACATCTAGGGTAATTATATAAATGCAGTTACTCCCGCACTTATATTAGCAAGTTCCATAATAATAAAAAAGGCTATATATTTACTTACTATTATATAAGTTTTTATATTTTCTGCTGGGCTAGGTCTAGCTTAAAATTAAAACCTTAGTAGCATCGCCCTAGCTATAACTGCATTCGCCAGTAAACCCACGCTAACTCCTTTTTATCTTTTACCCTTAGTAAATAGCTTATACCCTTATATAGAGGCGACTGTTTAAATCTAGATTGGTAATCTATTAGGCTCTAGTATTATTAGCCTTACTAATTTCGCCATTATATCTAGCTCTTATAGGCCTAAAAGTACCTCTCTCTTAAACTTAACCTTAATAGTGCATTATAGTCCTTATTAAACAGATAGATCTCCTACTACGTACTCTATAACCTCTTAGTCTAATATTACTATAATCCCGCCAAACGCTGCCAACTCATCCTTTAACTTTAACGCAACTACTAGACCTTTAGTTTAACCGTTTGCAACGCCCACGCTAATAAACCCTAGCATTCTCACTAAAGCAGGTGTCCTATCTAAGTAGGGCTTCCCAGATATTTCTGCGCTTTTATTTACTATCTTTATTTAGATAGCTGTAATCCTAATCTAGCGCTGATATAGTTTCTTGCTTTACTGCTTTGTATATAAATATAAAGGTAGAGGCAATAATATAATTAATTAGTGTCGGAATATAAGGACAGAAGTTACGTGGTTACGCGTCGTCGACGTGTCGTCGTCGTGTCTTTAATTAGTTATCCTTATGGTGACTAATTAACCCCCTACTTAGGCACCGCGATCCTTACGATCCTCTGCTTTTGACACCTATTAGACAAGAATCAATCCATCAGTTAATAGGCCAATCAAGTGTACTTAGGTGATACCGACATTAATTAATGGTCAACCTTACTGGTTGGCTATAGAGCAATAAGGTTCACTGCCACCCCAGCAGCTTCGTTCGATTAAAAGCAACAATCCAGTACCTAGCAGCAAAACCAGCACCCAGCAGCTCCGGCAGCACCTAATTCCAGCCAGCTTAGAATATATATAAATACGCAACGTATAAGACATTCTACAGCACGCAAATTAATACCCAGTATGACCTCTTTACTGAGTGCCAGTACCCCTAGCTTATTAACAGCACCTAACACCCAACCGCCCTCGGGCAGTACCCCAGCAGCTACCTTAGCAGCCACCTCAGCAGTACTATGTACAGCATACCAGCTTATACAGCACCCAGCGTTACAGTAACCCAACAGCCTCGCGCAGTATCCAATTACCTAATAGCTTTATGTAGTAACCTAGTGTAGTAATATAACTCAGCAGCAAACCAATATCTAGTACGCGTCTTAGCATACAAACCAATATCCAACAGCCTTGTGCAGTACTCCAGCGTTACAGCAACCCAGCAGCGTTAGCAGCACCTAATACCCAATCGCCTTTAGGCAGTACCCCATCAGCAGCTACCTCAGTAGCTACCTTAGTAGCACTACGTGCAGCATACCAGCTTATACAGCACCCTAGCGTTACAGTAACTTAACAGCCTCGCGCAGTACCTAATACCCAATAACCCAGCAGCGTCAGCAGCACCCCCTATAACCCCAACACCGTCTGCCGCCTTCCTTGCAGATCTGCTACGTCGAAAATCACGTTAACAGCACGCCCCTAAACGCCAGCGTGCCCCCTTCCCTCCTACGGCCTTTGTAAGCCACGAATACCACGTTAACAGAGTCTATATATTGGTGGTTTTACGCATAAAGAAAGAACTGCTAGTGTTGGAATGTATAGACAAAGGTTACGTGGTTATATAAGAATTCGTGCCGATACGCCTACAAATACGACCCCGTTGCTGGCATTGTACTGCCACCCGAACGACCCTATTGCTGGTACCGTACTACTACCTACACAGACAATAATCGTGCCGATATGTATACGATATATTAACCAACTGATAGTGCCAATACGCCTGCTATTACGACCCTACCGACCGACTGATAGACGAGCTCTACGTTTAACCACTATTACCACCCGACGCTCGCACCGTACTGCTACCTGAATCTGACAACTGTCGCGCCTGTACAACCTGCGATCTACCGACCAAATAATTGTACTAATGCGCCTGCGATCCCAATTATGGTTGTGCCGATAAGCCTACAACCCAAACACGACTAGGTAGAGCTTTGCTCCCTAAAATACAACCCCGTTGCTGGCACCGTACTGCTAGTGTTGGAATATATGGATGGAGGCTATGTGGTTAACAGAGTCTATATTGGTGGTTCTACGCACAAAGAAAGAACTGCCAGTGTCGGAATATAAGGACAGAAGTTACGTGGTTACGCGTCGTCGACGTGTCGTCGTCGTGTCTTTAAT
>Ga0307515_10015788_pt1 | contig 13893 bp, 7 predicted proteins | sample 17_EM_MG_FD_194513 | JGI IMG/M metagenome (GOLD analysis project Ga0307515, IMG submission 194513) | Populus trichocarpa ectomycorrhiza microbial communities from riparian zone in the Pacific Northwest, United States - 17_EM | ecosystem: Host-associated > Plants > Roots > Unclassified | place... | reverse complement strand
GTTAAGAGGAATTCGTCGCCGTAGAGGCCCCAATTCTACCTCTGCACCGCCAAGCCGCGCAGTAAACACCAACGCTGAACGCTTACGCCTACGCCACCAGCCCTCTGCGTAGAGCTGTGGAGCTTTACGAGAGCTCTACGGAATAAAGCTTAGGGAGACCTGCATAGAGCTCTGCATAAAGCTCTACCAAAGCTCTGTATAAAGCTCTGCACGAAGCTCCGTACGAAGCTCCGCTTAAAGCTTCGCATAAAGCTCTAGTTAAAGCTCTACTCGAAGCCCTATTATTAATTCCCATTACTAAATACTAACTAAGTGGCGTTGTTGATAGTAGCAATTACAAATTATAGTCATTAGCTCTATCGTTAGCATCGCTATTAGCGTTTTGCTACCTATATAGAGCTCTAAAGCTCTACTAATACGCAGCACTAATATACTAGGAAGGTTCTATAATTGCCTGTACAATCGCCCGTACAAACGCCCATACAATTAAATCGATCAATTGCCCATACAATCGTCTCTACAAACGTCTCTGCAATTAACCGCCCGTACGAACGTCTGCACGTCTGCACAGCTACACGTCTGCACGCCTGCACGTGGCTCTGCACGAAGCTCTACACGAAGCTCTACACGAAGCTCTGCACGAAGCTCTACACGAAGCTCTGCACGAAGCTCTACACGAAGCTCTACACGAAGCTCTGCACGAAGCTCTGCAAAAAGCTTTTATATAGAGCCTCCGTAGTAGAGCCGTCGTACGCAGAACCGTCGTACGCAGAGCCGTCGTGCAGAGCCGTCGTGCAGAGCCTCCGTATACAGAGCCTCCGTATACAGAGCTTCGTGCAGAGTCTCCGTACGCAGAGCTTTGTGCGGAGCTTCGTGCAGAGCTTCGCGCAGAGCTTCGGTACGCAGAGCTTTGTGCAGAGCCTCCGTACGCAGAGCTTCGTGCAGAGCTTCGTGCAGAACTTCGTGCAGAGCTTTGTGCAGAGTCTCCGTACGCAGAGCTTTGTGCGGAGCTTCGTGCAAAGCTTCGTGCAAAGCTTCGTGCAGGGCTTCGTGCAGACCCTGAGTAGGCGAATCGCCCATTCGGCGGCGCTTTCCACTAGATATCGTGGAGGCGCACGGAGTAGATATACTTATCGATTATAAAGCTGCTTCTGCGGATTAATTTAACGGTATTTCTGAGATAATAGCTGTTGTAGGGGTATAGATTAATTTTGTTAAGTCGCATTATTTAATAAACCTCGCGAAAGTCTCTTAGACCATAGAATTAACTTTTTAATAAAAAAGGTTAGCGATATCCGCTAATTGATTCTATGGCCTAAGCTTGCTAAGGTAAGGGCTGATTAAGGAATTCTGGATATCCCTTTATAGTTTCTTTATCGTATAGTAGCTGGTAGAGGGTTTTAAGATAATAATAAATTAAATTTTCCTTTTATGGCTTAGGCTGTCAGACCCTGTTCTAATAATATCTTGATACTGTCAGCTGATAGGCTAGCTGTTTAACAGGGCTGTCAAGCCTGTTACCCGCAAGTCTGCCGTCCGGGCTTGCAAGGTAAGGCTGCTGCACCCATAAAGTCGCCAATGCATACTCCCTAGCTTAGCGCGGTCCGGAAGGCTGACGTTCATACTCCGGACGGACTTTGGACATCAAGATACAAATACAAACATCACCAAGACACGCGACACCTTGCACCTTCCACAACATGGCAACGAGTGTAACTGCGAGAAGACATCGCAGGTCGCTTGTTGATAGTATGCTCCTCGTATCTTTACCCTTTTGTGCTTTTCGCGAACTAATCCGAGCGTCTAGTATCGAAGCCTGATCCAAGCATACGGAAAGGCATACAAGAGGTGGAGAGAGAGCCTCGAAGCAGCGTTCGCATATCCGTCAATGATGGGCCCAAGTGAGTTGTTCCTCCACCTTGTCTCACCTGAAGTGGACATGGCCTTGGCAGCGTGACCGTTTCAAAATGCTCACAACTCCGTTATATTTTGAAACTTCATCGGGCATTACTTCTTTTTTTAGTCAGACGGACTCTAAGCATTATTCTCCCACATTGAGTATCTTCCGCAATTTTAAAATGGTGTTGCCTTCGTCTATCTCTTTGTAAGAAGCTTCTTACCATTTCGCTCACCCTCACCATTTGCCCAGACTCGGCTATCTATCCATCATCGTCAGAGTGGGAGACGAGTCCGGAAGAACAGACTTTAGCGTGCACGAAGACCTCATCTGCAGCCGCTCTCGCTTCTTCGCAAACGCCATGCGTCATGACTGGAAAGAGTCCGAGGATCGCATCGTACCTCTACCCGACGACTTACCCTCCACCTTCGCCATCTACCGGACCTGGCTGTATTCCGGCCTTCTAGCCTCCAGAGGGTTTTCGACCACCGAAGAATGGGGAGTCCTCTGCAGCGCCTACATCCTGGGGGAGAAACTGCAAGATTCCGAGTTCAAGGACACGGTCATCGACGCCATGATCGAGAAGATCAACGAAGAGCCGATGTTCGAGTTCAACCCGGAGATGGTGGTCGAGATTTTCGAGAACACGCCACCGCAATCCCATGCGCGGCGCTTGCTGGTCGACCTCTACACCTTCGCCGGCAAGTCTTCCTGGCTGAGTAAGGAGAAGAGGGAGTTTCTCCACGAAGACTTCTTATATGCCCTCTTGGTCCAATTCATGAAGTCCAAGGAAAAGCCAGTGGGCATAATAGCTCCGTATCATCATCAATCAACGTGCGCGTATCATGAACATGGGAGCAAGCTACAGGGTCCTTGTTACAAGACGAAAAAGTTTCCCTGGAAGAGTACCGGGGATGAGTCGCCGAGATGGACCGCGGTTGATGCGCCGCATTCAGATGTGGACAGTGATACCTTCTAGCTTGTTAAGGGTGTTCTGGGAGTGTCAGGATATTATCAAGGATTAGGCAAGTTTGAATATTGTAAAAGCAATGAAAGCGGTCATTTTGGGAAATGGTGTTTAGCAGTGTCTATCAATATTTGAGGCAACGTCTTCCCGCTCATATAGCTGGATTCCTCTTACCGAAGCCTCCTCTAGTGAGATCTGGACCTACCAATCTTATCAGTTTTGGATATATGATATTATGCCTAACAATCTTCGTTCATTTCTGGATCCTCAGTGTGTCATCTTCCCCGACGTCCAAGCGTACAGATTCCAGGCCCTAGCCCTCTTTTACTGCTACTATGTGTCACCCTGTGTTCACTCTCACAAGAATTTCTCCACATTAATTCTTGTTTCCAGCTTGATACCTAATCAGCTTCCTAGTTACTCATGCCTTCAAAAGGTAACTTAAATTCTATCTCGGCATGGTTCTCATTGACCTGGCCAAGGAGGGGTATGGCCCTAATTCAATTTCCTTCTATTCAGCACCTCTGCAAATCTAGCAGGAGCAATAACCTGTAATTTCAGATATGAAACTGGCTGAGTTCTCCAAAGTGATTTCTTTATTACTAAGCCCGCATTAAAGGCCTATCATGACCATGTAGTTCTAATTGGATCGGGGAAGCGAAAATAATGAGGATTACCAGACCACGTGCTCCTGCACTTGTGGAAAAAGACGCGCTTTGTTGGGAACATCTAGACGTTCGCTTCTACATCGCTTTGCTCGGTGTGAAATCCACTGGCCTCCTCCAGCCGAGAGAGATTTCACCGTCGTCTTCCTTTAGGCGTGCCATGTCCGGAGCTCTCGGGGCTAACATAATTCCGGAGTCCATCGTAGGCCTTGCGCCCAGGTGCCCAGGTAGTTAGTCGTCAATGTATGCGAGTAAGGCGGCATGATCTTGGAGCTTCCTCCGGCCCAGCCATTTCCTATCGAAGAGCTCTTGCTTCTTTCTTACTCAAACCAATCCCTCAAACATCTGGAGCCGGAGCACAGGAGCTGTAATTGAAAATGGCGTCTCTCATGCGAGGAGTTGCGTACATCACCGGGGCCGGGTCAGGTAAGCTCGCCCACAGCAACAATGAAGCTCAGAGGGAAGCTCGAGTTTTCACCTCTCTCTTCCCTCCCGCGCTCCTCACCAACACAACCGCTCTAGGAATTGGCCAATACACCGCCTACGCTTTCGCCCGCCAAGGCATCCGCTCCTTCACGCTCCTCGACCGTAACCCGCTCACAACCACCGTCGCGCAGCTGAAAAAAGACTACCCGGGCGCCGCCATCAAGACGATCGAAACCGACGTGACCTCCGAGCCCGCCGTGAACGACAGCATCGCGCAGACCGTCAAGGAATTCGGCCGCATCGACCACGCCGTCAACAACGCCGGCATCGGCGGCGCCATCAAGCCCACGGCGGACATCGACCTCGCCGACTTCGAGCGCGTCCTCGCCGTCAACACCAAAGGCGTGTGGCTGTGCCAGCGCGCGCAGATCCGCCAGATGCTGACGCAGCGCCCGCCGTCCGACTCGCCGCGCGTGTTCCGCGGCACGATCGTCAATACCGCGTCGATGTACGGTGTTGTGGCGCCGTCGTCCGCCACGCCCGCCACCGCGTACACGGCGTCGAAGCATGCGGTCATGGGCTTGACGAAGGCTGATGCGGTCGTCTATGCCCCGCAGGGTATCCGCATCAATGCTATCTGCCCGGGCTACGTCGCGACGCCGTTGCTTGGGGACTCAACGGCCGCGATGGAGATTATGAAGGGTGAATTGGCTAAGGTGCCGCTGGGTCGGTTGGCCTTGATGGAGGAGATTGGCGACTGCATTGCGTTCTTGAGCTCGGAGGCGAGCAGTTTTATGGTGGGCGCCGGTTTGGTTGTGGATGGTGGGTTTACGTCGCAGTAGCTAGGAACCCGGTTGGGGGGTTGCGAACCGCCATAGCACCCCAGAATCTTCGCTTGGCAGCGCAACGCGATAAGCCCGGATCTATTACTATAGAATTAAGTTACTCGCAGGAATAACAGCAGTGAACTTGCTAATCACAATCACCGCGTAGCACTAAAGCAATCCAGGAACCATTTTCATCTCGGGCAAAGCGCACTAGCATGTACATTGCTAAGCTCATATCCACCATGCCTCCGAAAATGTACAGGAAATTAACCTATGGAAAAGACTTCCTAAAAGCGCCGTCCAATGAAGTTGTATGAACAAGAAGAAAAGCTCCAGCTATCATCACACTTTCATGCTCTCCAATCGACCCGTACTGCCATCCAGTGCTTATATTCTAGGACCAATCGACTGATCCTCTTCCGCGTCACTCTTCCCGATAAAGTTGGTGCCCACATTCCGCGACATAGTGCCACTCCTGTTGATGATCTGCAGCTTCCTACCCCTGCTCAACGGTTCATCGTCGTCCTTTTCCCGAATATAGAAGGCCCAGTCCGCCGTGGGATCCAGTTCGGTCTGACTGTGCCCGTTACCCAGCCAGGCGAACCTGTTGCCGTTGTACTTGACCTCCCAGTCATCCATGCGCACCTCCATCATCGCTTCGATGTAGTGCAGCGTTGACCCGGGCCATAGCGCCGTGACAGGCCCATCAGGACGTCCCTTGTACCAGGAGCGGCAGGGGTCGTTCCACACCGTGTTTTGCATAAATTGGTCTTTATGCGCGATGAAGTCGTCGATGGCTTCTTTCTTGGGGGAGAATTGGGAGATATTGTGGGTTTGGAAGCGGTCGATTAACTTCAGCATATAGTCGGCCTGGCATTCTACGGAGATATATGTTAGTATGCATGCATAGTAGGAAGATATGAGGACTGGGAAGAGAACGACTTACCGATAGCAGACAGCACTGGGCCGTTACCGATGGGACAGTTGGGACCAAGGAAGATGAGGTAGTTAGGGAATTCGGCGGCAGCAACACCAAGATAGGATTGCGCTTCCTCCTCCCATACATCCTGAAGGTTCTTGCCGTTCGGAGCAACGATAGGGAAGCGGGGCTTGAACGAGGTATCAAAGCCTGTGGCGCAGATCAAGATATCGACGGGGTACTCGTTGCCATTGTCACAAACACAGCCTCTCTCGGTAATGCGGGTGATATCGCCGTAGACGACCTCGACATTTTCCTTGCCGAGCGCCTCGAGGTAACCCACGCCTGGTGTCAATCGTCGACAGCCGACGTGCCAGCTCGGGATCAGGTGCTCCTCGAGGTATGGGTTATGCAGCTTCTCTTGCATCTGCGACTTCATGTAGGCTTCGGTCTCATTGTTGGTGGTGGTTCCCTTGAGGAAAATACCGAATAGGCCGTTCAAACTGCGCTCGACGTTCCTTCGGTATTCAAGAAGCACGCCGGGTTTCGTTGCGAATTCAAAACGCTCTTGGTCGGAGAAGACGTGCTGCTCGAGACCTTGCGCGGGCGACACCCATGTGGGCTCGCGGATGAAAGTGGTTACACGGTCAACCTTGGGCTGGATGGTGGGGAGGACTTGGATACCGGAGGATCTGCTAGTGTGAGAGGTTTATCGCAGCGAGAGAAGTAAAGACTTACCCATTCCCAATGAGGCCAACATGTCTGCCAGCGAGGTTGACATTGTCGTCCCAATTCGCGGTGTGGAGAAGAGTACCCTTGTACTTGTCCAGGTCAGGTATGGCTGGCCACCGCCAATTGTTCAGAACTCCAGAGGCATTGACCAAGACATCGCAGTGATCGGAGATTTCCTGGCTGCTCTGCAAGTCTTTGATGGTGACATTGTATCCACCTTTCTGGTGGTTCCAGTAGGCGCCGATGACTTGGTGCTGGACCTTGACATATTTGTGGAGGGCGTATTTCCGGGCGAAGTCATTGAAGTACTGGAAAATCTCCCTGCTGCTAGCATAGACAGCGGACCAGTCGAGCTTCGGCTCAAAGGACCAGGTGTAGTTGTGCGAAGGAACATCGCAGGCACAGCTATTCCGCGCAGAGACATATTTTTCAAAGTTAGCGTGCTGCTTCTCCAAGCCACCCGCAGCCGTGACCACAGGATCAAAATGCCAACCACCTTACCCCGGATACCGATTTTCCCACCACGTCCCAGACACCTCTGGATTCTTCTCATAAACCGTCAAGCTGAAATTCGAAAAGTATCGCTGCAGTTTATATGCGAGCAGCAGCCCTGATGCACCTGCGCCGATACAGATAACTCGAACATGCCGCTTGGAGTGGATTGGTCCTTGCAGGCGACACCCCGCGTCCGTCGATGGAACAATGAAGTCGGCCATGATGAAAACAAAAAGGAATATGTGTATGCTTAACAAGGGGTATCAAAGAGCAGAAGTATCAGCAGGGTAGAAGACTGACGTTCCGTTATCCAGGCCTGCCTATATATCTAAGTGAAGAGCTTGGCCATTCATCGTAGAGCCAACGAGTCATGCCGCGGACTGTTTAGCGTCATGTTTTCCGGGAAATACATGATTCAAGATTCCCGAATTATGGAGTCCAGATTATTCATGCTAAGGGACCGAGGTTAAATATTTCCGCCTATATTCGAGGCAATACTACATTCAATATGGCCGGTATCCGCGTACGCTCGTCCAAACTGGTGACTTTGCCACTTAATGATGGCTTTAACTCTTAATAGCCTGTCTCCCGCCCTATCCTCCGAGCATTGCAGCCGCACTTGTCCGGACCTGCCCGTACAAACTACGGACAGAAGATACTTGTATCCAAGAAGGATGTGGGAATATTTAAATCTCAGGCTACTCACTTCCCTCAAACCCAGGCCGCGCTCTCGGTCTCAAACCAAACCCCTTAGCATTTGCCGGCACTCATTATTTCGCAGTTCGACGCGGGAAAACATTGCCGGCATACCTTCAGCCGAGCAAGATATCGGAACATTTTATTTGCTTCCGCATGCCGACGGAGTCGACGCTATGCTAAATACGACCCACAGCTTAGTTCGACTGCTGCGTCGATGATCGAAACCAAATACGTGATATTCCCACTAGTAGCATGGACAACCGAATCAGTAAACGGTATAAGGCGTTCGTAAGACTGGCTCTTGAATCTAAACATAGGTGGTTATCCCTTCCAACGTCAGCGTCCTAGTAGAAGTGGCCCGTGCGCGAACACCGAGCGTATGGTCACGGAGCCTTGATTCCATTGATTCTATTGGCTAGCTCTTATCGATAACCGTAGGACGCATTTTGACGTTGAAAGGGATACACCGTTCCTGTCATGGTAATTAGTCGGAAAGCCAATTTCGGTTTCTCTTCATTAAGGCGTCAAAACACGCTTCTCCATCAAAACTTGTCCGTGGATCATTCACTCAGATTCTCAAGGATCACTCTCTAAGACTACTCTCTTTCCTAAAGCTATCCAATGGCCAAGATTGCATACGTTACCATGACATATCGCAGGATGTCTTTAAAACTCTATGAGATCAATGCATATCTTAGCGAATCCAAATCTCACGTTAATAATCTGTAATTTAACTAGCGGTAACTGAAATATCCAGTGCTTTTATCAATATTCAATGCCTATCGATAAAGATTCAGTATTTTTCAACAACACATTAATAACATATTATTGAATTAAATATAAATTAAAGGGCGTTTAAATATCTATATTATTATTATTTGATCTTGATTAATGTCTGATGCGGTCCCAATTAAGGTCCATGCAGACGAATTCCGCTGAGTTAGGTACAAAAAACCTCCAAGGGCGAACGTGAGAGGTAATACAGCATGTACCCCTCTAAGTAGCACGCCCGTACTACATCAACGGGAGGAAAAATACCGTTAGGTCGCTGCTCTGAGACTCCTGTATGGGAGTGTCCTGATTGCTTATCTTGCCCTGTCTGCCGCTCGTACCATGCTTCCATTTAAATTGAGAATACCGTGAAATTAATGTTATCCTGCCCTTGCTCCCATTTGATTGCCTATTTGTGTATATATACGCCTGCAGTCCTCCTGCTTGCAGCATGATTTCCACCCCAAAGGAACAGCGGGACGTGAAGAAAAAGATCTAGGTGCCTTATCCTAGGTCCCCTATTCCCTAAGGTATAGAGGAGAGCGGAATACCGCGCGGTATATCTATATTATTATTAATATGTTATTATGGTGTTAAAGAATACTGAATCCTTACCGATAGGTATTGAATATTGATAAAAGCACTGGAAATATCCAGGAAACTCGATTTCCTATTCCAAAAATGCTCCACCTTTACCCACAAGCTGTATTTGGTATCCTGTGGACATTTTGGATGTCTCGGTGCGGACCTAGACAAAAATAAACCCGACGGAAAGGTTTATATCGGACATGCATGTGCCATGCACATGCCACGGAAACCACCATGCTAAGACTCGCGATAGGCCTGTATTAAGGGCAGGAGCGAAAAGAACCGATCTAGGCATCGTAGATAGGTCCTCCCGCCAAGACTCGTGATAATTACTGACTATTGCACTAGTTGAATTTAATTGCAACCATTGCAATATTGATTCAATCAATTAAATCAACTGAGCCCTCTGCTTACAAAGCTTTCGATTTAATCAATTCGAGGCGTCAATTGAATTGAATTGATTGATTGGCAAGCCTGAAATCTTCTGGTATTTGAGTAAGTGATCCAAATTGCGGATGTGCAGTTGATATGGTGCAATGATACTTGGAAAATTCGGTAGAAACTATACGAGTTATGGAAAATGTAGCTGGGTCACTATATGGAGAGCTTCTGGCTTGGATAATTGTCTAGCGATTAGGATTGGAGAATAAGAAAATGGAACGGAGAATTTCCTTATCATAAAAGCACGGTTAGAGTGTGGAGATGTTGAACGGACTCGTGTGTGGATTGACCCAAGTAGAAGATAGGTTTATATACACGATCCGAGATACCCTAGGTGAACAATGATCATGATCAGCGCTCGGTCGATAGGAGAGGAACTTATAAACGTATGACAAACTAGAAATAGGTCTAATTAAGCTAGAAAAGAGGCTCTGATTTTGTGGGCGCTGGAAACTCCCCGGGAATCTAGCATCTGATGTTTAGTCCGCAAGGAACACTCTCCTTCGAGATGTTTGACCATGCACGGTGTAGAACTGGCGGGATCGTGCTTCCCAGCTTGGCCAATGTAATTTGATGTGATGGTTTAACTTGAACAGTTTCTCTTTCCGTCATTCTGATGCCTGTCCAGAAATTCGAAGTAGCCGGATTGTGATGGCAACTCTTTCGAATGCTTGTGGCAGGAAGGTTAACGTAAGGTTACTTGTGGTGAGTTTTGATGTACACTTTGTCTGGCACAATTGATTCTCTGGTGAAATTATCGGTCAATCTAGAGGAGAGTCTAACAGTCTAAATAGATTTCTATCTTGCTGTTTCTTTCCTTTGCCTGGATCCCTCTAGCTCAGAGTGCTCGGCTACTAATGGAAAAAGTAAGCCACCCCTTCAACAGTTGACGGCGATTGTTTTGTCTATTTTCGGATCGGAACCTCTGATGCTTTGTGCTTTGCTTGACTAGGGGCAGGAGATGGTGAGATGTAAGGCTACCAGGCGCGGTTTCTCATCGAAGGCAACACCGCCTCAAGCGGTATCGTTGGGCGGGGCGACGGCTCTGGGGATAACGATACGAAGGGGCCCTCGATAAACCAAAACGTCAGCTGAGACGACTGTAATGTTCATGTATGAAACCGTACCAGAGTATAGGCTGGGTAGGTAGAAGTCGGTGTGGGCGACGCTATGGCGTGAATTCGACTAAATTAAAAATCTCTTGGACAAGAGGTTGAAAAGTACGCTTGAAGCGTAGTAGAAGTAGTGGAGTGCACGCAAGTATACCTATCTTGAGCTCTACGATGAATCATGACACGCACTCGCGCGTGGCTATCGAAATTCCTGCCAGAGCCTTCTTCCTGGGTTTGGTTCCTTGAAACACTAAACAAGGCGTTCAGCCATCTCAGCCACAAATGCAGTTCACTACGCGTTGAATAGGACTTCTGTGAGTGGACTGTTGAATACGCTTGTTGAGATCTTGTCATACTACTGCCGACTGTCAGAAATATATCCGCTTCTAAGGCTGGACCGGAAGTGCGAATTAGAATCGGTACTACTATATGAATCTATCATATCGGACATCGGTAGTAGTCTTGGGGTAGAACCATACTTAAAAAAAAATCCAGATTCCCAAGGAACATTCTTCTACTTCAGAAGATTGGATATGATGAACCCTGCGATACCATGTTCCATGCGACTTTTCTTAGTCTAGGGTTGACCGCTGCTCTGAAAACGGCTCCTATTTTTGTTCGATATTCGTTAGTGCTTATGTTTCTCTTGTACCTTTGGTGTGTTTTCGCAGGCTTCTGTCGTCTGTTTCGTGCTCTTACTTGACCGCAGCAGCTGGTCGGCTAGGCATCTCACAAATTTTGAAACGTGTTAGGCGTGAGCGTTTGTTTCTAGCTTGACGATTTCAGCCCCTGGCTGAAAACGCAACGAATACGGCATTCTACTGTCCTAATTTGGTAAATTTAGCGTAATTGTGACACTCTCGCCTTTGTGAAAAGGTTCGGGGAAAGGCGATGAATATTTGTGGGGCTTTCACCGAACGATTTGATAGTCGGTCATGTTAAAAACCTAACTTGAGTGAAAGCAAAGAAGCACCCTGGGCCTGATTGTCGGTGGATCGTAAGAAGCCGGTGGCCTTGTTGGATCGCGGCTGTGCCTCTTGGTAGTCGAGTCAGCTATTGTCGGAGGCGGGATAACTCTGATCAGCTGCATTTGACGATAACACTGAAATATTGGCACCGGGATTTGGAAGAGGTTCAACATGGAATGCTGTAAAAGAATGTTAGATTAAAATTGTGGACAGAGAGGGGGCATTTCACAGTTGACAACTGGTAGTATGTACTGCTGAAGTGCAACAGATCAGAGCACGAGTTGAGAAGCTTGGACCAGGGAGGAAGTCGACTTAGCTTAACGGAGATGGCGGAGCCGTAAGATCTCCTGCATCACGAACCAACGACAGTAAAGTCGTATTGGGGACCCGTCGGCTGTCGGACGGGAAGGGCTGTGAAGTCGCCCGCTAACGACCTTTGGCAACTGCCATGTCGTGCTCTGTAAGGGCAGCAGATCTAAGCCCCTTAGTCTCTTCCGGGCGAAGCTGAAGACCTCTAATCCGTTAACGAACGTCACATTTAACATGTTTGATTCGGCAACTCGGAAACTGAAAATAGATGTCAAGCATTTTGAGGTTACAGCCTGGACCGGGCATAAAACACATATATCAGTAGAGAAGTTGCTCCTTTTGAAGTCTACTAAAGGCATTCAACTTCGACATCAATCATCCTCTTTTCATCAGGCCACTATCGTTTTATTTCACTTCCTTTGCTTAATTCATAATCAATAATAATTTAATATGGCTACCACAAGCGTCGCAACCCCAATTCCTGCAGGTCTTTCTGTCACAAACGTCCTTGCAGCCCTCCACAACCATGACTTGATGATCAAGACGCTCTGCCCAGCTCTCATTGCCTATGAGTTCGAGGCCGGAAATCCAGCTACGTCCGCAGTGTACTCGGTCACAGATAGGAAACCCAGGGGCCAAGTAAGTAGCTGTGTCCAAAACGGTAATGCATACAACAGTGTCTAATCAAACCAATAGACTACATATAAGCTTACTCTCACAAACACATATGATGGGGTCAACAGCCTCGTCAACGCAAGACCCCCAGTTGGTGTTCTTACCATCGCCGGAAGGTGGCGCGTCGTGGATGGTACGCTACGGGAGGACATTGAGATTGATGGCAACTTCATGATGAAGAAGATGGCCAAAGGAAATGTCGAGAAAACACACCCAGCGCAGCACTCGATGCTGCTTCAGCAGGCAAAAGCTTGAACTCAAATCTGGAAAATTTGCAGTTGGTAAAGGCTAATGACTTATGCTTCGGAGTAATTGGGGGTAATGATTAGCAGGCGGATTGCACTATTGGCCCCCTGCATAGAAAAGGTAGATCAGTGTCATGAGCGGAATCAAGCCCAGCAACAGGATCAAGATTAGGATCAGAGTATAGAAAGGCCCATCCACGCCTGTCCTCAGGCTGTAAATAATAATAAATGACTTAATTATAACCAAGGGTGGTACAGTACTAACGGCTGTGCTACTTCCCCTGCAGACAGGTACGACAGGGGCACGCTTGCTTGTAACTGAATTTTTGCCGAGGTGCCTGCATGGTGGGGTAATACGCGTTGAGGAACCAAACTTTTTTCAAAATACGGATGAGTAAAGTAGAATTCATTTTCTCTCTTTTCTGGAAGGCCTTCGCTGATTGAACAATGGCGACAAAAGAAATGCAGAGACATCTTTACCTGCCAAGACGCGTCACGCAGCCAAGACGCGACTTTTCGTCATCTGGCATGTCCCAGATATCAGCTTGAAGCTTTGCGAGTCTTATGACTGCCACTCCTCTCATCTCACCATGTTCATACCACCATTGCTCCTCTTATGTGGTGCTAGTTGCTGAAGCACGAAGGGGTGCTCACATAGCACCTAGACAGAGCACTTAACCATGGCTGACGACTTCGTTGTTAGTAAAGCCCCACCATCGCTTTCCAACATTCAGCTTAACTGATGGTCTGTACAGGAACTCGGGTTCGAAGTTCTTGATCGCTTCGCCGACAAATACCACGACAAATTCCACGACACCATATATCGCCGTATTCACAAGAGCAAGGGAACGAAAGATAACACCCAAAGCCAGTCCGCCGACCTCCCCCCTCCCCGCACCCAATCTGAGCCTGGTCTGGACCGCGAGGGGGACTTCTCCGATGATGGCAGCGACCGGGATTATGACTATGCGCCTCGTGGGCGTCGTCAGAGCGAGTACCACGACGACGGGCCCAGAGATCGTGACATGAGTTTTCGCGACGACAGACCGAGAGACAGCGACAGGGACAGAGATCAGGAATACGTCCGACCGGCAGGTGGAGCAAGCGACTACTATGGCCGGCCACGGACAATATATACACCCAGCATGCGCTCAGAA
>Ga0307515_10015787_pt1 | contig 13893 bp, 5 predicted proteins | sample 17_EM_MG_FD_194513 | JGI IMG/M metagenome (GOLD analysis project Ga0307515, IMG submission 194513) | Populus trichocarpa ectomycorrhiza microbial communities from riparian zone in the Pacific Northwest, United States - 17_EM | ecosystem: Host-associated > Plants > Roots > Unclassified | place... | reverse complement strand
CTTCTTCGTCTTGTTGGTGTTCCTGTTTTTCACCTGCAACTATTGCTTGAATCTTTTTAAGTAAAGGACAAGTTGTTGTAGGATAACAATATCAAGGTGAATAATTGAATTTTTTACTCATAAGAAATTTTTTAATGTAAGATATTTAGATACACAAAGGCTTGCAATATGGGGAAAAATAGAGAATGAAGTCTAATTCCTTTACATTAATTAGTAGAATAACTGTTGATTGTCCATAAAATTTACGGATTGTATTTTTTTTTTATAGATTATTGATTAGATTTATTAAAAATTATATTATGAATCACATAGAAAAAAAAAAGTAGTTGAAACCCTTTTAATAAATCAAGTTTTAGAATCATATAATATCAACTGTTAAATTAGGCTATAGATTTTGTATGAATATTGAGGTTGAATATAAATAGGACTTTCTTAACATATATTTAATGAATGTCAATTTAGCATTTGAAAGTTAAAAACAATTTTAGTATATTTAATTTTGAGATGAACTGTTGCTTTAAATTTATATGTACTAATTTTAACTTTAAGAATAAAAAAAAATGTTTGCAAGCCATAGGGTTTATGGTGAAAATTAAGATTATTTCTGTAAAAAAAACTTAATGTTAAAGAGATAAATATTATGATTTTATGTGCTCTTACGAAATTATATGAAGCATATATATTATATATCAAGTTGTCATGCACATGACATAACTAATTACCGATAATTTAAACCACGTGGGAAACACTATGTAAGTCTACAGTGTTTTTCCAATTTTTTCTTTACATACCTGTATAATAATATATATAATAATTTATTTCTAAATAAACTAAAATATGTTTGTTGAAAATTATGCAGTTGTACTGTTTATCCATTTATATTTTACTATGAATAATATTGTTTATTTTTTAAAGGTTTGTTATAAATTTAATAAAAAATATCATGTTTTAGGTTATGAGTTTTTATTGTTATGTTTGAATATAAATTTATGAAAAAACAAATATTGAATCTATATGAGTTTATGGTCCGGATTCACCTCACATATTTTATTGTGAGTAGCACTGTTCACTTTATTTTTTATTTTTATTTAAGGTTTGTTATAAATTCAAGGTGAAAAAAATATTGAATTTGATTGAGTTTATGATTCAGTTACGAGTTTTTTTTTAAGGTTGAATATAAATTTAAGAAAAAACAATATTGAACCCGGTTAATATTTTTAATTTAATGTGATAATTTTATAAAGAAAAATCTTAAACTTTTGTAAGGAAAAAAAAAAAGGCTTGGATTCAGTTCAATTTCCATTATGTCTATCATTAAAACCGTTTTGATTTGTTGTTGAAAAATTAAAATTATTTCTTATTTAAACTTTTGTTTTGATTGGTCCATAATTCATTGGTTTTTTCCTTCTATTAATTGAACATACAACTTTCTGATGTTAACTCCCTCCATTAAGAGTAACTTCCTTTGATTTTTATTCAATATTCCTTTGAATTTCTATTTTTTTATAGGGCATCGTGTTGACATATCTCTTTCTTTTTTTCTTTTCTATAGAGCCACTGATCAAAATGAGTCGACCAAATGATCCTTTTTGGGAATATGTTGAAAAGATGGATGGTGGTGGTGGTGGCATGACGTGTACGTTTTGTGGGCATTGTTTTTCCCAAGGTACTTCCGTTACGAGGATCAAATTGCATTTGGCAGGAGTGAAAGGGCGTGGTGTTAAAATTTGTAAAAATGTTCCAGAAGAAGTTCGAGATGCAGCTTGTGATGCAGTTAATAATAGCCCTCCAGAAAAGAAACTTAAAACTGTTGCGGGCTCAAGCAGTAACGAGATCGCTAATGCAATTTCAGCTTCAACGCAAGAACAGAACAATGGAGTGACACTTGTAGAGATGGCACAACAAGGAGGACCTTTTTTCACTGGAGAACTTGCATGGGCAAATGATTTGATTGGAGCGGCTGAACTTGTGCAGCTGGAGAGAGGTAGTTCTCATGAGCCTCGAGAAGACTCATCCCGACCAACAGATGATCAACTCTGTTCTCCATCAGTAAACAATGATGCCAATATGAACGATGTGCAGAACATGGTTGCAGTCAGGACAGAACCAGTACCGGTTCAAGTGTTGGAACAAAGCAATGCAGAACTTGACAGTTTGGCAAGGCACGCTGTAAGGATACAAGTGGGAGTTCATGGCATGGAACAAGGTGCGGAGGAAGAGAGAATTTGTCCGAACTTAGAGGCAAATAGCATAGAAAACACTGGTGATGGATCTAGTCAGCATTCCAGGAGACTCATGATTGATGCACATGATAATACAGGGGAAGCTACACAAAGAATGGATCTAGTGCAACGATTAGAAGGGGAAACTTGGGGTCAGATGAATGCAATCTCTGCTTTTTTGATGGACTTGGAGAGCAATAGTGGAGGATCAGAGCAGCCTGGCGCAGGAGCTAGCTCTTCTGGAGGGGTTGCAGGCAACACAAATGAGATTAAAGGAGATGCACTGCCAACAAGAAAAATGGCGGGTCAAGCATTCGAAGAACATAAGAAGACTATCTCATCTTTGTTGATGCGCAATGAAGTTTCAAGTATTGGCATCTATGGGATGGGCGGAGTGGGAAAGACGACATTGGTGACACACATTTATAATCAGGTTCTAGAAAGACGAGACACTTATGTTTACTGGATTACTGTTTCACAGGATACCAGCATTAACAGATTGCAGACAAGTCTCGCAAGACGTATTGGTTTAGATCTTTCCAGTGAAGATGAGGAGCTGCTTAGAGCGGTCGCGTTGAAAAAAGAATTAATGAAGAAACAGAAATGGGTTCTGATTTTAGATGATTTGTGGAAGGCTTTTGACTTACAAAAGCTGGGAGTTCCTGATGAAGTTGAGGGATGCAAGCTTATTCTTACAACTCGATCAGAAAAGGTTTGTCAACAGATGAAAACCCAACACACAATCAAAGTGCAGCCTATTTCGGAGAGAGAAGCATGGACTTTGTTTACTGAGACACTTGGACATGACATAGTATTTTCTCCAGAAGTGGAACGAATTGCTGTGGATGTTGTACGGGAATGTGCTGGTTTACCATTGGGAATTATTACAATGGCAGGAAGCATGAGGGGAGTGGATGAGCTATATGAGTGGAGGAATACAATGAAGAAATTGAAAGAATCAATATATAGAGAAATGGAAGATGAGGTATTCCGGTTATTGAGGTTTAGTTATGATCAGTTAAATGATTTAGCATTACAACAATGTCTCTTATACTGTGCATTGTATCCTGAAGATCATAGGATTAAAAGGGAGGAGCTGATAGGTTATTTGATCGATGAAGGAATAATTGAGGAAATGAGGAGCAGGCAAGCAGCATATGACGAGGGTCACACGATGCTTGATAAACTTGAAAAAGTCTGTTTATTGGAAAGAGCTGGTGATGATGATTATTATTATGATGATTGTAGATTTGACAAGATGCATGACTTGATTAGGGACATGGCCCACCAAATACTCCAAAAGAACTTTTCAGTCATGGTTGGGTATTTTCATGGAGGATTGCCAGATGTGGATATGTGGAAAGAGGATCTAGTGAGAGTCAATCTGACAGGTTGTTATTTCAAGGAAATTCCTTCTAGTCATTCACCAAGATGTCCCAATCTGTCAACTCTATTGCTATGTGATATTGAAGGGTTGCAATTTATTGCAGATTCTTTTTTCACACAATTGCATGGGCTCAAGGTTCTTGACCTGTCTCGTACAAACATCATGGAATTGCCTGATTCTGTCTCTGAATTGGTGAGTCTCACTGCATTTTTGCTTCAACAATGCATAAATTTAAGGCATGTATCATCATTAGAAAAGCTCGGAGCGCTAAAGAGGTTAGATCTCTCTGGTACTAGGGCACTTAAAAAGATGCCTCAAGGCATGGAATGTCTATCCAACCTGAGATATCTGAGGATGAATGGATGTGGTGAAAAGGAGTTTCCTAGTGGGATATTACCAAAACTCTCTCACCTGCAAGTTTTCATATTAGAGGAGATTGATGATGACACTGTTACAGTTAAAGGAAAGGAAGTAGGAAGCTTGAGGGAGTTAGAATGTTTGGAATGCCATTTTGAAGGTCAATCTGACTTTGTGGAGTATCTCAATTCTCGGGATAAGACCCGATCACTAAGTACATACCGTATTTTTGTAGGACTATGGGATAGTGATAGTGAAATAGATGATTTTGGTTATGGCACAAGGAAAACAGTTTGGTTGTTTAATTTGTGTAACAATGGAGATTTTCAAGTCATGTTCCCAAATGACATTCAAGAACTGTTTATTTTTAAATGTTCATGTGATGTTTCCTCTCTAATAGAGCATTCAATTGAACTGGAGGTCATCCATATTAAGGATTGCAATAGCATGGAGAGCTTGATTTCATCTTCTTGGTTCTGCCCTTCTCCAACACCATTGCCATCTTATACTGGTGTATTTTCTAATCTTAAAAAGCTCATTTGCTCTGGATGTAGTAGTATGAAGAAGTTGTTCCCTCTTGTTTTGCTGCCAAACCTTGTAAACCTGGAAGTGATTAGAATTATGTATTGTGAGAAAATAGAGGAGATAATAGGTAGAACAAGATCATATGAAGAAAGCAGCAGCAACAACACCTTATTCAAACTCCCAAAGTTAAGAGAACTGAAATTGATTGATTTACCAGAACTGAAAAGAATTGGTAGTGCAAAACTTATTTGCGATTCTCTCCAACAAATTGAAGTACGGAATTGCAATAGCATGGAAAGCTTGGTTCCATCTTCTTGGATTTCCCTTGTAAACCTAAAAAGGATTACAGTTGCAGAATGTGAGAAGATGGAGGAGATAATTGGTGGAAAAAGATCAGATGAAGAAGGGGTTATAGGTGAAGAAAGCAGCAGCAACAGCACCGAATTCAAACTCCCAAAGTTAAGATATCTAGAATTGGAAAATTTACCAGAACTGAAAAGAATTTGTAGTGTAAAACTGATTTGCGATTCTCTCCAAGTGATTGAAGTAAGGAATTGCAATAGCATGGAAATCTTGGTTCCATCTTCTTGGATTTGCCTCGTAAACCTAGAATGGATTACAGTTGCAGGATGTCAGAAGATGGTGGAGATAATTGATGGAACAAGATCAGATGAACAAGGGGTTATGGGTGAAGAAAGCAGTAGCAACATCACCGAATTCAAACTCGCAAAGTTAAGTGAACTGGAATTGGAAGATTTACCAGAACTGAAAAGAATTTGTAGTGCAAAACTAATTTGCGATTCTCTCCAAGTGATTAAAGTTGAAGGATGTGAGAAGCTAAAGAGGATTCCAATTTGTCTTCCGCCCCTTCTCTTAGAAGAATGCATATAAAACCAAAAGAATGGTGGGAGTCAGTAGTGGAGTGGGAGCATCCTAATGCTAAGGATGTCCTTCGTCCCTTTGTATCGTTGTGGCAGGAGACAACTCCGCCTTCAATATAATATAATATTGAATTAATTACAGGTAATTCCTCTCTTTCTCTCCCAATCTTAATTTAATTTAATTTAATTAAATTATTAGTCTCAACTATCTAAGTGGTAGTCCAGTAATAAAAACTTAAAATTAAAAAGTTTGTTTTTTTTGTGATCTCAGATTCAAGCCCTGTGATTGCTCATATGATGGTCACTAGAGGCTTACATGATCATTAACTTCAGGGCTCGTGGAATTAGTCGAGGTGCATTACATGGTCATTAACTTTAGGGCTCGTAGGATTAGTTGAGGTACGCGCAAACTGACACGGACACCCACATTAAACTAAAAAAAATAGACATTTTTATTCTAACATATTTAATGGTTGCGTTTAAAATTGTGTTTAAAATAGTATTTTTTTAAAAAATAATTTTTATATTTTTATATTGTTTTGTTATTGTAATATTAAAAATAAATTTTAAAAATAAAAAAATATTATATTAATATATTCCAAAAAAAAAAACTATCACACAACACCTAATGATTCACCTTGAAAGAGAATGATTAGTTGTTGGGCCCCTTGCTTTCTCCAAGTTTGATTCACCTAATGATTTTATTTTACCGTCCCCAATCGTAACACGTTTTATATTTGACCCTTTAATTTCGAGAAACTAATTAAATATTATCTAAAATTTCTTTTTTTATTCCTCTTTTTATTTATTATTTATAGGAAAATTCTTAATTTGTCTTCTATGTTTATGTGAGATTGAATAACTCTTGTCTTTTTAAAGACCGGATTTTAAATGATAATTTGATTAGCTTTAAAGTTTATGCCTTTTTAATAATTTGATAATATTTTTGTAGATAATTTGACAACCGTTGAAGGATTACAAACCGCTTATTTAATAAAGATTTGGATGAAAGCATATTGTCTCTTTTCGATTCTGTGCCATCAACTGCAAAGAGCTTGATTGCTTGACATTCTTTCGAGATCGATGGTTATGATGGATTTGGAATGATTCCTTCTGGCAGACCTGTGAGTAGGTTTGGTATTTTTTTTTGTTTCAGCTCAGCTGGTTAATATGGAAGATAGTTCCCTTGGCCTGCAGAATGTTTGTTGTTTAGGCATTTCAAGGAGAGATGATGCATGTGGGGAAGATAAGGGGATCCACACCCTGCATAGCTTCGGGTATGGAGGCCCCCTGGCACAAGAAGCGGTGGATTCTCCAGTAATCCTAATTTCTCTAGTCTCATGTCAGACAATTTCATATAATGCTTTTGAATTGAGTAACAAATTTATTATTGCTGTGGGATATCTGGGTACATAGCCTCTCTCTGTCTCTCTGAATCTTTCTGTCTACTTATAACCAATTCTCTTCCTGATTCAAGCCTTGTTGTCTGCATTAAGTTTGATCCACAAGGAAGCAAAAGAATGGCGTGAGTCAGTAGTGGAGTGGGAGCATCCTGATGCCAAGGATGTCCTTCATGGCCTTGCATGGTTGGGGGACACCATTAAGGTAGACCCCTTGGGGCTTGGTAAGCATTATATATGTTTTAGTTTTGAATAATTGGCTTTAATTCTGATTGATTTGTATGAATATTTCAGATATGCTTGATGGATAGTATTTTTGAGTGAACCCACAGAATAATGAAAGTTAATTAATTTTTAAAACTTGATTGGTTTCAAAGTTTATGGCTTTTAATTACTTGGTGATCTTTTTTTAGGAGGATGGTGACGGATGACAAGCCTCTTATTTATGAATGAATAAGGGTAGGAAAGAAAGCATACTCTGAATCACTCTTCGCTGTTTCAGTTATGTCCTCTGTTCTGCTTTTAGTGATAGAGAGGCTGCTAAGTTGATAAGGACTATCGTTGGTGTTTTTGAGGCTTGTGATTCACTTGGTCTCTTGCATAGATATCTTAAGCCTGACAACTTAATTGTTTCATCGTGTACGTTGAGGAGGATGCTCCTCTTAAAGCCTCGGATTTTGAGCTCTCTCTGATATTCTACAAGCCATGCCATGTATGGTACCTTGTATGCTTGTTTTGGTGTTACAGAAAGAATACATTTTTATTTTCATCATGGATTTCATGTGTTCATTCACTGTGTTCTTTCTTTTGTCTTGATGTTTGTTTCGAAACCTTGTTTTTGTCTTGACTGCAGTAATACCTGGTCACAAACCTGACAAGGTTCTGCAGGTGCGCTCTCCGCAGCTAACACAATTGATGAGTCAATTTTTTCAGCTTCATGCTCAACTGCAACAATGTACTCTGCAGAATATACTTTTGTATTATCCCTTTCATTGCCCGAAAATCATTATCTTCATTCTGAGAAAAATACCAAATATCTGATATGTGTCAAGTAGATCAGGAATCATAAACACCTGCTTTCAGAAGAAGCCGGCTTTTAAATTTGCAAATCTGGAGGTGTTTCCCCCTCTTCCATAGAGTTTTCTGTTGTCGCTCCTTGATTTTTGTCCTATTCCACCATTTCCCTGACTCAAAAGCTTCTTTCTTTCGAGGAACCCCATCCATTCACTTTTAGAAGGCTAAAGGTCGAAAGCCTGACCTTTTACTCCTTTCTCCCATAAAGCTTCTCTTATTGTGGATCGCGCAGTAGTTCTATCTATAGAAAATGGAGGAAAAGAGTGGCATAAAACAATCTCTTAATAACAGGAAACCACAGATATTTGTCTGCTGTTTTCCATGCTTACATGCAGCACACAACAACTCACTTAAATATCGTTCGCCATTCTATATCAAGTGACTTACGTAGCAAACATAAAAAATTAGATCAAGTTGTGGCTAAAGAAAAAAAAATAGAGGCAGAGGAAGAGAGGCGTTTTAAAGAGAGCCGAATAGGAGAGGATGATTTTAGTAGAATTCTGACTTCATTGTTATTTGTAACGCGAACACACACAATACAATATGTATAAAGGAAAGCTTTTAATTGTGATTATTCTCCCGTTACATTTAGAGATAATTGTGTTCCTGGCTTATAGGAGTCTGTAGTAGATTGCGTCCATGATCTGCTCATATGTCCCAGCACTTTCCCTTCAGTAAAATGATTCGGAACACGTAAAGTTCATGAAGTTTTAACCTCTGTAATATTCTACAAGCCATGTAATGTAATTTTTATGCCTTGGTTTTCACGTGTTTCAACTGCCCTCGTCCTTTACTCTAGGGGAGCCAATTTTTCTATGCCATCTTCTCTTACCATCTTATCCTTTTAAGATTCCTTAAAGTGAATGCTAGATGATATTCTTATGAGATACACTAGTTGAGTAAATTGAGAATACATAACCTAATGAGATCCAAAAGACATCTCATTTGCCCCCGGATTCTATGGATTGAAGGGAGTTACAGGCATGGTTTAAGCTAAGCTATAAATATTATATGTTTGAATAGCTTAGTAAGCCTTACGACTTTTTCTTTAAGACTTTCTACCCTTTTTTGGTGTTAGGCTTCCAACTAGGCTCTTTCTTCGTTTTCCATTTGTCTTTTCCGCTTCAACTCAATAGCTTAAACTGTTAGGTGAGGTCCCAAGATATGATTTATATTATTCTCTAACACACACTCTCAAGTGAAAGCTCTTTGAGCTTGAAACTTGCACATACCCACACTATCTTATGCTTAATTTTTATCAAATAAATGGGGATGATGAGATTCGAACTCGTGACTGCTTGGTCATCAATGCTCCAATACCATATCAAATAACCAATTCAACCCAATAGCTGAAACTATTAGCTGAGGTCCCAAAATATAATTTATAGTGTTATAGGTATGTTTTAATAAGAAACCTATATTTCAACCTGCTAAATGAAAATTATGCAATCATGCATAAGTGATAATGTTATCAATAATTTTAATGTTGACTCGCCTTTCTTGGGGTGACAACAATCATTATTCATGGATTTTAGGAACTTGATGTCATTATCATGCCAATGAGGGGATCCTTGCTCAATCTTGTCTAAGTTTGAGTTTTTGATAACCTTTTGGCTTTTAATTCAAGTTAGTTCCATCTTGTCAACTGTAACAACTCAGACTCTTGTATTTTATATGACGATCATTTGCCACCCAATGGTCTTGGAATTTAAGATGTCACATGTTGGGCTTGCCATAGCGAGATTACACGGGGTACAACCTAACAGGTAGATTATAGTTGTTTAAGTGCATCAAGGGGTAGGTCATTATATAGTCTTAAAGGGTCTATCACATGCTTAGTGATCGTCCTCGAAAGGTCGATATGAGGCTTACAAGAAGCGTGAAGATAGAGGCCCTAAGTAATATCATATTGGCATATCAACCACTATTGAGTAAGCAATCAAGCGAGAGTTGGATGGTTTCATGAGTCTTACCCAAGCTAAAGTCATTAGGGTACCGTTAGTTCCCCATCTATCCTAAATTTTAAGGTGTATGCTCTTAAAGTGATGCATGACAATATAAACATGGTAAAGCAGTAAAGACATGAAAAATAAACAAATAAGCACAACAAACAAGATAGCAATAATAAGACAAAAAACAAAGCTTGGTCTTTAAAGTCCCCTATAAAGTCGTCATTCTTTCGCACCCAACATCGCGACGACCTTTAAAAATTCAAATCATTTGTGTAAAGAACATATTTCCGGCATCTTCGTCTTTGAGAGAAAATGTCTTGTTTAATGAGTCGTTACCTAGTATTATGGTCACTAGGAACCCTAACTAGTCAACATAGATTCTATGATATGAGACTGGTTACGCAAAAGGAAAGATATTATCACCCTTTGAGCGTTCTACCCGAGATAGGTTATATTGCTAGTTTTGTCTTAAATTGCTAAGAGTTTGTTGGTTTATGATGACTTGCTTGTAATATTCCTGACTCTGGCATCAGTGTATGTTCAAGTACGAATATTTCCAACTCTAGTGTTGATAAATATTTCGTAGCCTAAAAAACATAAGACATTCCTGACTCTAACGTTAATGAATAAACCAATAAAATGAATTTAAATAAATGCAAACATATTGTTTTGTTTTTTTTAAAATATATATCATATACCGAATTTTTATTTCACAGTAAAAATTCACAGATCAATTATACAGTGAAATATCTAAAAAAAACACGAGGGACCTACAAACAAATTCAAAAAGATCCACGAAATATTTTGGAATTTTGTGATATATGAAAAGACCTGTTTGGCTAGATATCAAAATAAAAAAAGAAAAAAATAAAAAGATAAGGCATAAGAGTGTTTTGCCAAACACATCCCTAGCCCAAAATAAATTGGACTGGTTGGGCCTGAGACCCAGGCCCAGACTAATCTCAGCTATCTTCTGTTTTTTTGGGCTGGATCCAACTGGGCGTTGAAGATGGAAACAGGCACGCGTGAATTAAATCATGCATGCATGTCACCGTGCGAGTGCCTGTGAATTGTTGCAGAGCAGGAAAGCTTTCCTGGTAGCTGGACGAAGACGATGAAGGACTGGTCGGCTAGTCTCTTCTTGTTTTCCATTCTTCTAGCCTTTTTCTTTCTTGTTCTCTGGCTTTTTCGTCTGTCTCTGCTCGTTCTTTCCTTTTTTTCCTCTGTTTTCTATTCTTCTATTTTGTTCCTCTGTGTCTTGGTATCCTCTGGTTTTCGTTTTCTTCTGGTCTATTCTTTTTCTTCTTGTGGCCTTTCTCTGGTCTTCACCCCAGTGTTGTTCGTTCGTGTTTTCCTTTGTGTTTGTCCAGAGTCTTCGTTCTTCTATGATTCCTTCTTTGTTTTGTTTTCTTGTGTTCCTGGTTTGAGTCCCCCTGTGTTCGCGTCCATTTTCTGTCTTCCCCCCTTTCCCTTCTTTAGTTCCTGGGTTTTTCTTTTTTTGTTCCTTTGTGTTCTTCCTTTTCTGTTCCTTTCTCAACTTGTCCCCAGGAATCATAATCAAAGGCAACCTACACGATGGGAACAAAAACCTCTGCGACCCACTTTCATTTGGAGATTCATCGTGTGGGTGGAGATATTGGCAGCGTGGTCTATGATTTTTTTATTGTGTTACCTGTTGATCTGGTCTTCAGGATGAAGAGATGAACAGTGTGTTTTGAAAACGGCGCCATTTTAAATGAAATGGTTACTTTCAATTTGCCCCCCCTGAACTTCTGGCATTTGGCAATTGGGTCCTTGTTCATGAAAAATCCTTTTTGTTTTTAAAATTTTACCCCTATATCAAATTGCAATTGAACCCCTGAATTTTGATGCCATTTCAAAAATAGTCCTTGGTTGCAATCTAATCAATTCAGTCCTTAATTGACTTTTTAACTTTTAATTCTTTCAAAATTATCCTTGAAAAAATCAAGTAACCCCTTTATAGTATCACCGTCTATTCACTTTGGTCCTTAGTCTTTAATTGCTTTTAATTTCAACCCCATACTTTTATATTTCTTCATTTAAGTCCTTGATTACATTAATTAATTAAATCAAAGTTTAATTAAGTCCCCAAACTTATTAATTCTTTCATATTTTTTTTACCAAATTGACTCAATTTATTTGTGTTTTCTTAACTCAATTCACAAATTATTCTTTTTTATTCATTCAATTTTTTGTTTTTTTTTTTTAAATTAAGTTATGACAATTAATTTAACCATAAAATGAATTACAAATATCTTAATTTATTAAAAAAAATGTGGAGTTGGAGGTGGAGGTGGAGATGGAGAAAAGTTTCCCAAGGTCGATGAGTGGGAGGATAATAAGTTGATAGGAACATCATCATCTGTTACTATTGCTTTTTCTTGAACATCAACTTTTACAACATCAACGTTTTCTTGAACCAGCTATTGAACGACCGATGATGGCTACCTCGAGCCTAATTGTGAAAGTGTTTATAGTTGAGAAACTACAACTTATTTTTATATCTCGGATTATAGTTATAGCTAGAGATATTGTAAATCTGATTTCTATCGGGTCCACCAATACCTTTAGCCTATAACCACAACTCCGGATCTTGTTCTAGATGGGTTGAAAAGTCCTCTTCATGTTTGACATGCATGTCAAAGTTATATATTTTCTAAAAATACAAGTTAAAGTTGTCAACCAAAAAAAACATAATCCAAAAAATATTCAAAAGCTTTCAAAGTTTACTTATAACAAATGTATAGGCTCGGCTATCCACAAACTATAACACCCCTTTGTTCTTATCCTCTTTTCATAAATGTGTTTTTGCATATAATTTCATTAGAGTTAGCTTGAGCCTGAGTTGTCTAGCCTGCAAAATAAATCGTTAGTCAAACATTGTCATAAATAACTACTAACAATATTTGAAGAAAAATACTTCAAAATAAATTAAGAACTTAATAGGCACTTTGCATGGTTAATAAAAGGAAGTGATTTAATAGTATGCTTGCTTATGAAACCATGTGTCTTCTTGTTTCTGTTCTCAAACCCGAACTATGATTGCCTCCCAAAACCATCTACATCACAAATTCTAGATTTGTCTCCTAATTACTCCTTGTGATGTAGAGAGGTTTAAAATTCTTCCAAACAACAAAGACATTCGACTCGGCCATTGTCCTTGCATAAATATGGGCATTATACTAATAATCGCGTAACTTATTTTATAAATTCATCAAACAAAAAAATTATAAAAAGAAAAAGATTATAATTTTACAAATAAAAAATACTTTGACACATTAAAACTTACAGAGTTTTTATAGAGTCGTCTGGCCACCCTAGAGTTTGTCTTGTCCCACCAAAAATGTTACATATAATCATTTTTGTAAAATGATTAGTTTCTAAATTTTAAAAATATATATATTAAATAAAATATAAGATTATTTATTTATTAACCTTAAACTTTCCCTTCAAGTCTCAACCATAGACATCCATTTAGAATGTTTTTGAAGATGACTCTATTAAAACAACAACAATTTTATCATTAATATTATCAGGCGGGTATATTTCATATGTGTAAACCTGAAAGTCAATTAATTAATAAAAACTATATAAAAACTTAATCAATTCATTAATGTTACTGTCGAGATTTTTTTTTACATGTTATAATAAGGCTTCCATTATGTTGTAAGCTTACTAGAAAAAGGTTCTCTACCAAATGAAATGCTAGCTTTGTGGCATGCATTCAACGGGCTTCCATCGATAACGTGTGCAGTATGTGTATTTTCATGATCAAAACCTAAACAATATAACTAAAATATAAAAAACAAGAAAATAAATAATAAAGTATATTCAATTCAATTATCAACACACGGTTTATGGGTTTTTGTATTAGTGTATCTATATGTATTTAACAAAATTTTGATAATACCTTCTCTATACGAAATCCTATCCAAAATTATGTAAGATTTGTTAGCTATTTGGAGACAAGCAATGTCCCACCTCCACTATGTGCTTAGTGGGAATACCTAATCTCCACTTAGCACAAGTGGAGGCAAACGGTGGGCATAAATCATGGCATGATTTATGCCCTTC
>Ga0307515_10015786_pt1 | contig 13893 bp, 10 predicted proteins | sample 17_EM_MG_FD_194513 | JGI IMG/M metagenome (GOLD analysis project Ga0307515, IMG submission 194513) | Populus trichocarpa ectomycorrhiza microbial communities from riparian zone in the Pacific Northwest, United States - 17_EM | ecosystem: Host-associated > Plants > Roots > Unclassified | place... | reverse complement strand
GTTGAACGCGGCAGTTTGCTGCTTAATATTTATTATAGAGTTTGGTATTGCTATTGTTTTTTAAATTATTTTTTATTTAAAATTAAATTAGAATAATATTTTTATTTATTTTTAAAATTTATTTTTATATCGGTGAATATCCAAAAAATTAAAAAAATAAGAAATAAAAATAAATTCTTACAAAAACACGAGAAAAACACTCGACGTCATACAGTGATTTAGCTGGGTGTATTAAAACGTAATATCCAAGTTTGGATGCCATCTACTATTAGTTTGCTTGTTTTTATCCGGAGAAGGGAAGACATGGAAGAAAGTCAATAAACAGAAAAGTAGCATATACTTAGAAGCTACGAAATTCTTAAAATAATAAAACGATAAATCTACAGCAAGGCTTTCCATGTCCTTTCCATTCTCTGCCTTTCCTGTTTTTTACCTTTTAAAAATATTTTTTAAACAAATTATTTTTTTATTTTTTTATTTTAAATTAATATATTTTTTGTGCTAATATCAAAAATATTTTTTTAAAAGATATTATTTTAATAAATTTTTAAATAAAAAATACTTTAAAAAATATTCACCAAACAAAAAAAAAAATCATCCCGTAATCAGTGACATGATGAGGCTGAATTTCGTTTAGAAATTTGGCTTCTAACTTGTTGTTAAAGGCGTCATCATAGCAGGCTCCAGCCAGAAGTGGAAAAGATTGAACTCAGAAGATGCCAGCCATTTGAATAGGAATAGCAAGCAAAGCCACTTGAACTGATCAATAATGCCCATTTGAATTAGCATTAAATGCTTCCGTTGAGCGCTCAAGAAGCAGCTTTGGTCAAACTATCCTGTCATCGTCATCGTCATCGTCATCGGCATCACCCTCCTTCAACATCTTCCGAGACATTAAAACAATTTATTTTGGAGGGAGCGTAGGAAAAATTATTTACATATCAAATTCCGCCCGTGTATCATTTTTATTCTATATCTACATGAATAAAATAAAAAAATAAATTGATTTTTATATATTTCTTGATTAATGAAATATTTACGGATGAGATATTTATAATATCTTATTATAAATATAAAATTATATTAATAAAAATTAACTAATAAAATAATACCGTGTGACATCAAAAAAAACTTGAAAATCCTTACAAACCTTTATAAACTGAGGTTTCCGTGTAGAAAAAAAATTTATTGGAGATACAAAATCTTCTTCATGATAAGCATCACAAACAAGAAATATACATTAAAAGTTTTTAAGCATCTTCCATTTATTTTTAAAATCTAAAAAGAACAGAACTCTATTAAATTAAACTTGAACACTTCACAAGAATTCTTCAACAACACTTCAAAAATAAATTAAATATACTTTTTAAAGCATCAAATGATCATTAAATTTTGCTTAGCAATACACATTTAAATTTATACTATTGTAAAACACAAATTTTAACTTGAGTTCATAGATAAATTAAATCACTAGATATTAATTTTTTTTAAAAAAATCATATGATTAATTATTATTCACACAGATAATTTAAATAAAAATTACATACAATCATGATTTTAATAAAAACAAATATTTCGAGGGAGTCAGAGTTTTTTCCCCTTGAATTTGACACGTTGTTGGTTGCAATAAGAGACCTGGCTTTTAATTATTATTATTTTTTCAAAGATATGTAGTCCTGTACGTACTTTACACTCTTTGATTTTTTTTTGAATCTCTTCTCCTTTGAATCATGGATCCTTCTCTGGATTATACTATTATTGTTATGATCATCTCTAGACGTAGTTCTCACAGCTTAATTTATAAAATGTTATTTAATCTTTATTGCTCGGAATGATACCTGACAACCTAGTACAGTGCATCATCGCCGACAACGAGAGCGCTGCGTTTGTTGGAAATCACCACCATATTCTTACGAGGTTCCACCCTGTTGAATCTAATCACAGAGGCACATCAAGTGAAAAAAACCATATGCACGTATAAAACAAGAGAAACCATCTCAAGATTTATTATAAAGAGGGGAAAAAACCCATATACTTCTAAATCGAGCTAGCTAGACATTAATTTTACTATAGTAATCTAGCTAATTAATCAGAGATGAATAATATTCCCAGCAACGAGCCATTCTACCAAATGGAACGTAGCCAACCCCATTGACGTTGGTATACTCAGAGCAACAAGACCAGCCATGCCCAACGCCAAGCTTGGCCTGGTTCTAATCAACACTGATTGCAAGTACCCAACTGCCTCGCAAATGTCTGAATTGTAACTGCCACGGTAATATCTCTTCTCCCATTCCATCCAGTCAGATGAGACCTCGTAAATCCTCTCGGCTATCTTCATCTCCTGAACGCGCATCCTAAGAACAATCATGTCTTCGTCGATCAATTTATCACTATAATCATCCCTTCTCAGTGCTGAGATCTTGGCAGAACGTCTCTTATTTGTGCCAAGACATGTTTTTGAAGGTGCTGCTTGGTGCAAGGATCTGTCACAAAATGGTTGTGAAGCTAGGAGAGGTGATGAAGGAGATTTTAGCATGGCTGTTATCATTGTTTTGGAAGTGAATACTTGATTTTCTAAGTTTTCTGAAAATGGGTTATATCAAAAAGGACAATTTTTTGAAAAGAATGAATCTTGATGTGTGATGCCCTGCTTCGGCAGGGCACATATATATAGAAGTGTGCACGAAACGTGAAATTAATGAAACGTGATTTTAGTCAAATGGCAATTGGCCACTTGGACGGCCGATGTATGTGCACCTCCATATTCCAGGAAAGAAGCTGCTTGGATGTACTTTTTAAAAGCGTTTTTGAAAAAATTTAAATTTAAATTTTTATTTTAAAATAATATGTTTTTAAATTATTTTGATATGCTGATCTCAAAAATAATTTTTAAAAAATAAAAATTATTATTAACATATTTTTCTAAGTAAAAATCACTTTAAACCACATTCGAAGTCTCTCTCAAGATTTTGCGATGTCTGTACGCTACGTGGCGGCGGCTTATTACACTAGTTAATTTTTCCTTCTTTCCAGAGAATAAAGCAAAGTGTGTGTGTATATATATATATATAATCCTCTAATAATAATAATAAAAATAATAATAGAAGGCTGCGACGATGACATCATCAAGTGGAATTTGCTTGCATGTTTCTAGAAATTTAACTTCATTTTTCTTTGAATTCATGTAAGCACGTGCAAAAAGCGAAAAAGATCGGATTAAATCAGTTGACTGAGCTATGAATATTTATCAAGGGGAGAGATTTTTTTCATAGGTGCAATTAATGTATTTGTTCTGGATTATAATGATAAATTGAAAAGGTATAAGGACTAAAGTAGAAAGGATGACAAATCAACGAGGGAAATTATCTTCATAGTTAAGAAAGAGTCTTCTAACCCGCGTTGTGCCTACATCATGTCTCCGACTTATTTTTTAAAGTGAAAAAAAGGTGTTGGTTAGTGTTATGCATGTATTCTGGGACATCAGATTTTTTTTAAGTGAGAAATAAATTGCTTTGTTAGATAAAATAATTTTTAATAAAATATATAAGCAGGTAAATAAAAAAAAAAAGTTTATAACGCTAATTAAATATTAAAGTGTAAAGCCAATCTTTCTGGCATATGCAAATATTTAACCCTCATTGTCCTTTTTATTTTATATATTTTTATTCGTTTTTTCTTAGAATAAAATATTTTTATAAATTAATTAATATGTCACATGAATATAATTTATTTATATAATCTATTTGAAGCGCTACAAACTAAAAAAATATAAAAAATATCAATTACTACTTCTAAAAAGGTGAACCAAATAATTTTAAAAAATAAATATAAAAGAGGGTTTTGATTACAATTCAAATAAAAAATGAATATAATGTAAAAAACAATAAAAAAGGAGAGACGAATCTAATTATAAAAAACAATTATAATGGGAATTGTAAAATATAAAGACTAAAATGGAAATAATGACGAATGCCTCCTTCCCTAACATGTAGCCTCGCCCCTGGCAGTTGAATCGGTCTAGTAACAAGCTACCGTCCACATGCATGAATGGTTCAGTCGAAATCACGAACCTAATTCTAACCTCCCTCCTACGTAGTTCGGCGTCTGATTAGACTTGCTTTCTTCTAAACTTCATGCTTCTAGGTGCTTAATTACTTAATTAAATTTTCTGACTCCCAAAATGCTCTAATCAGTATCTAGGCAGCAAAGTCAAATTCCAGTACTGGAAACATCATCATTTCTTTTTTTCGAAGGGGAAGACTGCCGCAATTATTTAATTGAAAAATAGCCACCTCTACCTGTTATGATACTCCCATTCACAGAACATGACGTCGCATTGGAACGGCCACAAGGGCAGAGACAAGAGTGAGGGGGTGCAATAACTTGCATCTGTCAAAAGACTCACACGAGTAAACACCGCATCATTTTGCACGATCTACTACTAGGTTTTTCCAATTAATTACCACAGCAACATTCAAATTTACAAGACAGTCTTGATCTCCTAAGGTTTTAGTCATCAGCATATGCACCGATCAAAGCAAATGCCGGACGCTCATTTTCCACCACCGGTCATTGAAAGGGAGGAGGAGGAGGAAGAAGAAGGCCTCTTTGGATGCCATTGAAATAAAACCATTACATATACTAGTGACATTGCACGTGAGATTTTAGCTGTTTCAGTTTCAGACATGGACTTAATTGTTGTCAGGTTCTACGGAAGCAGCTTGTTAGCTCAGTGAAGGCATGGGACCCTCCTTATTGCACTGGCATCTTCTTTACTTGATACCTGTATCAGATAGATCAATAAATCGTGTTTTATAACATGCTATTATTATTAACCCCAAACAATTACAAATCCTTTTCTTTTACCATCCAAACAATTACAAACCTTCTAAGATAAATGGTCGGATTTCAACAGGTGGTAATTCAAGCTGCTGGTTTGATTCATCTTTTTTGGGTGGAGGAGGATCCAGTTGCTGGAGTTGTTTTACCTCGTCAGGGTCCAAAGGCTCAAGTTGTACCTGTGACTGGATTTGTTCACGACACGGTGGCTCAAGCCTTTGGTAACTGGGCTTGTTTTTCTCAAGGAGAAGGTACGTGGTGCAATACAAAAACAACAAAATTCTACTTTGAGCTACCACAGTATCCTTAATATGTCTTCCACCGAACGAGAGCCGCTCAAGTGCCTGAGAAACAAGAAGAGGAAGAAAGGGTAAATGCTGGATGCACAAGACGGAGAAAAAAGTCAGGCACAGGCACATCCAAATTAGCCATTTTGTCAATTTCATCACTATATTTCAAGTCATTGGCACAGAAAAATACAATTCATAGCAATCCTGAAAATTTGATTTTAAAACAGCTAAAACGCTCGAGAAAAGCACAACTTTGGTGGCTTAGTGGATCATTTAAGGTAACAAGTTATAGCTCTAATAAGGGCTATAGGCACATTTGCTCCAATGCATATCAATGTAGACCTTTCATCAAATTGTGAGCTGAAAGCATAAATGAAGAAAATATTATAAAATAACTACCAAATTCAAGAGAAGAGATAGAACATGGATAAGAAGCTGATGCCAATTCAACTGGGTCCAACCTGTTTTCCTCGGGAGAACTTGTCGATATACACGACTTCTCATAGAACAAAATAAAGTTGTGATGAAGTTTAAGAGCTTAGATAATGTGCATTACATTAAAGAAGAAATGTATTATAGTGCAAAATATTATATCATTGCTGTATTACCTTCCACCATGACCTGAGCAGCTTAGCTTTTGTTGAAAATCCAGTTCATCTTAATATGTTTTAAGGTTCTAGATTAAACAGGTCATCCTTTTTCAAGATTTTTCTCTTTTCTCAACTACAATAGAGAACTCTCCTATGTTACAAGCAGGAAGACAGATTCAGGGCATCACATTACCTGTTCACCAGTTTCTACATCAATTGAACTTTGATGATCAAACTGAAGACCTCTAAATTCATTGATGCAAAGTCCTTGAAAGGCCCTGAAACCATGTGCAGAAATAGTCATACAACAAGGCCAAAATCAATTCGTCCAGTATAAAGGGAAGTAATATAAGAGGACGACTTTCTGTATAAGCAAGACATGATTGATTTACCATCTTATCAGGGAAACATTAGGAATCCATCGAAAGATGATTGGTGTATTATCTGCATTGACATAATAACCTCCGAATACTATAAAAACAGTCATAAGAGAGGGTCCGACAGCCATTGCTGCTTCAGTGGTTGGAACCATAGCTCCCACAGTTAGACCCATTGCAGATGCAGCAAATGACTCTGCTGTCACAATTCCACAGAATTTTCCAAACCTGGAAAGCACCAGTCCAAATTCAGTAACTTCAAGCATTGTGACTGCAATAAATATAGCATTTCCAAACCTAAAAGAGGTTTTCTCCGTGTTTTATTTCCACTGACTAGGGATTGTTCTTCTCTGAAGAACAGCTCATCTGGGTTCTTTTCTTTTCAGTTTTATATGCGTGCATGTCAGCCAGTTACTTCAATACTCCAAAAACTTTTACAAATTTCAGTTACTGATCCATGTACTTTCTGAATCTGTATAAATTTAATTGCATTCATTCAATATACAAATTGCAGAAACCCATGTGGTGTCAGAAATCAAAATGGTAAAATATGGAAGCACACCTTGAAAAGGTAGGGTGAAGACGAGACATGGGATACAGTACAGCACCAAACACTAATGGAAATGCTGCTCCAACAGGAATCTCAGCTATCAATTTGGAAAGTAGATAGGGTCCTAATGCATAAGAGCCCTTAGCACGCTCTCTATCTACAATTGCACGTTCTTTTGGAAACACACCCACTGTTTTTGTGAGAGCAGCCATTGCCGTGTTTATTGCTGCAACCTGAGAAAGACCAATTGTCATGCACAGAATTTTTTAAAAAAATATCTTAAAACAGTTGGGATTTTCATTGAATTTCAAAATTGCCACCACGCTGATCAGCTAATCTGGGAGCTTATTATTAATGATCATGTTGCGTCCGTGCATCAAAGGGCATCCAAGCTAAAACATCTGTTCTAAAATTTTGACCTATCTGAATTAACTAGTTGGGTGCCAGCGGTATCTTTTACTGGTTGTACCCGCCTAATACATGTTAAATGTAAGGTAGCTTCAGCTCCCTGCACTCCACGTGAACCATGTCTATCTCTTTTCTGTTTTATTTATTTATTATTATGTTTATGAATGGCAGTAATTTGGGACATAAGTGATCAGGAAATTCATATCTGAACTCATAACGAACATTAAAAGGTCTTCCATTACCTTAACTGGTCAAAGTTAAGATGCAGTCTAGGATAGTGCATGACAGGCTACAGCTATCACACAAGCTTACAAGAAAAGGAAAAAAAAGAACTCAGGTCACAGATTCATAGCTGGTGGATTAGAGGGTTGCTAGCCAGGCCTTGAGTGTGTGTCATTAATCAAGCTGGCAGTTTTTTAGTGATGTAGGTTTGTATTCTTAGCAAGGAAACTGAACGTGAATGTGGCAGAAATCGTAAAAGTGGGAAACAATGCAGAAGATGCAGAATATAGGTCAGTAGCAGAAAGCATATATATTGGCACCAACAAATTAGGTTGGAGTCAAGATCATGACCCAGGTCCTTTGGTCAATCACTGGTGAACATAATCAGCGCAGTTAATGAATAGCTGATACTTTCAAACTAGAATCTCGTGTCACATATTCAAGCAAATATAAAAAACACGTAGACATTAAAACCACTATTTGACATCACGAAAGAACCAAAATCTGCACATTTTCAGTTATTTTATGATGTTTGAGATCTTCTCATTCTATTGTGTATTGATCCTTAAAAAGAGCAGGGATTTGAAGGAGGAAAAAATAAGGTAACATACCTGAAGCAATCCCATCCTATCTTGTATTGATGTTTGAGATTTTCCCATTCTCCAAAAAACTGATCCAAATATTATAGCTGATGCAATTGACATTGTTGCCCGAACTTTGTTTGTTGGCCCATCACGAGAAGCCTAGTCATAAAAGGTGCAATAAGGGAAAAGCAGGAGCTAGAATTACAATTATCTGAAATTTATTTTTCCGTGAATTTGTCAATTAATACAATGCATATCTCTATGCCAGTCATCCCCTTCCCAGGGGTTTATTTTGTCATCTAGAATTGAGTAGAGATGATTTGCTATGTTCCACTTCTTAGTTTAGTTAATTAAAATGAAGAATCTAGGATTGAAGACATAAAAAGTAAAATAAAGCAAAGTCATAATTTCAGTCCAAGTCAATGCGATCCAGCCCTTCCCTTTGAGAGGAACTTGTTTCAGGGGTTGGGGAATTGTCTGCACTAAACCAGGTCGTGGTGAGAGACTAATGAAATGACTGTTTATTAATGGAGTGACAGTTGAAAAACCAACCTGCATCCATGCACGTCTAAGGAGCAACCAGAATTCCCTCCACCAAGACCCTTTGCCTTTCCCCTTTACACCAGTTTTCCTGCTCAATTTCTTGGAGTCCTCCTTTCTGGTAAGTGGAGTTGCATAAAGAATTGTTGATGATTGTTGTGAAAAAGATTCAACTAGACCATCTATCCTTTTCCGTGAAGAGTAGACACTTTCTGCAGAACTGTAGTCAATGGATATGAGATCAGCCAAAAATTCAGCAGGATTGACATGGTCTGGGCAACGATACCTGTTGAAGGAATCAACAGACAATTCAGTAATTTTGGAAAACTGAGACAACAGCTCTACTTTTTTAATGATTAATCAAATGCACCGCCAACAACATATTTTCCTCAGAGAGAGAGAGAGAGAGAGATAGTCAAGACAGTAAACCAGAGCACAGATTAATATTTGTATAGGAGAAAGGAAAATACAGACCCAAAAAAAAAGGAAACACAAAAACCTAAAGAAAAAGGAATTGCTCTAAATGAGAAAGCAAGAACTTAAAATCAAATGGACATTCTATCAAAAATCCAACTAACAGATTAGTAGTTCCAGATATTCAAAGTTGAAGCATATACATGACAAACATAAGCTCTTAATTATGAAATCACTAGTATTGCATTGAAAGAATAGTAAATGGTCATACACCATAGAAATGAGAGGCACAATGTTCAACGTAAACAGTTATATATTTCTAAACCACAGTAAAATAATAGCTTGCAACACTTGTAAGTCCCTGCCATCTCATAAACTCCTATCCACAATCCCAGGAATTAAGGCTGACATCTCAAGATTCCCAAGTTTAACCACTACCTTACCCAGTAAGTTGTCTTGTCATGCACAAATGTATTTAATTGAGTATGAAGTGCCATTACAATTCCGAAAGCATATTAGTTAACATAATATACATAGTCCCAGGTCAAAATGTAATTCAAGCCATTGAAAATATTATAAAAAAAGTCATTAAAAATCAAATCTGTCTATAGTCTAAAAATGTAAAACAGCATTGCCAGAGGGAAAAAATTAGTTCCACTGGCAACACAAAAACATCACCTACTCCCCCTTTTTCCCTTCCATCCAGCTATTATTCTACATGTACTTTGGACCTCTATATCCATCCCAAGATAATAGTTTAAAGAGAATATAAATTGTTGAAGTTGAGAATAATGAGCAAAATCAACAGTAAGCAGCAGATATAGAAATGAGAAAAAAGATAGGCAAGCTTAGGCTAATAACCCGAATTTTGAGAAATATGTCAGTGGCACATCATGTGCTGAGCCAGCATAGACAAGTGCACCCTCTGCTAGTAACACAATGTCATCAAATTTACCATACACTGAGCCTCTAGGCTGGTGTATGGAACAAATTACAGTATGTCCATCCTGCGCCAGTTGTCGGAGAGTTTCCATTACTTTCTCTGCCTGAAAAGCATCAAGCCCTGGAAACACCATGCATGACCTTGTTAAAATTGGAAAGAAGATTTACTTCAGCTGTGAACCATATGGGTTACATGATCAATAGTTTATAGATTTTTATTTTCACTTCAAATTGATAGTCTTGCTAATACCTATCCAAGATTAAGGAGTCAAATAAAATCTCTTCATTGATGTTAGCACGACACAGCCCAAAAGTTGAGAAACCTTAGTTTCAAATACTATTGAGTTCACTCTGCATTACAAAATGCTGGGAATCAATGCAAAGCCAAATTCAGCACATTCAGATTCAGTAGAGCAGGTATTTATCCATATCTACCGGGTCAACCCTCACATTTGAAGAAGAATTTACTCCATCATCATCATAGCATTGTTAAACACTGGTCTTAACTCTTAAACATGCCTTGTGCACAATGAATTTTAGTAAAACACAAGGTCATTTTGCCTCCCTAAAATACAGTAATAGCAAATTCAATGCACATGTATCCTGTGCATGCTGCATTATGATCGTATACATTAATCATATCAAAGCTTAATGCCTCCACAATTCAGATCAAATCCAGACTAGCAACAGTTCAGGATGCAAGCAAGCACGCATACCTGTTGTAGGTTCATCAGAAAATATTACAGATGGGCTAGCAATGAGTTCGCATGCTAGTGACAAACGTTTCTTTTCACCGCCACTTATCCCACGAACTTTTGCATCACCAACATTGGTATCAGCACAGCTGGCCTTTGGAGAAAGAGAATAAAAGCAAATCCCCCGAAAAGAAATCAAATCAGAGAAAAAAATGCATAATATAAATGATAAGTAAAGAATTGAAAGACAGATGATAGTTACATGACTTCATTATATAAACCATTAATTGTTTGCGAAGTAGAAGGGACATTAGCTTGAAGTGTAAAAGTAAAAGTGAGGGCTTGGTATCTAATTTTAGAAGTGAATAATATTATGTCTGCAAAGGGGATCAATCAATTTAATTTATGCATTTAAATTAAACTTCAGAAGAAGTTTGCCTTACCAAACCGAGCTTGAACAACAAATTATTCACGTATTCATCTCTCTCTTCTACCGAAGCTATCTCTGGAAGTTGAAGTTCAGCAGCAAGAGACAGTGTTTCCCGCACCGTAAGCTGCGAGAAAAAAAGATCTTCCTGTCTCACATAAGCAAGCCTGTAACAACAATTGACCTCATAAACACAATCGAAAGCCTATACATTAAGCTCAGCATCACAGGTCTACAACAAAACACCATACTTGTAAGCTCTATTTGAACTAGGCCTCCCATTGACTTCCAAAAGACCTGACAAATGCAGTCGCGGTGATGCCATTAGCTGTCCTGCCAAAACATTGAGCAATGTTGTCTTTCCTGAACCTGATGGTCCCATTATTGCAAGCAATCTTCCAGGCTTTGCTTCTCCACTCACATTATTAAGCAGAAATCTCACCTATAAGTTAAATTTCAGTCAAGCATACAAGTGACCCAAAATTCCACGCTATATTTGATAAAGCAGGGAAATTAAATTAAGCAAGGATGAACATCATGTAGTTACAAAAATAATAATAATAATCAGCACACGAGAGTGAATCATCTAGATTCGATCAATTTTCTTTTTCTTCATTTTCTCAACAACCAAACAGAACTTGAAAGAAACGTGAAACTCCCAGAGAGGGGAAATAAAATTCCCACTCACTGATTTGGAGGATTTATCAGAGAGCGAGCATGTGATGTTGCTCCACCGGATAGTAACCGGGAAAACTTTCCCGACATCTGGACTATCGTCGTCGGCTGCGTCGTTTTTTTCGTCGTCAGGAGACTCGTCGTCCGGCATCAGAGCGGGGCCGGGACCGGAAAACAGTCGGAGGAGGAGAGCGACTGCGGCAGCAGCCAGAAACTGGCCGGCACCGTTCCCACCCAAACTCACTAGCTGACCCGCCATTTTCCCGCCAAAACGCACCATCTCGCTCTCTTTGTGCTTCTCCTTGGAGCAGACTCCGTTGGGGCAGGGGACTAAAGATCAAGCTAAGCTACTGCTCTATTCTGTGACTATGATAGTGATCAAGGTCCGTAGATAGGATAAACGGCGACGTCTGGGACCAAAAACTGCTGCTGCTGCTTTTGTAAGACTTGTCGTGGTCTCATAAAAAGGAAAACGGTGGTTCAGATTTGGCTGGGGTTCTGAGAACACGTGTCCAGTCTAAGGATAAGGTAGATTGCTTCCTTCGGTGTAGACACAGAGTTCACAGCAATGGGTAGGATTATCAGTTTATCATACTAGAAAAAAAAAAAAAAAGCGGGATTAGCTTAGGGGCATGGTTGGTTTTACATTAAAAAAATTATATGTCGATCATTAATTTTTCTATTGAATAGGGGTGATGGAGTGTTTTGTTATTATTAGTTGTTTATATAAGTGTTTATTTAATGTGTTTTTTATTTTAAAGTGTGTTAAAATAATTTTTTTATTTTTTAAAAATTATTTTTGATATTAGCATATTAAAATGATTTATAAATATAAAAAAAATATAAAAAATTATTTTAAAAAAAAATATTACTTAAAATACAGTTACAGACAAGACTTATAATTAATTGTTATCAAAATATAATTGACTTTTTAGTTGAATAAGGTTATATTTACTTCATCATTTTAACTTAATCACTGAATCTATGATTTTAATTATAAGTAAGCATGATATGATGAGCATATATATTAGACTAGATTTAGTTTTATTTAAGAGGGTGAAATATATTATTTTTAAAAATATTTTTATTTAAAAATATATTTTTTACGTTAGTATATTAAAACTATTAAAAAACACATAATTAAAAAAATTTAAATTAAAAAATTAAACGTAATGCCAAAAACCTTAATCGCTTGTTAGCAATGATAGTTCTATCATTACCGATTTGTCCTGGAATCTAAAAGTCAAGTGTCCATTTATTCACCATTTACATGATTCAAATATTTTCAATCGATAATGCTTGATGTAAGAAGCTTTTTTCAAGTGTGTTGATTAAATTGATGTTAATGTTCAATACAATATTAAAAATAAAATAAAATGAAGAAGGATGTTCGACCGATGTTCGCGATCACACTGGACTCGGATAAATATTACTGGTGTAAACTTTTTCAGAAAGTCTTTTATGTAAATATTAATAATAACTCTGTAGGTTTTTTTACTGTAGCAGCAGTTTTTTTTTTATATATTTTTTTTTTTCGGTTTTGTTTTTTGCTTTTGTTTTTTTTTAACATGTATTTTTATGGTTTTTTTTTACCCAAAATTGATTTCTTCTTTTTTTTTTGTTTCGTTTTTTTTCTTAATTTTTTTGTTTCAAAATTATCTTTGCTAAATTTTTTTAAATACTGAGCTGGTTGAAAATTTAACTATGTAGTTTTCTTCTTTAAAACATTATGGATTGTTATAATATTCTCATACATTGTTTTCTTTTTTTTAATGATTTTTTTATTCTTTTTTCTTTCAAAATGGTCTTTGTAGATTTTATTTTTTTTATATTAAGTTGGTTGAGAATTTAGCTTTGTAGTTTTTTTTAAAAAAAAAAAATTCCCCAATATATTTTTTTAAAAAATTATCTTTATCAAATTTATTTATTCAATATTGAGCTGGCTGATAATCTAACTTTGTAGTTTTTCTTTTTTTTTTAAATTGTCATTTTTTACATATTATTATTATTATTATTATTATTATTTGTCTTTTTCTTTAAAACACTGTAGCTTTCCCCACGTGTTTTTTTTTCGCTTTTGTTTTCTTTTTTGTACATTTTTTTTTCATTTCTTTTACCCAAAATTGACTTCTTCGTTTTTTTTAAGATAGCCTTTGTCGGTTTTTTTTATATATTAAGCTGGTTGAGAGATTAGCTTTGTAGCTTTTTTTTAAAAAAAAAAACACTATGGATTACTACAGTGTTTCCCTTACATGATTTTTGTTTGGCTACAGTGTTTTCCCCACATGTTTTTTTCAAAAAATTATTTTTGTTAAATTTATTTTTTTCAATATTGAG
>Ga0307515_10015783_pt1 | contig 13895 bp, 10 predicted proteins | sample 17_EM_MG_FD_194513 | JGI IMG/M metagenome (GOLD analysis project Ga0307515, IMG submission 194513) | Populus trichocarpa ectomycorrhiza microbial communities from riparian zone in the Pacific Northwest, United States - 17_EM | ecosystem: Host-associated > Plants > Roots > Unclassified | place... | reverse complement strand
TAATGCAGACCTTGAGTGAAGAACAAAGCCAGCCTATTGAATGAGCTACCTCCATTTTCTCCATCCAATAAGAGATTCCGAAGCTTTGCTATTATGTTGGAAGAGAGGGTCCAATTTTGTGCTTCAATATATATAAACTGAATAAAGAGAGAAATTTAATCATTTCGATATAACTCCATATATCCGAATTAAACAGTTTTATGACCGAAATAGAAAGTTATGTGAATTTCTAATTGTTATTTAAAATTGATTTTTTTATGTTAATTTATTATTTAAAAGTAGTTTTTAAGATTTGATTTGTTTTTAATAGATGGGAGATTATATATATATATATATAGGCTGATGGAAAACAAACCCTTAATTGTATCAGGGTCTTGAACTCATAGAAATCCAATGAAATATATAGGCTGTGTAAATACAGTCCATTTGTTCCATAGGCTTACTGCATCCCAGCTTCCAAGCCTAAGCTTTCCTAGATAGGGTGCAGCCTATGTCCCATCCAAAGCCCAAGCTAGCTAGGGGGTAGTTTCAGCCCATGTAATTTTTTTTTTAATATCAAAAATAATTTTTTTAAATTAAAAAATATTATTTTAATATATTTTAAAAAATAATTTCTACCATACTTTCAAACTACACTTCATAATGTTTTCTTTTATATATATATATATATATGAAAAAATAAAGGGCAGTTTTATATTTTTTTTCAAAGAATAAAATTGAGAATTTAGTATTTATATGTGAAATTGTTTTTTTTGCTTATCAAACGTATTTGTTTGTGCGGTTGGAACATGTTTTTTAAAACTTTTTAAATCCATTTTAGCTCTAAATTATTTTAAAACTATGAATTTAGTATTTATATGTGCACTTTTTTTTTTTGCTTATCAAACCTTGTTTCATAGTATTTATTTGTCTGGTCGAATTATATTTTTCAAAAATTTTGAAGGTTCTTTTAATTTAAAATTAGTTTTTTGTATTGTTAGATTATAAGTTAATATAAAAAATATAAAAAATATTATTATAATATATTTTTTTTAAAAAAAATTTTGAAAAAAAATATTTCTTATAGTTAAAGCTTTAAATTTCTTTTTGTTGCCGTCTCTTTGAACATATTTTTGGTACCTCACAGGTCAAATTGGAAGCAGAAACAGATAAAAATGCCTCACAAATCACTTCAAATCCACGACCATTTAACACACAAATACATGGTTACATATTACGTATAGATTATGCATAAAACATGAGGCAAATTATTTGGAAACTAAGCGGTGATGCGGAATGGAGCTATAGCTGGTGGAGCTGGAATGTCATCGGACCCTTCAAGCATCAAGATCACATTCTTGATACAAGGACGTGAAGCTGGATCATGCTGAACGCACAGCAGTCCAATCTTCACCATTCTTTCCAGTGACTCGAATTCTATATCTTCATCCTTCACAAGCTTATCCAACTGTCCAGCTGCAAAGCATTGATATGCCCAACTGGGAAGATTCATTTCATCTGGTGTTGAGACGTCTACTTTTATACTGCTTCTGCAACAGATGATCTCCAGAAGTACAACTCCGAAGCTGTAGATATCAGCTTTTACCGACATCAAGGCGTTATTCTGCCATTCAGGTGCCATGTGCCCTCTACTCTGTGAGAGTGCCATCGAGCTTCTTATTTCGTCTGGATATAATAGCTTTGATAATCCGAAATCGGAGATTTTGGCTATCCAAGAATCATCCATGAGAATGTTTTGAGGGGTTATATTGCAATGGATGATGCAGGCTTGACACTCTTCATGTAGATAGAGTATTCCTCTAGCTATATCTAGAGCAATCCTCACTCTTTCTTTCCAAATGGGGCGCCTCTCAGACTGGAATAAAAGATCTGCAAGGGTGCCGTTTCTCAAGTACTCGTAGACGAGAACCCTCCGAGAGCCCTCCACACAAAAACCAAGCAACCGAACCAAGTTCCTGTGATAAGTTTGTCCAATCACAGTGATTTCGGCTCGAAACCTTTTTTCCCCTTCATCTAAAACTTTCTCAAGTTTCTTAACAGCAACAGTTCTGTCACCCCCAGGTATTGTCCCTCTGTAAACTGCACCAATAGAACCCCTGCCCAGCTCTTCCCTGAAACCACTTGTAGCTTTCTCAAGCTCACTATAAGAAAATGACCGCAGAGTGAACTCTCCAGCCAAGCTTATGATTCCTGACAGCTTTTCGTAAAGATAAGCTCGATCCCTGTACACGCAGAAAGTAGAGATTGCAATGACAAAACACAAGAAAGTAACAGAGCCGAATGCTATAGCAAGAAACAAAAGTAAACTTTTCTTGCTTTCTATGATGATTGTCAGGCTCATTGGAGGTGCAGCAGGAGTTGGTTTCACTTTGAAGAAGGCTATAGATGATTCGTTTATATCTTTTTTACCATATCGAATTGGTGCAGTATACTTTTCACACCTCTCATTCTTATATAGAGCAACATCACAGAGACAATCTTCCAGGCAAGACAAACCACAATTTTCCTTCTTCTCATCTAGGACAGAATAAGGATATCGTTCGAACAATATATTCTCTACGGTTATGACATCGTACATTTGCCCTTCTTTGGTGCCTGTGCAAAAACTTTCAGGGACATTCTTGTAGCATCCACTGAATTTCTCACTGGGGTCATTGAAAGCAAATCCAGGATAACAGGAACAGTCAGCATTAGTGCCCATGCCAGAGCAATAACTGTTGAAATCACAGAAGCCTTGAACATCGCATTGATTATTCAACGCAGACCACTCAATATGCACACTCCGGCTAGTTTTGTTCTCTAAGCAGTGTGAATACAACCTGAAAATCCCATCAGCATCAAGCGTCGCACGAAAGATTGTTGTTTTGTTGTTACAGGGATAAGAACTTCTTGCCAACAAGACTGGTTTTTTAGAGACCGTATCCATGAACAGAAATCCCTGGTGATTGAAATAGAGACTCAACCCCTTTTTGCTGTCTTGATAAGTATTACTGGCCCAGTAAGCATCAACAGATAGACCAGCGCTGTTTGTAGGGTAGGCGACAAGGTTTCCATCTGCCTGCATCGCGAGGAAAAACCTTCCACTGGAGTGATTTGAGCTCGACACACTTGAAACCAATTTATCAGAATAAGTAAGATTCTGACCTACTAATATGGTGTCAGTTGGGTAATCAAAGCTTTGCCAAATAACAGAAGAACCACTGTAAAGCACGAAGTTACCAGAATCAAGCATTGAAGCTGAAGCTGCGACTTCTGAAACATTAGCAATAAGATTTTCATTGCCCTGCTCAGTTCGAAGAAGTAGCTTACCCTCTTCTGATAAGTGAATTGTAGCATTGAAGGAGACTGGTTCATCATCTCGATTTGCAGTCCAGACGACCGTGTTATTAGGTTGACCCATCATCCATATTCCCACAGCAAATCCATTTCCCTGTGAATAGAAGCCAAACGCAAAATTGCCTGAAGGGGATTGCCATGAATGTAAGTTAGAGATGGGAGATAACTGAGAACCTAAGTGTATTTCACCAAATTGGTTCGGTTGAGTTCTTGCTTCCACAAAGAGTATCGATAACATTAGAAGCAGAAGCCCTGATACCACAGCCATGCGGACAGGAGTGTGGTGTAAAAGCCAAACAGATACAGAAAAGCTAGCTATTGTTGAGACTCTACTGCCTAAATGTTAATGTGATGAAAATTCTAGCCAACTTCAAAACTAAAACCGTGTGAAATGAAGGATTTTTTCGCTATCGGTAGTAGCTTGTTAAACCGTCGTAGTCCCATCTTTCCGGTCTAAATCAACGCTTAATGTTTACAGACGTCTGCAACTTTTCTTAGAGTGGCCTAGTGTGCTGTACTCCACAAGACTCTACCAAACGTGTTAGACCAGTTGGCTGAGAGAAGTCATTATCTTCCTTTACTGATACCCAGAAGCAACCCTCCAAGTCAAGATAATAAAGATTGAATTGCTGTTTTATATCATAGTAAATATTATTTTCTCAAGAAATTTCATCAGTTGTACTAGTATTTATATCGTAAAATTCTTATATGCTATAAGCATTTTGTATAGGACTGAGATTTATAGTTTACGTTGAATTTTATTTTTGTAATATTATTAATAGATCACCTAGCATTTGGAAATATTAATTATTCCCATATATACAATTTTTTTATAAAATTTCAGCAATACATCGCTTTCTTTTACTTATCGTAATTTTCAATTTCCTTTATAGTTTTCTTTTTTCTTTATTTCTTTACTTTTTTTTACTTACATTTTGTAGATTCCTTAGCATCATACACCTTCACCTCTTAATCTCTTAAACCAAGTTAAGAAATTCATTTGATTTGTGAGATTAAATTTCTAAGCTTAGTTTCTCCTCGCAGGAAGAAAGAAAGAAATAACAAGTAACATATTGATCTTCCATCGATCAATCCATCACAACAACATGCTGTAATGTTTTTTTTTTTTTGTTAGAACCACTACAACTATAGGATACAGAATTTTAATTAATAGTTTTCCTGCCTACAAACTTATGCTTAAGCTGAAGTTGGATGTGGAGGAACAGATACATCGGTAATTCCTTCTAACATCAACACAACAGACTTCATAGAAGGACGGATACCTGGTTCATCTTGAATACACCACATGCCCACCATAACCATTTTCTCCAAATTCTGCAAGTCTACATCTTCGCCAAGATCAAGCTTGTCCAATTCTCTTGCAACCATAAGCTCGTATGCCCAATTAGAAAGTTGAACTTCCTCTGGTCTTGATACATTAGCTTCTATATTTCTCCTGCAGAAAACAATTTCCAAGAGCATAACTCCGTAACTGTAAACATCTGCCTTCACTGATATTGGGGTGTTCTTGTGCCATTCGGGAGCCAAGTAACCTCGTGTCCCTCTGACTATTGTGAAGGTTCTTGTTTGATCAGGCACTAGCAATTTTGCTAGCCCAAAATCAGAGATCTTAGCATTCCAAAAATCATCCATTAGAATGTTTTGAGGCTTTATATCGCAATGGATGATTGGTGCCTCACACTCTTCATGTAGATATAGGATCCCTCTAGCAATATCCAAAGCAATTTTCACCCTGTGACTCCAATTTGGAATTCTTTCAGTTCGGAAGAGAAGATCTGCAAGGGAACCGTTGCTCATGTATTCATAAACTAGGAGCCTCTGGGAGTCCTCAGTACAGTAACCAAGTAGCCGAACCAAGTTTTTATGATGAGTTTTTCCAATTGAACGCATCTCTGTGAGGAACTCCCTTTCACCTTCACTGACCAACTTCTCCAGCCTCTTCACTGCAATAACTTTTTTACCTTTGTATAATGTCCCTTTGTAAACTGCTCCAAAAGATCCTTTTCCCAACTCTTCCCTGAAACCCTTGGTTGCATTTTTAAGCTCACGATATGAAAATGCTCTCAGGGTGAGCTCATGGGCCAAGCCAAGATTTCCGCCTCCCAACCGCATTCTGGCCTTAACAACTCTTGACTTAGAGATGAAAAAAACAGAAACTGCAATGGCAATTGAAGAGCATGTAATGAATGCTACGCTCATAACACAAATGAGCATCACTGTCTTCTTGCTTGTCTTATGGACCACTGGAGGAGGCTTCATTGCAGTGGCAATGGATTGGTTGCGGCTTTCGACACTCTTCAAACCCACCTTGAAGAAAACCTTTGATGAGTCACCTTCCAATCTCTTAGCATATTTCACTGGGAACTTCACTTTCTTGCAGTCCCCAGATTCGTACAGCGCACCAGCACAGTTACAGTCCTGCAAACAGGACTTTCTGCAATCTTCTTCTGACATTGAGTTTCTAAAATAAGGAAAGTCATCCCAAGTCATTTTCTCCATATCAGTAATGTTATAGGAGGATGTTTCCTCTGCAACTTTGCATAATTCTTCAGTGTAGTTCCTCTTACACCCATTATATCTCTGGTTGGGATTGACAAAAACAGTGCCAGGAAGACAGCTGCAGTAAGGTTGATTATCGTTCATGGTGCAGTAGCTGTTGAGACCGCAGAAAGACTTCACTTCGCACTGACTTTTTGGTGCATAATGCATAAGAGATGTAGTGTAGGCACCATTGCTGTCGAAGTTATGAGAATACAATCGAAAAATTCCATCGTACTCCAATGTTGCACGGTAGATAATTGAGCTGTTTTCCGATTCTGAATCAGAGGAAAACACAGGTATGCCACTGGCCATGGTGTTGTTAAGGATTAGCAGTCGTCCTGTATAATTCAAATATAGATGGGTACCGGACCCAAAAGTGGCAGTGTTCCAATAAGCATCTACTGAAGTGTCTATAGTGTCTATGGGATACAAAACAAGATTCCCATCATATTGCATTTTAAGATGAAACCTTCCTGTTGACAAATTGGTTGTAGATGCACTGGAAAGCAGTTCACCCCCTGCATATAGATTCTGGCCTCCCAATATTGTATCTGTAGGAAAGTTGAAACTCTCCCAAATGACATCAGAATGTTCATTGTAGAGCACTAGATTTCCAGAATCAAGCATGCGAGCGTTTGAAGCTGACTTCTCTATCTTAGCAATGAGTTTCTCTTCACCGGCCTCATTGTTGGCAGAATAAGTTCTTAAAAGAAGCTTACCGTTTATGGTCAACTCCAACGTAGCATTTGATGGCACAGGAGGGTCATCTCGGTATGCTGTCCAGGTGATTATATCAGCTGGCTTGCACACCAACCAAATTCCCACTATAAAGCCACTGCCCTGTGGGTAGAACCCAAAGGCAAATGTGCCAGAAGGGGAGCGCCATGAAGTTGGTTGGACGTTGGTGGAGATTGAAGAACCTAAACTTATCAAGTTTGAGTGGTTCTGCTGGGAACTTACAGGTTTGTAAATACAAATAACTAAAAAAAAGAAAGCTGCATAAGCGAAAGCCATAAGATGAAGTATGGAAGATAGATGATACTGTTGTCACTTCTCACGAGTCTCGAATGACTGTAAATTACAACAAGGAAAATGCTAAAGCTAGCACAACCCAAAGGCAAACGGCTGGTTTTTTTTTTATAGCTTTCTGTTATTAAAAAAATTATTTTAATATATTTTCAAGTAAATTTTTTTTTTATAAAACACCTTAAACCACAATAGTAGACACACCCAGTCTTTCTACGGGGACATTTCCACGCTGTATTCCAGTAAAAATAAAGACATTATAAGAAGAATCATTTTTCCTTGCAAGGTACGTAAAAGACATAAATTTCTTCACCTGTGATGTAAGAAGAAGAGGTTGCACATATGACTTTAATTACTGCAGAAAGATTTTCAACACAAAAGAGATAAGGATAATTGAATTAAGCAAGACTGATTGAAAGCGGTGGAGAAAATTGTCTATGTTCTCTATTTCCTCCACTTATGGTATAACAGAAAACTGACTTGTGTTGAAGCAAACAACACGGCTTATTGACAAAATAAAAAACCTGTCCCTTTCTGACATGTATGGTCTCAAAAAAAGTCTTTTATATAGTTGATTTTCCAGTATTGTTTGTCTAGCAATAGTGTTTGATGACTCTGTGCCTTGCATGTAGGCCCGTGCCAATAACTCAAGCCACGCAGTTTTCTTTCTCTTCTGCCTAGTGAGAGATGTAATTTGAGAACATACATGTCAGCAGGATAGTTCCTTCTAAGAGGAAGCCACTGAGAGCTCTCACAAGGTTTTACTTACAAATTGCTTAACCAGTAGTATGAGCATGAGAAGACAATGGATGCATGAAACTTTGTTTCCCTTCTTCTGGTTATGTTGAAGATAGCCAAATAACTACATGGCCCAAGGAATTTTAACAGACATCTCAAGTTTGATAGATTTTTTAAATTTCATAGTGATATTTTGATTTACTTTAAGTGGATGTATAGGTTAGATTAATATGCTTATCAGTTGTTTTTAATTGGGAAAATCACTCTCATAGTTTATTTGTGATTACACTTTGTCTCCACAATTTTAGAAATTACCATTTATATATTGTATCAATACAATGAAAAAACAAAAATCTAACCTAATTCTTCTCTTTTACAAGAACACAAAATCTCACAAAAAAAATAAATTAATCTTCTGTGTAACGATGCTATTTTACTTAGATTGCAAGTTGTAAATTAATTATTCTTATTATTTTTTCAAAATTCTAAAAAAAAGAAACCCTAAATTGATTTCAAAACCTTTTTTTCACTTTAAAAGCTTTATGAATTGCTTTAAGGGCCTCGTTTATGGGTACTGTTCTCCAAAAAGCATGCAGCTAAGTCCTGGATTCTAGTTTTTTTGCGGTAGTGCTCTTGTTTGTTCTTCTGTGCAAATGTGAAATACTATATAATAAACAGTTTAAACGACAAATCAGAAACGCTTTCCATGTGTTTAAACAGCAATTTTATGATACCTTTCTGTTTAGACAACAAGATGAGCCTCTTTCAGGCAAAAAAAAAAAAAAAAACACCAGACACATTTTCACTGTGCATGGAAACCTCCAACCAAGAAAAACTCCTATTTCTCCCCAGTAAAATTCTCTATATCAAGACACACAGACAATTTCCCAACCCATCTCCTCCAAATGACATTAAATTTTCAGGACAATATTAATATAATTCCAAGCAAATCCAAACTAAAACGCTAAGAACCCTGGACAATGAGCAATATAGCAGGAGATAATCGGCGACACACTTCATCAAGTTTTCAGTTTCATCTTCTTAATTTCAATAACAACGTAAAATAACTCATTACAGCATCACTAACACAAAATTTATCATTAACTGGCACAAATTCTAAACCACCGACAGCCAACCCACCATTAAGATCTAGTCAGCTCATCTCTGTAACTACATCCCAAAAACGAAGTCCAATACAGTTGTTTATAACAGCTATAAAGAATTCTTCCAAATGCCGTCATAACATATTTTTGAAAAGCTTTTCAGGAAAAAAATGTAGTATATATACAATGACTTGATACACGAGAGTATACACAATGAACTGCTGCTCAACAAGCTTTTGCACTCCAAAGGCACTGAAACTCATTAGTTACAATACACAAAATACTTCTCGACAAATGCCATTTTTAATTAGAGCATTACCAAGGAAATGTAACACCAAGCAAGCACACAGTGTGCCAACAGAAATGGTGAAACAAGGGAAAAAACGAAAAAAATAAACTCAGACAGACCACTTCAATTAGTTGAACTGCATTCCACAGCCATTTAAATCTTCAACCTATAAATATTCCAGGGCCATTGCTATGATCTTGTAGCAGATGGCACAGAGAGATCGCTCTTCCCTTGTAAAATGATGAATATAACTTTGATCTGGGATATGATAGTGAAGCAAAAGCACAGGGGGCTATCTGTGGTAAATGTTTGATGGCATATAAGATTGGCATAGCAGACATGAGAGTAGAACATTGGAGAGTGTGTTAAACCTATTATTGACCATGATACTTCCCCACCCCTTTTCTTCTCAAGAACTTATGATGATAGAATTCATCAAAGGACAGACGTTGAACTGCAACAAGAGAGATACAAAAAAATGAATGGTTCCACAAATGAATCAGGAGGGAAGAAAGAAAGATATGTTTTGTTGGGGTCAGGCCATGTGCTAAACCTGGATTTGCAGAAAGAAGTCTTGAGCATATATCAACACAGTCCGGATGCAATCCTGAAAGGATGTGTTGAGAGAAAGGAAGACATGAACTTGACTTGATGTTCTGCAGCAACTGAGGTCAAGAGAACTTCTTTTATTAGAGACTGGAGCGATCACAATTCAAGGATTATAAACTTACGGAAAAGGCCTACCTGGAAATTAGTCCTGCCACGAAAAGGTGGGTAGCCATTAAGAAGCTCAAAAAGAATTACACCAACACTCCACATGTCAACCTATATAATGAAGCACTGATATTAAATAAATTCTATTCTGATGCAAAGAAAGCAATGCACCAAAGGAAAACATTAGCAAAATCTTTACCTTGTAATCATATCTTTGAAATTGAAGAACTTCTGGAGCCATGTAAAATGGAGATCCGCATACTGTCTCCACATAGTTATCAGGAAGCACCCTTCTATTTAAAGATGAGAAAGAAGAAAGTAAAATTAATACATTGCCTGACATGTCTTCAACAAATTTTTGGCATTTTTTCTTAATTAAGGGGAAAAAAATTAGCAACATAGTTTCAAGGTGGTCTCCCTGAAACTTTCCAGGAAACCATCCCATTAACTTTCTTCTACCAAAAAGTTACCTCGATAAACCAAAATCAGCTATTTTGAGCACCACATCGCTCTCCTTGCCAGAAAGGAGAATGTTCTACAACAAAGTGACCAATGTAAGCCAGTTTCAAGGCAACTCAATCTTCAGCCACCAATTTTGAACTCCACCATAGGTAAAAGAATTGCATGTACAACACCTCATACCTCAGGTTTCAAGTCTCTATGAATGATATGATGGCTCTGCAGAATTTTCAAACCATCCCCTGAACCATATAAATCATCGAGATTACAATTATGTAAACAGAGATGTGATACAAGCAACTCATATGTTGTACTGTGAAACAGATATCAAATGACCGCTACCCATCTGTTGCGTAAATCTTTTAGCAATCTTCTCTTCAACTCTCCCATGTTGTTGAAGATAAGAAGATAGATTTCCTCCAGAACAAAACTCTAGGACCAGGAACATGCAACATTCATCCTGAGATTGCAGATATTCTGATTTGCAGAAATGAAAAAATATGGAAACAGAAAGCATATAAATCACAGCTACAGAAGGTAGAAACAGATCAAGTTAAACTCGAAATGAGATTCTCCTTTACATATGTCAAGCTTTTAGTTGTATCCTTCTACATCATTCCACTTTATCTAGATCAATATCCTCAGTGGTTCAGTCATTTAAGAATTTCAAGGATTCATGTTAATGGAATTAATAATTAGAGTAACTGGCATTTATCTACAATTCTTTAAGAGATGACAGCTTGGATAGAGAGCAGGAAATGAGTTGTATATATTGCTAAATAGAAGACACCTGGGTCAGAGGCCTTCAACACTACATTTGCCAACACAATCAAAATGAATCTAACCACAGTTTCTCATGAGTATCTGGTCTTTGAGGGTATTTAATGGGAGAAACTAAATAAAATCATGCTCTGTCCTTTTTTCTCCTCAATCATGGTGAATGGAGAGCATAAGTTTTTGTTTCTGGTATTCCATGGTCCTTAGTCCTTAGTATGATGTCTGATACAAAGGGTAGATAATGAGGTAGTGAAAAAATGTTGTTGAGGACATTTTGCTTCTCTTATGTGCTTTGCCAATGACACCATTCTGTAGAAAACAGGGGCTTGATGGCATGCTTCCTTTCTTGCAGATTTTGGAAAATGTCTGGTTTAAGGTTAAACACATAGAAGATGAGAATTATGGGTATTTTCATCCAGGACTTGAATTGGTTCTCAATTATCCCTCTATAGCCCAGTGTGTTGCCAGGGTTGGCCCTTGGCATGTTTAGAGGTCCCCATGGTGGCAATCAACATTTTCCAGCCTTTTAGAATTTGGTTGAATCAAATTCTAATCTCTCTTACTTTGCTTTAATATTTTAAGCATGATAGATGCACTACTACTCCATATACTCTTTAGGAGCACCATGTCTAACAACAATGCTTCTGTGAACATCATGCCTAGATTCATCTTCACACTCCACAGTACTCCATCAACTCAACAGTATTTTAAAATTGCATCCTCAATCCAAGACATTAAATTGCTAAGCCACAAATCCCATCTCAAAATGAATAATAATTGACTTAAAAAATAACCCAAGCTATCTTAAGTAAAACAAAACCTGCTTCTAATTCAACATTTACAACAGGAAGGAACCCTAAATACCAAAATCAACCAACTTTTCCATTATTTTCCCTAAATCAACATATTTTCATAAAAGGGTATGCTAAAAATCACCTAAATAATAAAAACCAAGTAAAAAAAAAAACAATCACAAAAGAAATTTACAAGAAGGGTTACCCTACAAATCCCCTAAGCATCAAACCAACCAGCTCTACAATCAATCAAACAACACAAATCAGCCTACAACATCAACACCAACAACAAATTTACTCAAAAGGGTATGGAAAACTTACCTCAAAGACATCAAGAAGGCGAATGATGTTGGTGTGATTGACAGAAGACAAGAAATTAAGCTCACAATCTAAGCAGTTCCTCAAATTCTTGTTGAGTTTAGAGAGATAAACTTGCTTCACTGCCACTCCCCCCCCTGTTATTTTGTTCTCTGCTTTCCATACTGTGGAAAAAGAGCTCTCACCCAGTTTTGATTTCAGGATGTAGTTTCCGGTTGTGTGAGATTCTGAGAGATTCTTTGTTGCTTCAAGATCCATTTCTGTTGGTTTTGGATGGTTCGACAAAGAGTACTGAAAACGTTGTAGTAAAATTTTGCCTTGGATTTTTGTTCTTCTGTTTTTGTCATGATGTCTGTTTGTGAACGTGGCAGGTAAAGAGATGAGAGTCTAGATTTTCTTGATCGATAAATTATATTTTAGGCACTGTAGCTCGTGCTATACAGATTATTTTTTTGAACTAACATATTTTTTAATAAAAAAATAATTATGAATTGTGAGAATAATATTTTCTAAAAATAAAGTAATAAGAGTTCATTGCTTGAAATAACATATTAAAATTTCATTTTAATTAAGGAAATAATCACAGTTTGATTAAAGCACAAAAAAAATATATTTCTTCATTCTTTCTTGGCCAAAAACTCACTCTCAATTTTTTTTTTTTTATATGTTAGCTTTCACTCTTAAATAAATCAAAGTAGCTTTTTATACAGTCATTTATAATACATAAAAGAACTTTTTTGTCCTTTTTTTTCTTAGCTTATATGAGTTATGACCCAAAATAAAGTTATCAAAATAAAGTGATTATAGCCAATAATTCTCTCCCTTTTTACTTATTCGGAGGCTCTACCAAGCCTATTTATCTTCTACAAAACTCAAACTTTTCTCTTGATAAAAACTAATCATCATATCCGATATATTTTTATCATTATAGATTTTCTCAACAATAAATAACTTCATCTTCATAGAATCTCGAATTCATTAACATTTAACTTTAATATGCTTTGATCGAGAATGAAAAGTAGAATACTTGTTGAGATGAATTGCTCTCTAACTATTGTAACACAACCCAAAGTTCTAATGCTTCAATTGTTTTGGAGCTTATTTTAACCCATACACACTTTTCTTCAACTTACAAACTAGTTTCTCGTTGTTTTTCACTTCAAACCTTTCAAGCTGTTTTATGTAAATCTTCTCATTAAAGTCACAATGGAGATCTTCAACTTCAAGATTCAAACTAGTAGTTATACCAAGTATCACCCGCATTAAAGACATCTTCATTATGGGTGAAAAGATTTCCTCTAAATAAATATCGTAATTAAAACCTTTTATAAATAATCTTGTCTTGTATCTAGGTTATGATAGATTTTCTTCAATTTTTAACATGATCATCTATTTTTTTAAAGAAAAAAAACCCTGTAAAAGGGTTCCAATAAATAGAAAAAACAATAATAACTCTGAATTTTAATTTATCATCATTAAAAGTCTTCCCTCTTCCATATAGAAATGTGTTTATATAGATATCAAGAAATTAAACCCTAGTATTCTAAACTAAATATAAATTAAGAATCCTAATAAAATATTTTTAATAATAATAATAACAACACCAGCAAAATCCTAGAAATCGACATAAATAATAATAATAAAATTTTAAATGTAAGAAATTACAAACAAACAAGTAAACTTTCCTTTTTCCTACACAACATCATATAATTTGTCAAACGATATGCTAATGATGCTGGAGTTATGATTGAGATTGGACTGCTGAAAGCTCTCTGTAAG
>Ga0307515_10015782_pt1 | contig 13896 bp, 10 predicted proteins | sample 17_EM_MG_FD_194513 | JGI IMG/M metagenome (GOLD analysis project Ga0307515, IMG submission 194513) | Populus trichocarpa ectomycorrhiza microbial communities from riparian zone in the Pacific Northwest, United States - 17_EM | ecosystem: Host-associated > Plants > Roots > Unclassified | place... | reverse complement strand
CCGTCACCGGCCGACATCGGGCGCTTACTATTAATACATATACTGTAACTGTAAAGCGTGTGATACAAGATATAAATGGATTTATCTATATTTCTAGACTCACAATCAGTAGTAAACATTCAGGTTTAGTTTGAGCGCGCGGTTAGAGATATAAATACAGTTTGATTTGTACGCAGCTAAATGTTGAAGGATCTTGCTTCATAGTCAAGATAGTGGAGAAATGTACTTATTGTAACTGAATATCTATTATGTATGCTGACTCGCAAATCATCAATGGATGTCGGCCGATGACGGCCGGGGACGGCCGGGGACGGAAATTTACCGTCAACGGCCGTCCCATCCGTCCGTCCCCGTCCGGCCTCAAAAAAGACGGCGCCGTTCCGTCCTGGCTCAGGACGGACGGCAAGCCACCGTCCCGTCCCGTCCTCAGTGATGTCGGACGGACGGGACGGTTGACAACACTGGTGGTAGATCCACAGTGGCAGATCCACAGCGGCAGATACACAGCGGCAGATACACAACGGCAGATACACAGCGGCAGATACACAGTAGCACCAAATCAAGATACACAGCAGAAGTCTAGGTGATCTGCCTGATATCGTAACAAGTCCACCATGCTCAACGTTTCGAATCCTGGGGGCGGCAAAGCCGCCACAGATGCAAGTATGACTATATATATATGGCCTTAGGAGAAACTATCAAGCTTATGGGATAACTTGAAGAAACGTGAGTAGTACCTAGTTTGGATAGCCACTGCGACAAACACGGGTGATGGAAGGAAATTCAGGCCATGTTCGTGTAGATCCATTGAAGTTTTTTATACGCTCCATGGAATACCATTTAATTAACGAATCGAAAGGATAGAGCTGAAGCGTTGGCGTGAGTCTAAACTGTGAACACATCTCTAAGGATCGGTCTTAGTATCTGCTAGACAACGCCTCGCCTTCTCTAGGCGTAGGACTATTATGCTCCGGAATGATATTGTCGCCTCTATTACCCTTCTGCGTTGTAGTGCGGAAGATTACATTTGTGGCGTTTCGTCGGGGGGCGAATTTATCCGTTTCTTCGTTATGGTGATGTATTTCGAGGGTGCATGGTGACAGCATTGTGATCTACGTTTCGGGACGAGTCGTTTATTTTTTTGAATTCATGGAGTGGAATCTGTTCTAGTCAGTTCGCGGAGGATGTCAGTCCGCGGAGTGACTAGTCAACCCGCGGAGTAACTGGGCTCCATGAGCTGACTAGTTACATCGCGGAGCGTTCTTCCGCATATCCATTCCATGAGCTGACTAGTCAGTTCGCGGAGTGTACACAAATGCCTTGCACACTTATATGCCCATCCATGCATGCACATATATGCGTGCATGTATTGGCATGAAAGTGCACTCAGCTGGCCATAATTAGTTGATCCAAATCAACTCTTATGCTTTGTTGTGTCAATATGGTATACTACAGGGATTCTATCGTACCAAAAATATGAATCGCCTTTCCCACACTATTTCCCATAAGATAATCGAGCGTACAAACGAGCATATTTGGAAGCATAGAGACAACCATACTTGAGAGCGTACAATAGAGTATACAACCGAGTGTACAATCGATAGTACTTGCGACGGTGCAGCCAATTGAGCTTGGGAGCATACATGAGAGCATCGTTGGGAGCGTAGTTGGGAGCGTGCTTGGGATGCGTGCAACCAAGTGCATTGTATAGTATCAAGGGCAGATATTTGCCAATGTATAATAATTATCTAGTCAACATGGTTATCTAGTCAACGCGCAGGTACATCGGGACTTCATAGTGCCGCACGTCAAATATTCTACGGAATACCATACGGAATACAGCTTCCCTATGAGCTTCGCATCGCGCAGGTTCATGTTCTCGGTGAAGGAGATACTTGTGAGCGGACTGATTCAACATCGGCAGATGACAGCTTTGACGATAGCCCCGAGGATTGCCCTGAGGATAGCAGCGAATTGACAGAACTAGACACTGAGGAGGGAGAGGTTTTCTAGGATGATGAGGCCACTGAGGAGGACAATCAGGAGCAGGAGGACGATGTGGAGAATGATGGCAATGAGGAAGAAGAGACGGTTTTGAATAATGAGGCATTGGTAGGGATAACGATAATGATGTACAGAGTAGTAATAATTTTTGGTCGAGCTTAATTGGCACATGTATGCAACAGTCAGTTCACGGATCCGGGATCTGAGTGGTTCATTGACGGAAGGTGGGACTCCGTGAACTAACTAGTCACTCCGCGGACTAACATTCTCCGTGAGCTGACTAGAACAGAATCTAAGAGTCGTAGGAACAAGTGGAGTTGAACAATGGAAGGTGATCTGGACATGTGATCCTGGCCCTGGCGGATCGTTTGAATACCAGAATGACATTCCCCAAAGGCCCGGCACAAGGAAATTCCTGAAGATGTTGACCTGCCACAAATAACGCTATATAGAGGCTTTGTATCCCGAGAGACAGCTTTTATTGATGCAAGAACAAGGCTGTGTTGCTTCTGACAGACACTACAAGAACTGAACTGTCCACAACACGAAACTGTAGTAGAAACAAGCTACTGGAAACATATCCACTGCACTAATCATTCCGAAACAAACCACTAAAAGGCATTCCTTCAAGTTTAGCGAGTTTTCTTGGAGTTGCGCTTGGTTGTCTTGTTTGTTCGTTTTGTTTTATTCATACTGTATTCACTCTAATTAGAGTATGACAGAGTCTAAGACAACCCAGCAAGCGCAAACGATTGAAAAGAACAAAAGAGAGGAGATCAACGACAAGAGAGAGACCGTCCCCGGTCCAAGCGCCCTTACTCCTGCCCGCGCTCCTCCTGCCCGCGCTCCTCCGCTTGTTTTGGCGGGAACTTCCCGACGTCAGTAGCTGCCAGGAAGTCCATCACCACTTGATCGCATTTCTCCATGGAAAACAGCTCAGAAATCTGCACATGTCGGCATCTGCCCGGTTTCCATCCTGTGGCCTTTCCCACCGCCTTCCAGAGCGCTTTCTACTAGTCTTTCCATCAGGTGCAGTGGCGGAAGAGGTGCTCCCGTGTCTGTACTGCTCCGCCTCTGCACCACCAGCATATGTCGTCCTCTCGGTGTCCAAACCGCTTTAGGTACGCTCCGGTCGGCGCATGCCCACTCTTCAGTCTATAGAATCCTGCTGCCAGTGACTTCACGCTTGTCATTGAGACGGATCTCTTGCTCCCGGCTTTGCCCTTCAGCCGATAGCCGTAGTGTTTGGAGCACTTGTCAGCCCCCCACATCGTCTTCGCCGCCGTCCTTCCTTCGGAGATCGGTCTAGCTCTATTCGCGGCCGAGGTGTATATTCACTCACCTACTGTGTAACCTCGATCTTCTCGTGCTTTGTTCGCCTGGCGGTCAGCCTCTTCGTTCCCGGGGATGCCTGAGTGTCCCGGGACCCAGTGGACCACGACTTCGATGCCGTGGGCGCGGAGGGCCCTAGCATGCTCGTTGATTACCCTCACTAGCTGCTGCCCTGGCCCTGGGTCCAGGTGCGCCGTCCGTCTGATGGCTGCCTGCGAATCACTGAAAACCGCCACTGTCGTGACTCCGTGTGCTCGCAGCGCTTCTGCTCTTGTAACGGACTTTTGTAGTGCGATTCCGATTGCCCATAGTTCAGCGTCGAACACCTCCATTCGTCCCGTGCCAAGGTAGCTGCGGAAGACCGTCCAGGCGTCTCCATTTAAACCCACCGCTGCGGCTCCCACTCTCCCATCGTCCGTTCGAGATCCGTCCGTCCACCACATCCAGGTGCCAGATCCCGCCTTGCCTTCCTTCTCTCTCGCCCATAGCTCGGCGGCTCTTTTGGCCGCGGCGTCATCTTCTAGTATGGTGGTCTTGACCGCTGGCTCCTCCCCCGGGGCGCTTGGTTGTCTTGTCCGGCTTTGTTTTATTGCCCCCTATCTTTGCACTTCTTGCATGTTTTTCTATAGAGCTCAAAATCATGCTGTGGAAGGTATTTCTTGTGAAGTGATCATTTTCGTGTAGGCGTCGCAGTTGCAAGCTCCTTAGCCGTAGGTGGTTCTGTTCTGCGAGGCCTGATCGTTCTCGGTTCAGAGTTAACGCTCCTGAGCAAGTTCGGTCTGCGCCTCCGCAAAGTTACTATATTGACACGTGAACGCCAGGTTGGAACCTACTAAAAGTTGGCTTTAGCTAGTAGTTGGTGTGTTGAGTACAGTAGTAACTTCTTCCTCTTGGTCTGTCGTGAAGTTAACAATTATATATACAGCAATGGAAGAGGATAAATTACATTGATGTCGAGCTCCGACGAGACGCAAACCTCGACAGTAAGCATAGGATACGGAAGGCGCTGTATCTGACAAACATTAAGAGGCTCCCTGATTCGCAGGTAATCGTTCGGTTGTGCTGTACGCCTTCGTTGTCTTGGTAGTGGTAAAGTCGTTTTTTGCAAAGCTTACTAGCTAGATTTTGCAAGATATGACGACTGCAAGCAAAGTATGAAATAAATACGGTACAACGACGTCATTGCCGAGACCTTGGTACCTTCACTATACGTATTTCCCAGCTGTTAAACCTACAATATGAACCCAAAGCATACTTTCCAACTAATTTTCTTTCCGCATACGTTTGTTCATAGAGAAATAAACAATTAACAATAGCAACTATCCACCAATAACTCATAACATCAATCATAAAAAAACGAATGTTAGCCAATAAACACGGTATTGAATACGTTTTACTATTCCTAAAGGCTATATAATGTCAAGTTGATGATAGAACCATAAAATGGAACAAAATGGAACCAAAAGGCCATCAAAATGGCAAGTTATTCCCTAGTCAGTTCCAATTGCAAATGGACTTGTCTTGTGACCGTTCATTTCCAGATGATTTAATTCAATGAGCAAAAGTCAGTGTTGTCAACCGTCCCGTCCGTCCGACATCACTGGGGACGGGACGGGACGGCGACTTGCCGTCCGTCCTGAGCTAGGACGGAACGGCGCCGTCTTTTTTGAGGCCGGACGGGGACGGACGGAAGGGACGGCCGTTGACGGTAAATTTCCGTCCCCGGCCGATATCCATTGATGATTTGCGAGTCATCATACATAATAGATATTCAGTTATAATAAGTACGTTTCTCCACTATCTTGACTGTGAAGCAAGATCATTCAACATCTGCTCGATCCGAACCTGAATGCTTACTACTGATTGAGAGTCTAGAAATATAGATAAATCCATTTATGTCTTGTACCGCACGCTCTACAGTTACAGTATATGTATTAATAGTAACCGCCCGATGTCGGCCGGTGACGGTGGATGACGGCCGACATGCCGTCCTCAGCGGGCGAGGATGGGACGGACGGTTGACAACACTGAGCAAAAGCAGCCATAAATATTGCCCAACGTAGTTTCCATATATTTCTCAGCACAGCGATCTCTCAAACAAATCCCTGCTGCACCTTTGTCCTACAAGACCCACACATATACTTCCCTACCACACTGGCCCCTCGCAACTCGAACCCGATCTCTTTCTTACACTGCGTACATTGATACCGCTGTCTCTCTGGCGCCACCATTCCCAACGAAGTCTTCTCCTTCAATTTAGACATCTCAACTAACCCAACGGGCACCCTAAATCGATTTTGCGGAACCCCAGAATTGTTTGGAAACTGATTCGCCAGTTCCCCGAAGATACCTGGTGACTGGACGTCTGGATCGTACTGGAACTCAGGTGGCTCATGCAAAGACACTGGGCCGCTGATGTTGGCGCGGAGGACTTCGCGGCGCTTCTCCACTTTACCATCTTTCGCCCTCGAAAGGGTTCTATGCGGGTGGGCTATGGTTTCTGCAATTTTACCGATGGTTGATTTGGATTTGAAGGTTTTGGGTTTGTCGTCACCAGGGGTTGGAGAGTTGGAAACCATCTTAAAGGTAATTGGTGCGTTTGACTGAATGGTTAGAGATTTACCGTCTTCGGTGTTTGTGGTGTTAGATTGTTGAATAATAGTGGTAAGTGTGGTGTGCGCTAGTAGTTAAATAGATAACACCAACTGCCAAAGGCAGGATGAAGCACCCTCAAGTTAGCCTGGCTAGCCATGGAAGGATCATATTGAAGCGCACCGGTGTAAAGGGCAACCAAGTTCCTTCAGCCTATCGAGTTGAAGTAGAGGGTTTGGTGTTTGTGTAAATCGTCGCATATACAGATGGTAAATCTTTGTTCATAGGACTATGGCAATGATTCCACCAGTCCAGACTGGAACCGTCCAGTCTAGTCCAGGTCCAGTCCAAGAACTTTTTGGACCGGGATCGGACCAATCCCCAATTTTTCGGGACCTGGACTGAACTGGCCTGGACTGCTTTGGACCAGTCCACTCGGGCCGAATTGGCCCAAATACACTGGGAGTTACTGATACACTGAGTCAACAAATAGACTCATACACATATACTCATACATGTCGACTCATCTTGCCATTCATAAGTCACAATGCACATCTCACCCCTCACCACATGCCACTTGCCACTTGCCACTTGCCACTTGCCACTCACCACTTGTTTCGTATGGTTGGGTATCTCGTGGTGGTGCTTGCTAGACGTGGCGGGTTGGTTCATAGCAATTGCTCGCAGCGGGTGGTTCTTATGAAGTGACGTTGTGTCTGAGTAGTGTTAGCAACGGTTCCGGACCGTCACTTCGGGTCCTGGTCCTGGTCCAAACCGATCCGTTGCCAAATTGGCAGTCCGGGTCGTCAATTAGCCTCAACCGTGGATTTGGGTATGGTTGCATGGTAAACTTCCTACCCGTCCGAATCGGGCGCGTTTCCAGCAGGTTGCCCAGTGGGTCCTTGTATAGATTCATATAAGGCTCTTGATCTTGCAGTTAGTTAATAGTATCTTATCAAGATTGTGTTTGCAACAACCAATGATACATTTTCAGATGTTTTGCAGTTTGTAATATTGATCAATCGGGAATCAGTGTTTTAACTTTGATATATTGTATTTTTGCCCATCAAGGCTGTCGATAATTCAGTTAAATGCACAATGGTCCGCACACTACCTTGATTAAGAAATACGCAAGATCGAAATCTGTTGACTCTCTGTTGACACTCAATTTCAGGATGCGGCAGGGAGCATTTCACTGTTGTTTCTCCTCTTGAAGGCTGCCGATATCTCACAGATCGATGTCTGCAACCAATCGGAAGATATATCACCCATGATGCAATGCTACCAGTCGTTGATGCTCCATTGACACTCATTCTCAGAATGGGGCGGTGACTGTGTTGCAGTCTCATTTGCCTATACAAGCTGCCAATACGTCGGTTATGCATAACAGAGACCAGATCACTGTTCAATTACCGTACTTACAAGACCACAAATCATTGATGCTCCGTTGACACTCATTCTCAGAATGGGGCGGTGACCATGTAGCTGTCTCTTTTGCCAATTAAAGCTACCAATCTGTTGGTTATGAATAACAGAGACCAGATCACTGTTCAATTACCATACTTACAAGACCAAAAATCCTTGATGCTACGTTGCTGCTCATTCTCACAATGGGGTGGTGACCATGTTGCTGGGTCTTTTGCCTATAACAGCTGCCAATATGTCAGTTATGCATGACAGAGACCAGATCACTGTTCAATTTCCGTACGTATAAGTCCTCAAATCATTGACGCTCCATTGCCTCTCATGCTCAGAATGGGGCAATAACCGTGTTGCTGCCTCTTTTGCCTATACCAGCTGCCAATACCTCGGTTATGCATAACGGAAACCACATCACTCTTTCATTGCCATAATCGCAAGACCCCAAATTGTTGACGCTCGGTTGATGCTCATGTTCGGAATGGGATGGTGACCGTGTTGCTGTCTGTTTGACTTATAAACGCTGGCAATGCATCGGTAATGCAAAACAGTGAGCAGATCACCGTTCAATTACCGTACATACAAGACCACAAATCGTTGACGCTCCGTTCATGCACATTATGATGTATTGTCCATCCAACACCTGCTGCCATCGATAATTGTATTCATCATGATATGAATTGATAGGTTGTCTTTCTGACATATTGAGACTCTGCCCTTTCGCAAAGCTCAGCACATTAACATGATTACACTGCTCACTCTCACATCACCAACATTTATATATCTTGCGAACAACTTCATTGCTCCTGCCATACATCTGTTTATGAACCAATATTTAGAAGCCACTGCTCACCATTAGCCAATGATATATCTCTAACTGAAACTCTCGGTCAAGCTACATGCAGAAGCTGGTGAACCATTGATGCATTATGTGCTACTTTTTCTTCACTCCCTTAGTCATCCTCGTTTCTATTTCATTAACCATCAACAACACCGTTTCAGCCCGTCTCTTTGACTTCAGTGTTAGCCGAATCAATCCGGAGACATTTGCCGCGGCACTCACATCACCCTCGTCTGAGCATTCTTGATCCCCAAAGACATCGCCTTGCTCAATGACAAATTCAAAGTCTGCCTCGCAATTGTCTTCGCTGTCATACAGAGTATTCGAGTCGCGATTCCAGTATTGCAAATCTTTGGTGACCGAAATGCGTCCTGGAGCGCTATGCTCATCACTTTTGACTGGATGACTGTGCGTTCTCCGGCTTCGGTGGACGTTTATTATTCGAGATCGTCCTCCAGGGAGGTCCTTTGCAGATAAAGCTGTTAGGAAAGGTGAACTTTCTCACATTTTGAATGCAGCCGCTCCCTCATGTTGAAAGTGTGACCAGGATGGTTCGACGATCTCTGCCGTGTCCGAAATGTGTCTCACAGCAGTTATCTGCTTGTGTTGAGTACAGGATTCCTTCCATGTAGCACTCAGGTTTTGGCGGTACTCCCACATCTCCAAAATGTTGTGGACCTTGGCCATTCTGTGGAATTTCCTTTCCTTGGCCTCTTTGTTCATTTCCGAGTCATTTTCTGTGTTTGTAGTATCAAATAATGGGTCATCGCCTGCCGCAATCCTGGGATTGGCTTCAGCAAACTGGCTTACAATAACCTTTTCGCAATGTGTCATGACTGTGGTTTTGGACTGCCTTCCGCCGAACATATCTCACCCTGGGGACACACTCGACCCCACTCTGACACCATGTGGTATGACAGAGAATATGTTGCTAACCACACTGCTGAAATCAGAAGACATTGAGTGCGTTTCCTCCTGCTGGCGCCACCGGTCGGTAATATCCGGCATGCACAATGTGTTTCCAATCTCCATTCGGTTGGAGTGGTAATCAATGACAGTTTGATGAATTTGCCCTCAGTTCCTTGGTGCGTCAGGCGGTGGATCCAAATAGAGCCTCGCGGCAGTCAGTAAACGTGGTGGATGATGGCTTCGTCCGGGTGTGGTTCCAGCCACTTTGTTAGGCATTATGTATTCTGCATCATCACTGGACAAATCCTATGGATCAACGGATGATTGACCGGACCACGAAGTCATTGCAGAGGGGATCAGATTGCTGCTCTCTAAGTTTTCAGGTTCCTTGACCGGCCAATGTCGATGTTTGCCACAGAATAGATTCTCCACATACTTCAGAAAGGCCTCCTTGTATTGGGTGGTATAGGAAATCTCGTCGTCAAGATTGATGTGCATTCCCTGGTCCCACTTCCGAAATGATTGTAACTTCCGCAAAAAGTCGAGGATCTGTGTGGAAATGAAAATCACACCCAATGTTAGTGTCACTTCAGAATATTATTTGGACAGCGTCTGTCGAGCTAGCTTCACAGCGAAGAAGAAGTCCTCCTTCCATTGAGTCTGCTTGTTAGCCAAAGCTCGCATGTCACAGTTTATATAATCAAACATGTCATTGTAGACTCTGATAATGTGATGCAATGTTACAGTATGCCTTTTTGACATCCACAGGGTCCAATATTGGAATGTCATCAAAACATCCATGACGTACTTAAGAATGGTCCATGCATCCTGTGTTGTGAAGAGTGGCCGGCAATCGCTGTAGCTCTGATTTTGGAGCCACTCGCATATGAATCCTTCCAATCATTAGGCTTGCTCAAGCAACTCCACAGTCCAGTACAAACATGTATTGAAACCAATGATAGGTAGTGCGGCAATGCGGACGTTGGCTGTTTGACAGTCCATGAACTTGTTTCAACGACCAGGTGTCAGGGTAATCAATTCAACATGCATTCTCTGCTTTACGAAGGTTAGTTTCAGGACTTCCAAAATATCCTGAAATACGTACTTTGTCAATGATCTTTGCTAAACCTGGCCTCATGGCCGACACCTTGTTGATTCTAGCGTTGCCCTCTTTTCGAAGCGTTTGACTGTTCCCAATATCTATGCATTCATTCTGTCCAAATTGCTGATCTCGCTCATGGGCTTCCCAAGACTTGGTGTGACCTTTCACACCCAGACAGCTCTTGAATGCACACAACGCCTCCTGTATGACATACGCTATGCAAGGTATGTGGTTCCTCGATGCAGGCCACTGTATTCCGGAGTCCTCAAGCGTTGATTGCAGTTCGCATGTCATCGAGTGATGTAAGGAAGGATTATCAGTCGTAAGTCCACGCTCATGGCCGTCGGTAAGTTCCACATGATCAAGCACAACCTTCAAATCTATTGATATCCTTCCTCTGGTGTGTTGGCGCTTGACCTATCATCCATAATTAGCTTTCGAAAGCAGTAAACAATTGGCCAACTACCTGATCAAAAGCAAGTTGTTCTTCGCATAAAATCCAATATCGTTCCATATAGTAAGCAAAGATCGACGTTATGGCTTGTGTGTTCATTGATGTCCATCCATCCAATGCTAAGCTAACGATATTTCGAGACAGCAATTGCTTCTCAATAGCATCCACGGTTGGTGTATATTCCATCCGGCAAATGATGCTAAGGGTGGTGGCAGAAGGCAGCCTTAGGTCAGTGCGTAATGCTTTATAAGACTGTCGTAGCTCGAGATTTAATATCGTGTTTCATGGCATCCGAGACCAAACAAATCCTAACATGAGGTACCGATTCCATGTGTCTTGGTGCAATTCGGAAGTTTCGAAGTCCTCAGCTGCTATTGTAGAGTATTTTGTCAGTCATTTGCGTTAATATGGATCAACCTTGATGTCAAAGATGAACTACATCTGCGAACTTACAATTGCAATTCCTCGACTTCCTTGCTTGTTCAGTATGGCCAAAACTATTGCATGTACCGTCCAATTAGTCAATTCAGTGAATTCCGACTCTGTCAACTCGTTTCACTTTGAGATATGAGCTCTTACCAGCAAGTGTTTGCCGATTGAGCTGGTCCCATATTCTGATGGATGGCGAAGAACTTGATGAGAAATGATACATATGGTTCCAGGGCTGCCGGTCTCTTTAATTCCGCAGTGCCAATAAAATCACCAAGATGAAGCATGTCTAGTATTCTTCCAAGCAATAGACCATTTCGAAGCTACATTCATTGAACCCCACCAACTGTCGAAGGCAATTTGTAAAGTATGGTCGCTCAAATCACGAATGATGAGACGCCCATTTTTGGAAGCGATCATAACCTCTACCCTTGAGGTATTTAAAGATTGTGAATCCTACGTAGCGGTAGGAATAATCCTGGTTGGTATTCCGACGAGAGTGACTGCCGTAAGTAACGTTAATATCCAGCAGAATGTGGGTTCCTAAATATTGACTCTAGAGCTACAAGCAACACAATCAGATCTGTGAGACATTGCATGCATAATTGTGAAGATGTATACATGGACATATTGAAAAGACTGACCGCATAAAACACAATTTAGAAACAGTGCAATGCACTTGATTGCTGTGTAGTTTACAGAGCCTTCACAAAAATGGTTGAAGCTCCGTGGGCGCTCAATTGTAGATGGCAGACGTATTATCATCACTAGTATTTTTGCCATCAATTGCTGCCAATGGGTTGATTGTGGGTTAGCTGCATTCCATTGCGTTTGGAATATCCGAGATGCGGGATCAAAAATCATTGACACTCTGTTGACGCTCAGTTCACACTCATTTTAGGACATATTTCCAATGTTGTTACAAGCATTTTTGGCTAGAAAGGCGGCCAATAGTTCGATTATGGAAAAATCTGGTTACACAGCACCTTGATTTTCGAATATGCAAGGCCTCGAATTGTTGATGCTCCATTGACTCTCATTCTTCAAGCGTACTTACGATGTCCTAGATAGCTGTTTTGCTCATAAACTCAGGCGATGGCCCAAATATGAATCCATGTCGTTGCAATGCCCCTCGATAATTTCAGAAGCAAGGTCTAATATCGTTGACGCTCTGTTGACGCTCATATTCAGGACATAGCAGCGATGTTGTTGCAACCATGTTTGCCTAGAAACACACACCGGGAAAAATGACCTTACGCAACGCGTAACTCAGAGTGAAGCTGTTTTTGAGCTGGTAATCCATACCATAATTGATGCGTGGCACTATAATGTCCTATGGACCTGCGAGTAGACTAGATTACTATGATACACATGCGATTATGGGCGCTTAATACTATACATCATGCTGCATCCAATAACACTGCCGAATGCACTTCATTGCACGCTCCCAACAACGCTCTGAAGTACACTCCTGATTACAATCGATTGTACACCCCCAACCTGTTTGACTTCTGCTCTCAATTATGCTCACAAGATGCTCCCAAGTACACTCCCGGGCATGTTCTCAAGGACGATCCCAATTGCACTCGATCGCACCCTCCCAGCCTGCTTGACAAACGCTTTCAAGAATGCTCCCAAGATGCTCTCAAGCACACTCCCGAACACGCTCCAAGTACACTTCCAACAAGCAAGATGATTTGACTATATGCTCTGATATATGCTTCTGGGTGCATGATCCAGAGACTTACTTAGTTCCAGGCGCCAGGCACAGGGAGGCAGGTGGCAGCGGCCAAAATCATGATGTCGGACGATATCTTATTCTGAACCTTATTTTTAGCCTTGCCACCGCGACAAGATCTCACGATGACTCATGGTCATTGTGTTGACAATTGCTGCCCTCCATCCTGCAGGAAAGGTAGACAATTGGATCTGGGAGAGAGCAGATCTCCGACTCAGATTGTCCTGCGGAATCTAGTACCCACTCCCACAGACTTAGAGCCTTCTACTAGCCAAACCTTCTGCAGACCTAGTGACTTCTACTAGCCAAAGGTTCCACAGACCTAGAGCCATTTATTAGCGGAAGCTTACACAAAGTCAGAGTTTCCATCGGCGAAAAGCTTCCAGTAGAAAACTTTATTGCTCCCGAATGTGCTCCTGCATGCTCGATCCAGACCCTCGCTGAGTTGCAGGCGCCAGGCACCAGGAGGTATGAGGCAGGTGGCAGGTAGCAGACTGCGTATAGTGGCTGAAATCATGACATCGGTGGTATCATAGTCTGAACCTTATCAGTAGCATGGCCACCACAACGAGATCTCACGATGCCTCACGGTCATGCAGTTGACAATTGCATCCTTAGATTCTGCAGGAAAGGTAGACAATTGGATCTTGGGGAGAGCAGATTTCCGACTCAGATTTTCCAGCGGAATCAGCTGGCTGGTTCCCGCTTATTTAGGGCGTATGTGTGCGCATTCGGTCCTGGGCTGCTGGTGATGATAGCCATGGTGATGATGGATATGGTGATGATGACGATGGTGATGGTGTTGGTGATGGTGATCATAGTCAGTGTTTTCACCGGTCCGGGGGTGGACCAGTCTGGACTGGACCGGTCTGGGTTTAGTCCAGTACGGTCCGAGGATTTTTCGGACTGGAATCGGACCAGTCCAGACTCAGTCTGGACTGGTCCTGGACTGCATTGCAGGGTTAGGTTTATACTTGCTGAAATCGGGTTAGGAATGGGGTAAATATGCCTTTTGGACTGGAAACCCACACAATGCTAGAATAATTGTACTCTAGATGTCCATTCGTACGTGCCCA